>OFFW01000217.1_pt1 | contig 44449 bp, 39 predicted proteins | sample 1521501 | NCBI WGS metagenome assembly OFFW01 (sample SAMEA3504107, study PRJEB24116) | mouse gut metagenome | biome: mouse gut; feature: mouse-associated habitat; material: faeces | place: Denmark | collected 2011
CCGCCGTATAGGGGGCCATGGCCTCCATGTCCGCCAGGGCTTCGCCCCCCTCGCCCCGGGTGATGGCCCCGTAGGGGTGGACGCGGACCGCGGCGTCCCGGGCGATGATCTCCCGCTGGACGTTGTTCTTGTCCACCTCCCCGGCGTCGTGGGTTATGATAACGGGTTTCCCCTCATAACTCGCCAGGCTGGCCGGATCGAACACGTTCTCAGGAAGGCGGAGCTCCCGGCGCTTGGAGCCGTCATCGTTCAGGTACTCGAAGATGCCCACCGAGGTGACGATGGGCTCATCCTTCAGGTATCCCTCGCGGGTCCAGTAGGTTGCGCTCAGGGGAACGCTGTCAAGGCGGTACACGGTTTTCAGCTTCGGGGTGTTCACTTATCACCGTCACCTCCGCCGTTTCCTTCCTCCTGCGGCATGGCAGCCGTCATGGTGGAAGTCAGCAGAATCACAAGCTGCTGAAGGTTTTCGAGGTGCTGAAGGCCGAGGTTCGCCAGGTGGTCAGCCACCTGGGACGCGGCGCCATCGCCACCCCCGGCGGCAAGGCTGGCACGAAGGCCGGCAACATCGTCGGACCCTTCAGCGATTGCTTTTGCCTCTCCGGCAATCTGGTTGCAGAGGGCTCTAATCTCCGAGCCGGGCATTTTGGTCTACCTCCTTTCGCGGGTTTGATTTGTGCCCATCCATCAGGACAAGAACTTCTTCGCATCAATCACCTCACTTTTTCGGGTTCGCCTGGATGTTCAGGGTGGAAATATTAAAAACAGGGATAGCAACGCACCGGCATTGGTAATCCTGGCCCGGATGACATCTTCTCCCTGTTTTTGTATCAACAACCGGGGGATCATCCCACCGGAATGTTTTTCCGTTCAGATGCTTGTGCCGGGGGCGTACTCGGGCATCCCTGGAGTCAGACCATTTGTACTCTTCCACCCCGGCGTCCGTCTGCTGGCGTTTGGTCAGATCAGCGTTGAGCTTCGCCATCTGATCCCGGGCAATCAGCCGGGCGTGTTTCTTATTCGTGGAGTAGGTCCGCTGTATCTCCTTCAGGATTGCCGTGGTGGTCCTGCCGTTCCGGTATCCCTCGTAGACGATTTCCCGCATACCGCTCAGGGTCTCTTGCGGGATCGTCTTTATCAGCGCCACATTCTGGCTCACCCAATAGTCGAGCATTTCCTGGTAGAACTGGCCGGAATAGTAGTCATCAAAGATGTCCAACCCCAGGGTTTGGCTGACTACCCGTTTCCATTGGCGGATACTCAGCTTTGTGGTCAGCTCTGACAGCTCCTTCAGTTTGCCGTAGAGGTCAAACTTGCCCAGCCGTTCCTCCAGATCATCCCGCATGATCCCGAAAACCGACTGAACCGTGGTCATCAAATCATCCACGCTGTCCGCCCGTGTCGCGGCCTTCCTCTCATTGGCCGCCGCCGCTTGGATTTTGGGGAGGTGTTCGGACACCACCTGGTTGACAATCCGCATATAGGCGTCTGTGATGCCTTTGTACTGCCTCTCCAGCGCGGAGGGGTAAATGGGGGCGACCTTAGCGTTGAGCGTCTGGTGGCCTTTGAACTTGCCTTTGACGGCTTTCTGGATGATCTCCTTTTGATCCACACCCATCACCTCCAATGAAAAGAGGGACCGCCGAAGCAGCCCCTCATCGTGGGTATTCAGTTATGCCAGGGTCTTTTTGAGAAGCATGAGTTCCAAAATGATTTCGTCGATCCGCTGTGCCACATTCCCGGGAGTAATCATTGGTTCGGGTGCCGCCGGCCTCCGATCTGTCCCGGGGCTGGGTTTCGTAGCGGGCTTTGCCGGTATCCCCTCGGCCCGCGCCCCGGGGATGACCTCATCCTTCACCCATTGAACGAAGCCGGGCTTCAGGCGGATGGACGCGCTCTTGATGAAGGTCAGCATGGTCTCCGCGCTGAAGCAGTAGTTCTCGTTGCACCCCTTCCGGTGGCCGCTCTGCCAGGGGAGCAGCATGGGGACCTTCTCCAGTTTGCTCCTGCCCACAGCCTTCCCAGGCTCTTCATAGCCCATGCTGGTTGCCACGTCCCGGGCGCAGAAAAAGGGTTCGCCGCGCTCATCGAATACCACTCTGATCTTCCAGTCCTGTTTGCTGGAGAACACCTTGCAGTTGACCTCACGATTGTTGTAGATCATCCCTTGGCACCCCCGTTCACCGCGACCGTCAAGAGATCGCTTAACAGGTACATGGAAGCCTCCAGGCGTCCGCTCAACCTATCCTGCTTCGCGGTTTCCCCGCCGTCAAAGAAGGTTAAGCAGATCATATAGGCCAGCGCTTCGGCCTGGAGCGTCGCCATGGTTTTGTCTTTGGTCAACACCATTACCACTCCTTTGTAAGAATTTCGTGTTGACCTTTCTGGAGTGGAGTGGTACAATCATCTTACCGTAGATTGATTAACCCCCGCACCAGAAGGGCCTCCACCGTTTCCGCCGGTGGGGGCTTTTCATTTGCCCCCTGTTGGATGCTCTTGTTATATCACAGACAATTACCTCACGGGAATACCGTTTGCCGATATTATAACTTTCTTCCCGAAAAGCAATAATTACTTACCAAAAAGCAATCATAGGAGGCAAAAAGAGCTGGCGGTTTTCCGTCAGCTTTCTCTTGTCAGTACGCGGGCCAGGAAATTCAAAGAGGCCGCGAACGGAGGAAAAAGTCCTTCAGGTCGCTCAATGAGTTCGGAGGCGTCGGCAAACTGAGCGCCGGTCATCTCCACTCCGTCACATACCGGCTCCCCGGTGAACTTTGTGGTCAGGTAGAAGGCTGTTCCCCCGAACTCAGACGGGAGTGTGTCATCCACCCCCAGCAGGATCAGGTCCGCCGGATCAATGATGATCCCGAACTCCTCCAGGGCCTCCCGGGCCGCCGCCTGTCTGGATGTCTCTCCCTGTTCGATATGGCCGCCTGGGCCGCAGATCGTCCCGGAGCAGAAATCGGAATTGCGACGGCCAACCAGGACCAGTCCATCCTTGACCACGATTACCCCGGCACCGTTCAGTTTCCCGTTGCCGTGTCCCGGCGATAAATCGCCGTCAGCGCCCGTTGTCTGCTGGGTGGTCCCCGGGTCCGTCCATCCTGTTTGCGACGTTCCCTGAGCTTCTGAGGGCCTTCCCTGCGGGTTTCCTGAGTAGGTCATGGATGCAGGGTCATACCCAATGGAAGCGGGGTCGAGCCCCCAGCCCTCATCCTCCGGCTCATCATCCAGGAGCGTGTCGATGTCAAACTCGCCCTCCTTCGCCAGCCCCCGGCGGACCTCATCCGACCCGATGGCCTGCATATCCACATATATCTGAGCGGTGGCAGCCTTGACTTGGGCGGTGTTTGCCTTGACCTGATCCACGTTGGCTTGCTCTGCCTCGCTGAGAGACCACAGCGGATTCATGGTCAGTTTGGGCTTTGGGTCCTCGCTGATGTATCCCTGGGCCATGCCGGCTTTGATGGTAATGTCCAGCAGATACTTCAGGTTCGGCACCACCTGGACCTTCTGATTCCTCTCGACGTAGCTGTACCAGTTCTCCATATCCCCTTCGCCGGTGGCGTTCTCACCAGCAGGGGACCGGCCGAAGAGGATCGTCTGCGGGATATTGCTCACGGCGGAAATGGCAGCGAAGGTGGTCTCCACAATATCCTTCACCCCGGCCAGCGACATACTTTTGAAGTCATAGCTCTCGCCGTCCGCGTCGATGGCGATGGAGTTCAGGAAGTTCCGGGCCATATCTATGACCTGGAGCCTCTTCAGGACAATATCTTCCCCTTCATCGGTTGAAAGTAGCTCGGCCAGGTTCTTCATGCCGTAGATCGCCTGGACGCACTTCTCCAGCATTTTTACAGAATAGGAGGGGGCTGTGACAGCCTCCCGGAGTTCCTTCCTGATGCGGATATACTCAGGGATTCCCCAATGCCTGTACTGCGTCATGGTGGAGCGTTCCGGCATCTTCCCGTTTCGGAACACAAGGCACCGGCTTTCATGTACCCGGAAACTGCCGTAGATGCTGGACACGTCGTAAAACTTGGGCTCCAGGTATCGGTGGCGGTAGCGGTTCGGCCCCTGGCCCACCGTGGGCTCTAACCGGTAGATGCTATTGTAATCAGGAATAGCGATGCTGCGGTCATACACCCTCAGCTCCTCAATACTCCTGATCGCGCCCAGGTCCAGCGGTTCATCCAGGCCCCGGCCGTCATCAATCATCATCACCGCGATGGCGCCGCCGTAGAGGCGGGACCACTTCAGGGCGGTGGAGATGTTTTCATCCCACTCCAGCCAGGCCATGGTATCCTCGATGTACTCCTTGGCCTTCTCATCGGTAACTCCGGTGTCAAAGCCCTTCTTCACAGCTTCCTCAGCAGGGGCGTCAATGATCTTCGAGAACAGGCCGCCGTCCTGGTACATCGTCGTAAGGTCCACATCGGAGACCGGGCCCTCTGGAGCGAATGAGTAGGCGGTCGAATTGTCCTGGGCGGTGCCGTACTTGTTCAGCAAATTCACATACCCATCCCGGCGGACCTGTTTCGTTTGGCCGTTGATCCGGTCCAGGGCAGCCCGCCCAGCCTCGATGCGGAGCATTTGGCGGTATCTGTTGATCTCGGCCTCGCTTTTATAATCGAACATATCTTCTCACCTCTCAAAATCAGGATGTCAGGCTTGCCGCGTTGAAAATCTTCTTCACGAAACAGGTCAGCGCAACAGCGTCCGCCCGGTCGGGCGAGTCGATGCTGCGCTTCTTCATTTCCTTTTTGCTCTCCAGTTGGATTTTGCCGCCGCTGGTCACGGTGTATTTTCGGACAGATAGCTGTGCCACCAGCTCAGTGTCATTCGGCAGCCTCAGCGTCCCCGCCTCCATAGCGTCCCGGATGATGGACCACATATAGGAAGTGATGTCCGCGAAGTATGCGGCGGCATCCTGATCGGGGACCTTCGCGCCGAAGTTGACGGGGATGATCTCCAGTCTGGATAGGTGCTGCTCCCGCTTCACCTCAGCTAGGCGGTCCGTGACGCCGCCGCCCAGGCCGGTATCGTCAATGTTGACGTACACCCGGCCCCGGTACTTCGGGTAGTCGGACAGGAGCTTCCGGTACTGGAGAACAATATCCCCCACCGTCCGCATGAGGTTTTGACCCCGGCGGATGATGGGGATGCTGACCTTGCCGCCCACATTCTGAGCGATGACGGTCTCATCATCGCCGTAACGGGCCACATCCACCCCCAGGCTGATCCTGGTGGCTGGGGGCTCTAGGTCCAGAGCGATGGACTTCTCAACAAGGGTCAGGGGGATAAACACGTCATCCTCCTGCGAGGGGAAGTTGCCGAACACGCGGACCTGGACCACGTTGCTGTGCTCACCGTATTTTCGGATCAGCGCATGAATGGTCTTTTTATTGGTCCGGGTGCTGTCCAGGGAGGATACCTTGTGGCACTTGTAAAGGCCCCTGTTGGCCGTGTGGCTGTCATAGAAGGTCCCGGATGTCCTGGTAGGGTTCCCGCACATCAGGAGCTTGTTATTTGCGCCTGAGAGTGTGCCCAGGATCGCCTCCATGATCTCATCTTCCACGCCGGACGCCTCATCCACGATGAACAGCATATTGTCCTCATGGAAGCCCTGCATATTCTCAGGTTTGGTCGCAGTACGCGCGACGGCGAACCACCGTTTCTCCATGCCGGTCATAAAGACATAGGTCTTTGTCCAGCGAAGGATTGCGTTGAGCATGGGGCTCTTAGCTTGCCATTTGGCAATCTCGGACCACAGCACGTCGTTGAGCTGCTGACGAGTCGGAGCGGTGGCGACCACACGGGCGAAAGGAAAACAGGAAAGGAACCAAAGAAGGGCCACGGCCTCGGTCGCCGTTTTGCTGACGCCTTGACCGGATCGCACGCTCACGCGCCGACAATCGGGATCGGCTAAGTCTCTTAAAGTGTCAGCCTGCCAGACGTCGGCCTCATAGCCGACGACCTCTTTCGCAAAGAGAACCGGATCGCGTTGGTAGAGCTTCTGTCTGGCTCTGAATACCTTAATCAGTCTCGCCGTATTCATCGGCCGCGCTCTCCTCCTCACCTTCGTCAAGCTCTTCGCCGGTCAGCGCCTCGATCCAGGCGCTCGCCAACTTGCTTTGCTCCGATTCGCCGTCAAGGCGTTTCTTCTCCAGGTTCAACCGCTCGCGGCTAACTTGGATCGCATCAAGCTGCGCCAGGACCTTGATCTTGCGGCCCTGCACCTTGTCCAGCTCGGCCTCCAGCTTAGTCAGCGCCTCGAACGGAGAGACCTTAAAAACAGAGTCGCTGTCAAAGCTCATTTCGTCGCCGACTCTATGCTCTTCGCTGGTACTTGCCAAAAAAGCCTTCGGGTCCATAGCTTTACGGACTCGGGAAATATGCTTCATCAGCCGGACCTCTTTGGCGTTCAGGCTGGCAAGCGTCTGGCGAAGCTCCATTTCAATGCTTGTGCCGGTCTCTTCATCCTGGAAAATCTCGGCCTCGTCAGCCTCCAACAGGCCGATCATAGTACGCTCATACGCGCCATGCCGAAAGTTGTTCTTGTTACCGACCGGAGCCCCGCCAGTATTGCCGACAGCGTTTCTATTGCCGCGCTGGCCGCCTTGCTTGCGTTTAACAACGTGGCCTTTCCCATTTGGCAACGCGACTTTTTTAGTTTGCGCGTCCCATTGGTCGGCGTGTTTCCAGGAGCGAACCTGCTCAGGCTTAACGCCGAGCTCGGCGGCAATATCTTGTAATGACTTCCGGCCTTGGCTCTCGATCCAAAGCTGAAAAGCCTTATCCCTATTAGGGCTACGCGCTCTCGGCATCCCTCTCCTCTCCTTCGTGACTTCGAGTTGAACTGTAAAATTAGGCCCCCTATGACCCCTCAAAGGGATAGGGGCTCGTAAATAGCTCGCGGCGCCCCAGCTTTTGCCGAGACGCCGCTTGATCAGGAGGAAGGTCAAAGCACTCGCCAAAACCTTCATGCTGTACTATAACACGAGGGGAATAGGAATTAACGCGCTTTCTTATGCAGCGCTGTTTTTCGCTGCGTTATCTTTCAGCTGTTGCAGCGCCCGGGCGTGGAGCATTTGGGTCCAACGGAAGGTATAGCCCATGCTGACGGCAATCTCCTCCCACCGCTTATAGCTGAGATACCGAAGCTCCAAAATGCGCTTATAGTTGGGGTCCTGGACGAAGGCCGCAATGATCTTACCGTTCTCCGACTCCAGGCTCTTGATCTCCTCGATCTCGTCAAGAATTTCCTCCTCCAGCTCCATAATGCCGAGAACGCACTTCTCGACCTTATTGCTGGGCCCGCCGCCGCTCCCGCCGGAATGCTCTGGGCTCGCCGTAATAGATTCGGCGATTTGCCGCCAAGACTTGATCCGCTCCCGGCGATCCGCGATCCGCTCTTTGGCCCTGTACCCTCGATTAAGTACGGGAACCGGGTCCTTACAAAGGTCCGCAATAATTTCAGGGGAAAAACTCATACCGCAAATACCTCCTCGATCTGGGCCGTCAACGCGCCCAGCAAACCATTTTGACAATCTCGCTTATCTGGCAGCGCGATATTCAAGACGCGCTCGTCCATAGTCCCGACTGCCGACAAGTGATGAATTATGACCGTGTTCTTTTGCCCTGGACGGTGCAGCCGCTTATTGGCCTGATCGTAATACTCCAAATTCCATGTAGGGCTGTACCAAATTGCGATATGACCGCCGAACTGCATATTGAGGCCGTGCCCGGCGCTCGCCGGGTTCGCCAGCAAAATAGGGATTTTCTGCTCGTTCCATCTCGCGACGACCCCGTCCCCTTTCAGCTCGACCGCTTGCGGGTATCGCGCCAACAGGCGAGACAGCTCGTGCTTGTAGTTGTAAAACACAAGAACCGGCTGGCCGTTCGCCTCTTCTATCAGCTGATCCATGGCCTCCATTTTAGCCTCGTGAATCAGCTTCACCGCGCCGTTTTCATCATAGACCGCGCCGCCCGCGATCTGTAAGAGCTTGCCGGTCAGGATTGCGGCGCTCCCCGCGTCAACGTCTCCATCCGCAAACGGGAGAAGCGTGTCCTTTTGCAGCTGCAAATACTGGGCCATAGCCTTTTCCGGCAGTTTGACGTCATGCGTGATAAACAGCCTCTCGGGAAGGCCCTTCGCGCTCATACTGATACAGAGGTCAGCCAGCTTTGCGTAAATCGCCTCTTTCGCGCCCTCCTTCGGCGTCCAATCGTAGACGACGCCGTTCGGGCCGCGCCGCCCTGGGTTAAAGTAGGTATCGCGATAAGCCGTCAGCGTCTTGCCAAGCCGTTCGCCCTCGTCCAGGAGATAGACCTGGGACCAAAGATCAAGAAGGCCGTTCGGGGCCGGCGTGCCCGTCAGCCCGACGATCCTTTTGATATACTTTCGGACCTTCTTGAGGGCCCTGAACCGCTGGGCCTTACTGGACTTAAAGGAAGATAACTCATCGATCACCACCATCTCGAAGGGCCACCGCTTTTTGTAATAATCGACCAGCCACACGACATTCTCCCGATTGACGATATAAAAATCAACATCAGCGTTCAATGCGTCGATTCGCTCTTGCGGCGTGCCGATTATTATGGAGTACGTCAGCCCCTCCAGATTGTCCCACTTTGCCAGCTCCGTGGGCCACGTCTCTTTTGCCGGACGGAGCGGGGCGATAATCAGCACCTTGCCGAGGGCGAACCAATCCCGCAGCAGCTTCTCGCAAGCGGATAACGAGATTATCGTCTTGCCGAGGCCCATATCCAAAAGAACAGCGGCGATGGGGTGTGCCAGAATGAAATCCGTGGCAAAGGTCTGATAATCATGGGGACTGTATTTCACTGAGGACACCTCCAATCTGCTCCGGCCTGTCGATGCAATACACCGAAAAGCCGAGTCCTTCCAACTGCGCCTTTCGCCGCACCTGCAAGGGCCGGAGCCTTTTGCCCGGTGCTTTCAGTTCCACAAAGGCCAGTATCCCGTTAGGGAGTAACACCAGGCGGTCGGGCATCCCGTCATATCCGGGGCTGATGAATTTTGGGGCGAGGCCACCCATCGCTTTGACTGCCGCGACCAGCTTGGCCTCCACAGTTTTCTCACGCATAGCGGCCACCCCCTGCGTTCCAAGAACGGAAAAATCCCTTTACGCGCGTATAGGCGTGTTTTGCGGGTGTGACTGCCATATTTTTTATATCTTTCGATATATAAGAAAGGTTAGGAACACAGGAACAAGCCAGCCGACAAACCTTGCAGCCTATGGGGGCGCGCCCGTTCCCATGAGATGTTCCCCCGTGTGTTCCAATGGCGAGACTTCCCCTTGGGAACCTGTTCCTGTGTCCGGCACAAAGGAGCATTTTCACTCGGAACACCCCTTCGGAACAAAAATGTACTGTGGGCCATAGAGGGGGATGCGCACCTTGCTCTCCGCCCGCTGCCAGCCGATCCGCTTGAGGATGCCGGTGATCTCGTTGCTGTCGGAGCGGCGCAGGTTGGAGCGGTCTTTGCCAAAGCACTCACACCAAATCTCCATGCTGGAGACAGAGGTGCGCTTGACCGTCCCCTGGCGCTGGGCGGGGCCGAAGTCGCTGCCGTGGAGGAAATTCCGCCGCTCGAAAATGTCCATGCCGCTCCAGTCCTCCGGCAGAAGGGTGTCCAGATACAGCCGCACCAGGCCCTCCCGCTCGTCAGACTCCATCGCCTCACGCTGCTCCGCTTTGGCGAGGGTTTCCATGCTGGCGTCCAGATAGAGCTTCTCGCCCCGCTCCACATACACCAGCACCTCCGCCCAAATCTGGCGGATATCCTCCTCGGTACACTGTGCCTGCAGCAGAATACGGAAACCTTCTTTTAAGATTGTCTCCGCGCTACTCTCGTCGGAAATAATATCTTCCGGGGAATACAGCAAATCTTCCGCAATCTCTTTCAGCGCGTATACGGTTTTATACGCGTGGACGTTGGCCATTTCCGTAGTCGGATAAAAGGTGAGATATATCTTATAAAACCGACTGTCGGTTGTAGCCACCGGCGCGATATAAAAATGCTTGGGCTCCTCGTGCACATTTTCGGGAGGCTCCTCCTGCCCTGCGGCAGCTCCTCCGTTTTTGAGCATATTTAAAAATTTGTCCAAATCCGCCACCAGACCAGTGGCGTCCCCGTCTGCCGGGTCTCCGCTGCGAATCTTTTCCAACTCGCCAGAAATAAAGTCCTCCACCTCCAGCACATGCTCAACCAACTGCAGATGAGGTACATTATCAGGATGGGATTCTCTTAAATAATAGAAAACATCCTCCAGCTTATGCGACACAGCCGTTATATTATCAAACATCATGATACCGGAAGAACCCTTGATGGTATGCATGGTTCTGAATATTTCATTTATGCTGTCTTCGTCAAAGCATTCCGCATCCTTCTGTTCCAGAACTCTTTCCTGAAGCTGCTCCAGCAACTGCTCGTTTTCAAACAGATAAATATCAAGCATGCCGTCTGTGCTAAATTCTTCAGCCATATATTTCTCCTTTCCTGTATATTTTCAGTAATATATTTTTATATCAGTCCCAGCTTTCTCATAGCCTCCTCGAATCTTCCCTGGTCGATAGGCTTTCCGGAATATACGGTGCATCCCAGTTCAAATGCCATTTTCACGTTGCTTTCGTCATTCAGCGCCGTAGTCATAATCACTTTCACTGCCTGCTCCGCCGGAATATTTCTCTCCCTTTCCAGATTGCGGATGCCTACAAGCGCCTGATAGCCGTCCATAACCGGCATCATAATATCAAGACAAATCAGGTCGTAAGGCTCTCCGTCCTCCAAAGCCATCATAAATGCATCCACCGCTTCCATTCCGTCCACGGTTACGTCGCACTCACCATACTTTGACAGAAAGTTTACCATAAATTTTCTTGTTGCAAAATCGTCTTCTGCCAATAGAATTTTCATGTCGTCTCTCCTTTGTTTATTTTCGCATTTTATTTAGTAAAGCATAGGTTCTGCCCGGAATATCCGAAAGCTTCTCCTGAAACTCAACCGCTCCTATATCATAAGCAACCTTGGGCATCCCGTATACAACGCAGGTGGATTCATCCTGCCCGATTGTCCTTGCCCCGGCCTTTCTCATTGCAAGCAGACCCTTGGCGCCGTCGCCGCCCATACCGGTTAAAATAATTCCCACCGCGTTGGCTCCCGCCACCTTTGCAACGGAATCGAACAGCACTTCCACGGAAGGACAGTGCCCGTTCACCCGGGGGCCCTGCTTACATTCCACCTGATAATTCCCGTTTACCTTAACCAGACGCATGTGCCTGTCACCGCCAGGGGCTATCAGCATATGGCCTGGCAGTACCCGGTCTCCGGTTTCCGCTTCCTTTACCTTTATACGGCAGATATCGTTCACACGCTTTGCGTACATTGACGTAAATCCCGGCGGCATATGCTGCACCACCACGATTCCCGGAATATCCGTGCCGTACCCCTTCACCACCTCAAGAATTGCTTCCGTGCCGCCTGTTGACGCGCCGATTGCAACGATATGGTTGTTGTTCTGAACGGAAAGACGGTGTTCCGGCTGGGTCAGCGATTTCATTCTGACATTGCCAAGCTGCGCCGCAGCAGCAATCTTAATTTTTACCAGAAACTCGTTCTTTACCCAGTCCTCATACTGACGCGGACTTGTAATTGCCGGCTTCGCCACGAAATCCACGGCTCCCGCCTGCATGGCGTCGAATACCTTATCGCTCAGGGAGCTGATTACCACTACCCGCAGCGGATACTGTGGCATCAGTTTGCGGAGGAACTCGATTCCGTTCATCCGCGGAAGTTCCACATCAAGCGTCATTACATCCGGCTTGCATTCGATAATTTTATCTCTCGCCTCAAAAGCGTCCTTCGCCTCCCCCACTATCTGTATGGAGGGGTCCTTGCGCAAATTCTGGATAAGCAGCCCTCTGAAAACAGCCGAATCATCCACTACCAAAACCCTGATTGGATTCATACCTCCCCTACCTTTCATTCTTTCTGAATATTGACGGCTGGATAATCTGGAACGGCGTATTGCTCCTGTCCAACGTCTCCGTTGTTCCTATAAACAGATACCCGCCCGGCTCCAGTGCGTCATATACCTTCTGAACCAGCCCCGCTTTAGTCTTCTCATCAAAATATATCATAACATTGCGCAAAAATATAGTATGCATTTTTTTCCTGAAAGGGAAAGGGTCCATCAGATTAAACTGGCGGTAAATCACCTCTTCTTTCAATTCCTGCTTTACCTGATACTGACTGCCGCCCGCAACTTCCTTGAAAAACTTCTTTTTCCAGGCATCGGGAACCTTCTGGAGCTGCTCCGCGGCGTAAACCCCCGCCATGGCCTGCCGGAGTACCTTGGTCGAAATATCCGTAGCCAGTATTTTGGTGTCCCATTTATTATATTCTATTCCGAAGAAATCTGCAAGAACCATAGCAATCATATACGGCTCTTCTCCCGTGGAAGCGGCGCCGCACCAGATACGCAGCTCTTTTTTTGCGTTTTCCTTCATTTTCAGCCAGGGAAGCACCGTACTTTTAAAATAATTGAAATGCTCAAACTCCCGCATAAAATACGTGTGGTTTGTGGTCAGCAGGTTCACCAGCATTTTTTCCTCAACGCCCGAACGGTCCCTCTCCACGGCGTCCATAAACTCGTTCACCGTTTTCCAGCCGCCTGTTTTCATGTGCTTCTGCAGCCGTCCGTTGACAATCACCTTTTTTTGCGTCAGGTCAATGCCGTAATTTTGTTTCATGTAAGTTGATATTCTTCTAAACTCCTCATCAGTTATCAAAAATCTCATCCCCCTTCACTTCAAAATGTATTTAGTCCAATAACTGACGCGATATCCTGCAGCATATTTCAAAAATGTCAGGGCTAAAAATTTTACCCGCCTCCTGCCTCATAACGGCAAGGGCTTCTTCCCTGCTTTGTTTTTCTTTTCCTGTCAGTGCGCAAAATCTGCTCATTATATGTACAATCTGCGCGGCGAGAGGAATTTCCTCTCCTTTAAGGCCTTCCGGATATCCGCTTCCATCCCAGTTTTCATGGTGATAATTCGCAATATCCATGGAAACCGCGATAAAATCGTTATAATCATTGCTGCCGTGAAGGTCTTTGAGCAGCTTGGCTCCTAAACTTGTATGGCTTTTTGCCAATGCGGACTCCTCCGCCGTAAGAGCCTCTCCCTTTGTCAAAATTTCTGTGGGGACCCCAATGTTTCCTATGTCGCAAAGGGGCGCCGCCAATTCTATGGTATCGATATAAGTATCGGAAATTTTCTCTTCGTAAAGCGGTGAGAACTGCATTCCCTGCGCGAGAGTCCTGCAATTTTTCCGCAGCCTTTCCATGTCTTCCTTATTATAGGACAAATCCCTTGCCGCGATGTCCGCAAGGGCGTACAGCGTATTTTTTTTCTCCTGCTCCATCTGCCGGAGCTGCTCGTTTACGGAAATCTGAAGCCGCCTGTTCATGTCCCGGAGCTTTCTGGTCATCTTATAGAGACGCAAATGAACCCCGACTCTGGCTTCAACCTCCTCCGGGATAAAGGGTTTTATAGTCCTCCCCGCCGATGGAAAAGCCCTCCACGATATTCTGCGTTTCGTCAAAAGCCGAGATAAATATAATCGGGATGTTTCTGGTTCTCTCGTCGTCCTTTAAAATCCGGCACAACTCATATCCGTCGATTCCCGGCATGGAGATATCCGTCAGAACCAGCATGGGAAGCCGTTCCCTGAGCTTTAAAAGCGCCTCTTCGCCGCTCTTTGCCAGCATAAAATCACAGCCCATATTTTTGATGATTTCCCCAAGGAGAACTCTGTTTATTTCCACATCATCCACGATAAGAACTGTGGCCTTACCCATGCCCTTTTGTGCATATCCCATAACAAGTCCTCCCGTCATACTGAAAGGAAACTCTGAAGTTCCTCAAATCCGGCGGCCGCTTTGTCATAATTTTCTTTCTGTACTGCCATCTTAAGCCGCAAAACCACTCTGGCCACCTCCCGGGGCGCTCCCTCCGAAAGCTGCCTTATGGTTTCCATAAACATTTCCGCTTTTTCCCAGTTGCTCATCTCCACACACAAAACCAGTTTTGAAAGGTTCTTTGAAAGAGCCTCTTTGTTTTCAGGCGTTCCGTATATCTTAACGGCTTCCTGGCTCTCCTCTTCCTCCCATACGGAAAAAGCGGCCGTTTCATCTATTCTGTCAGGGATTTCCCCCGCCTCTTCGCAAAGGCCGGCCCATATGGAAAAGGAAAAAGCGCTTCCTCTGTCCTTTTCGCTCTCTACCCCGATGCTTCCTCCCATCAGCTCCACAAGCTGCTTGCAGATATTAAGTCCAAGCCCTGTACCGCCGTATTTCCGGGAAATGGAAGCGTCCACCTGGGAAAAACTCTGGAACAGCTTATCCTGGTCCTGGGCATCTATCCCGATGCCGGAATCTATAACAAGGAAAAAAAGCTCCACCCTGTCGTTTACCTGCGCCGTCTTAAGCACCTGCACGGTGATTTTGCCAACCGTGGTGAATTTAAGGGCGTTTGACAACAGATTGTTGAGAACCTGCGCAATCCGAAGTTCGTCGCCAATCACATATTCGGGCACCTTCGGGGAAACCGTCATAAAAAATTCCAGTCCCTTTTCAGTGATTTTGCTGATGTGGTTGGCTTTCACATAGTCCAGCATATCCCTGACATGAAACTTTCTTTCCTCCAAAACAAACTTGCCCGCTTCTAACTTGGAAAAGTCCAGAATGTTGTTGATAAGTTTGTTCATGTCGTCGCAGCAGCGCTCAATCACCCTTAAGGTTCTAAGCTTCGGTTCGTCTTTTTCTTCGCCAATCAGTTCCCTTACATGGCCGAGCACGCCGTTTACCGGCGTTCGCAGCTCGTGGGTCACATTGGCCACAAACTCTGATTTCACCTTCAGCGCTTCCGCTGCTTCCTGCCTTACCTGGGTGTTTTTCCTGCTTAAATATTCCTTTTCCAGCGTGACGTTCGCCATGCAGATATAATCGCCGCAGCCGGCGCCGTTTTCCATGATTTTTGCCTCGACCGGAAAACAGGTGAGGTTTTTACGGTATGCCACCAGCTTCTGAACCCTGGGGCCAAAGGAATAATTCGCGGTAAACTCCCCGCCGGAAAAGGCAAAGGTGTCAGGAAAAATATCGCTGATATTTTTACCGCTAAGCCCCTCTTCGTATTCCAGATTTTTTCTTGCTTCGGCGTTGGCGTAAGAAATATACCCCGCTTTGTCGAACACAAGAATCATTTCCAATGCGTCTTCAGCGGAAAACATACTGCAACTGCTCTGTTCCATATGACCTCCATGCCGCATAAACGGCTTAAACATCATCAAAAGCGCTCCCAAAGCGCCTTTCCCTATGAAAAGATTTTATCCCCCTGCAGACACGAAAGAAAAGCAGCCAAAATAGAACGTCCCTCTACTTCCTGCTGCCTTCTGAAATATGTAGCTTCTCCCTTTGCTGTTCTTCCATGGCTTCTTCTGTTACCCCTTCATCCAACTGGCAAATCTCCAGAAATAAACGTAGCATTTTTTTATATAATTGTCAATGTTTTTGATTTAATCCCATGGAAATCAATTTATGGAAATTTCCAGAATGTCTCCCGCGTCTATCCGGGTTCCGTCATGCATCACCAGTTTCCGTCCGTATATATCGGCTTTTTTCAGATATCCTTTAACCGTCGCATACGCGCCGCCTTCCTTCTTACCGTCGGGCCTGAAATATGTAATTTCCACTTCCGGCTTATCTTTTATCTTATCCTGCAGCATCCGCAGCTTTTCATCAAGGCGGTTTCGCGCGTCCTCGTCCAGCTCCCGCTTTTCCTCCGTAAGCCGTGCCGTTTCCCTGACAGCGTCCTCAAAACCGGAAAGGGCGGCAAAAGGGGAAAACTGCGCCGCGCGGCTGGCGGCGGGCATCGGGGGATGGGTTCCGGAAACATGGTGCGGGAAATGAATAATATCCTCATAATTTTCCATCATTATGCTCTGTGGCCTCCAATCTGTCTGTTGCGCTCAACGGTCATCGCGCCCTTTTCAAGATTCATTCCTTTCAGGATTGCATTTTTTCCGAATTTCTTTTTAATGTCAAGTATGGCCTTCTGCCTGTTTTTCTCCCGCAAAAGTTCCGCTTTCTCCTCTTCCTTCTGTTTTTGCAGCGCCTCGTAATCGGTAAAAAGATTGAGCTGGCCAAAGCCCTCCTCCGCCGGCGCCGTCTCTTCCTCCAGCACATGGCCGGCTGTGACATAAACTCTTCTTATCAGAAGATTTTCATCCACAATCTGCTCATAAAGCCCCATGACCGCTTCCGCTATCAGCTTCGATGACGAAGTAAAACGGCCCAGATTCGCCGTACCGTGGGCGTGCCTCGGAATTTTTCTCCCGTAGCGGTCCATCGTGACCGGCCCTTTATATTTCTTTTTCGCTTCTCCGCCTGTAAGGCTTTCCTTATCGTATCCGATTGTCAGCGTTATCTGGTTCGTGGCCAGATTCCTGTCAACCAACTCAAGCGCCAGTTGGTCCGCCATTTCCCGGACAATCAGCTTCCCCATTTCAAAGCTGTAGGGATGCTGCAGCACCTGGCCGGAGCCCATGCTGCCCGATTCCGGCTTATACGCTTTAATATCCGCCATGGTGCAGGGCTCCCAGCCCCAGGCGTGGTCGATGAGAAGCTGCGCGTTGACGCCGAAAAGCTTATAAAGCAGCTCTTCATTGTGATATTCGGAGGGCTTTCCCAGAGAGCATCTGGCGATATCCCCCATGGTAAAAAGTCCGTTTTCCTCCAGCTTTTTGGCATATCCCCTCCCCACCCGCCAGAAATCCGTGAGCGGGCGGTGGTTCCACAAAAATCTCCGGTACGACATCTCGTCCAATTCCGCAATCTGCGCTCCGTTCCCGTCCGGCGGAACATGCTTTGCCATAATGTCCATGGCAATCTTGCAAAGATACAGATTGGAGCCAATCCCCGCGGCGGCGGTAAGCCCCGTAACCTCCAGAATTTCCTTTATGATTTTTCCCGCCATCTCTCTGGCGGTAAAGCCGCCCGCCGCCAGATAACCGGTAACGTCCATGAACACTTCGTCAATGGAATAGACGTGGATATCCTCGGGGGCAGCATACTTCATATAAATATGATAAATATCCGTACTGTACCTGATATAAAGGGCCATTTGGGGCGGAGCCGTGATATAGGAAACCGCAAGTTCTGGCGACGCCATAAGCTCATCCTTATTGTAAGAGGAACCTGAAAAAGAGGCCCCGACACCTGGCAGGGAGGCAAGCCGCCCGGCATTGACTTCCCTGATTTTCTGAGAAACCTCAAAAAGCCTTGCCCTTCCGGGAATGCCGTATTCTTTCAGCGAGGGCGATACCGCAAGACAGATTGTCTTTTCCGTGCGGCTTCTGTCCGCAACCACAAGATTTGTGGTAAGAGGATTCAGTTTCCGCTCCACACATTCCACGGAAGCATAAAAGGATTTCAAATCAATTGCGATGTAAGTACGGCTCTTGCCCTGCATATCTTTCCCCTTTCCTCTTCCTCTCAACGTATAAACTGCATTATACCAGAACTTACGTTCGATTTCAAGTGATTTTAATGATAAAGCGGGGTTGTTTCACAGAGGCTTTTAGGATTCAGACCTATTTCCCTCCCAGAGTACAAGAAAATCCTCTGCAAGATTCTTCGCCCTTTTATCCCCACATTTCCCCAGCAAAGCTTCATTGTCATTTAGCATATCCACTGTATGGTATATGCCGAATTTCTTATTCAGCCGAAAGATAAGATTTATGAGTTTTTTATCTGCCTGTATGCCTGCGTTCACAAGCATTTTCTCTATACCGGATTTCTCTCTATGCTCCGCTTCCATGCTTTGATATATAACTTCTTTATGCTCTGTATCCTTATTTTCCCTTACAATCTTTGTTATCTCATAACGATATGGCAGATTACGAAAAAAAGAATCCCTGTCACGGTCATTCTGATAAGTTGTCATAAAGGAATTGCAGTGGTAAATATCTTTTCCCCTTTCGGATTTGACAAGCCCCAGATGAAGGATTTTCTTCCCCTTTTCATGCACAAGCAAATAATCACTCTGAAGTTCTGAATCCCTGTTTTTTCCCTTTTCATACAAGTATAGACTTGAATAGGAAGAAAACATTTCCCCTAATTCCCCAAGGTTATCCAGCTTCCTATGGAGCATCTCCAACATTCTTCGCTGTTTTTCCTCTGTCTTATAATATTTCCGCACCAGTTTTTCCACTGACTCCATTGTAATACGCTGTTTTTTAATTGCATAAGCGCCGTAATCCCCTGTGAACTGGTTTGGCTTTCCAAGATACTGCATACCCATTAAATGCGGTATCTTAATCTCTGAATTTGTAAGATGGAGAATACGCTTCTGTGTATGGATATAATAATCATATCTACACAATACCTCTTTCGTATCCTGAAAAATATCCAAAAGCGTCTGCATTGTTTCATCCTTCCGTGAAAAGAAATTGCCTGAGCGGTTAGGCTCAGGCATTACATTTCTTTTTGAATTGCAATTCTGGGAGCAGTCCTATGATAATTCCATAGGCAGAGACGACCTTTGTATTTCTATTGCCCGCAAAGTCGGGACGGGTAGCTCCTCTCTATCGCCGCAAAAGCACTGAAGCTTTTCATTACCTATAATCTATCATGCCCCTGCCGTATTGTCAACTGCGTTCCTGTCCTTTTTCCGCATCCCTTGCCTGACCGGACGCGCCGTTGTATAATACATATAAAAAGAACAGCCGCCCGGGCGGCGTCCACAGGAGGCGAACCTTATGGAAAAGCCGGTCATCATAAAAGAAAGCCTTTTTTTACTCATTGTCAGCGTAATCTGCACTGTTTTTTTCTCCCTTTGTCTTATTTTTTCCACCCTGTCCTGTCTCGGAAAGCAGGACTTACCGGCTCTTATTCTCTGCGCCCTGCTGTTTGGCTGCTTTACTTTATCGGGACTTGCGCTGTTTATCTGCTGTGTCAGAAGGCGGCTTGTTTTCTACCATGACCGCGTCGCTTACACGCCGTTTCTGGGACGGAAAAGAAGTTTTTCCTATTCCGAAATCGGAGCCGTCGTCCAAAAAAAGGAACGGTTTATTATCTACAGCTATGACGGCAGAAAGCTTGCGGGTTTTGAGGACAATATGTCCGCTTTTTATGAGGCTCTTTTTCTCCTTTGCGAAAAACATGTAAAAATAATTCTGCAAAGTCCTGATTCCCCGGACGAAACGGGCGCGGCCCTCACTATGCCCTCCGGTACTGGTTTCCCGCAAAGAATAAAGGACTGGAACAGACGTCTTAATCTCACGGACAAAAACGCTTATCTCCGTTCCCGTTACCATGCCGAAACCATTCAAAAGCAGAAAAGGATTATCCGCGCCCTTCATACCGCTTTGATAATCCTTTCCCTTGTGTCCGTTTTCCTCCCCGTCAGGGAAAAACTGGGTATATGTATTCTGATTTTGCTGTTCCATTATTTTGTATTTCTTTTTTTCTATCCGAAGCTGACACTGGAAAAAGCCAAAAACTGCGACAGTTACCACATTCCTTTTCCCATGGCCGCAGGCGTTATCAGCATACTTCTCTCCATAAACTTCATCCTCATCACTAATATGGACGAAAACCGGTGGCTTTTCTTTTTCACTGCCCTGTTTTTCCTCCTTCTTCTTCCCTGTCTCATTATGCTTTGGCTGCGCAGGATAAAGGAGCACCCTTTTATGCTGCTGAACCTGTCTCTGGCTCTGCTTTTTCTTTCATTTTACCTGCTGCCCGCCGCATGCTATGTGACCTCCTACAAGCCGGTTCACGATACCGTTACCGTCCTTTACATGGACGTCTATCAGGGCTCTCGCACCACAAGCTACGATATCTTCGTCGTCTGGCGGGGCAGAGAACAGAAAATGGATGTTTCACGCAAGCTGTATCAATCCGTCGCCCCCGGCGATACCGTCACGGTCTGCTCCCGGAAAAGCTTCTGGGGAATGGAAATCTGGCAGGTGCATCGTTAGCATCCGCCTCACACCACCTCCGCCAGCACCAGATTCCGCAGCTTTCTCGTCAGTCCAAAGGTCCCGGCGTCCTTTTTCTGTATTCCCATTAAAATTGTCATTTTCTCCTCCGGGAAATTGGCGAAATAAGTGCCAAGCCATCCGTCCCAGCCGTACTCGCCTTTTCCCGCGAAAAATACCGAGCGGGACGGCTTATGGCAGATTCGCATGAGGTTCCCATAGCTAAAGCCCTCTAAGCCAATCCAGTAATTAAAGGCCGACTGCTGGTTTCCCATCAGCTCAGGACCGGTCATGTAGCGAACCGTCGCCGGTTTCAGAATCCGGACGCCGTCCAGTTCTCCGCCCTGCAAAAGCATCCGGGCAAACCGCATATAATCATCCAGCGTAGAGGCAAGACCGGCTCCGCCGGACTCAAAGGCCGGAGGGTTCTCCATCCGGTTGCAGATAGCGAGATTATGGCCCTCATAGCGTACCAGGGTATTCTTTCCGTTTTCCAGAACCGTTTCATAAGTCGCCGCCAGACGGCTCTGCTTTTTGGGCGGCACCCAAAAAGCGGTGTCCTTCATGCCAAGGGGCCCGAAAATCTCTTTTTCCAGAAATGCCCCGAACCGCTCGCCGCAGGCCGCCTCGATAACCGCCCCCAAAACATCCGCCGAGGTGCCGTAACGCCAGGAGCTTCCCGGCTCAAACGCCAGCGTACATGCGGCTATCCTCTCTGCCACCTCTTTAGTGGTCATGGCCTCTTTTGAAAAAAGCCGTCTGTCTATTTCCGCAAAGACTTCCCCGGCCTCCCTGCCGGCCGCCGTCGTCTCGTCGGGATAAACAAGCCCTGAGGTCATCCGCAAAAGGTCGTACACCCGCATGGGCCGCATAACCGGCTTTATTTGCGCCCGGACACCATCCGCTCTTTCGGCGCTTTCTTTCTTTAAGCCGCCGGCCGCTTCCGCCCCGATGCCTTCGTTCTCCGCGTAATAAGACTGTCCCGCAAAGGCCGGCAGAAAATCCGAAACCGGCTGGCCCAAATCCAGCAGTCCCCTCTCCATCAAAATCATCGCCGCGGCCGCCGTCACCGGCTTACTCTGGGAATAAAGCCTTAAAATCGTATCCCGCTCCATGGCCCGTCCCGTTTCCCGTTCCGCCATACCGGCCTGACAATAGCAGATTTCCGCGCCGTTTTTTTCCGCCAGCAGGCTGACTCCGGCCACCTCACAGTTTTCCACCGCCCGTTCCATGACGTTTTGTAATTTTTCTTTCAAATCCACCGTATATCCCCCCGATTCTTTTCTGATTTTCTTAAACCAACTGAATTATATTATGAACAGAACCAGGTCCCTTGTCAATCTGTGCGCCATACATGATTTAACAGAAAAATCACAGGCCAAAGGCTTCATCGTACCGGATAACGCCGTTTATCGTCTCTTTCGTCTCCCTGAAACAGATTGCCATAAAGTTTTCGTCTTCCACCTCAAAAGGCGCCCGGATTCCATAACGGCCTGCGGGAACATATCCGGCTTTCGGATAATATGCCGCATGTCCCAGAACGACACAGTATCCGTATCCCATCCGGGCGGCAACGCTGTGCCCTTGTCTTATCAGTGCCAGTCCTATTCCTTTATTCTGATACTGCGGCAGTACCGAAAGCGGCGCAAGGGCAAGCACCTCAAAAGAGCCCACATATGCCCGTGTAAAAAGAATATGCCCGGCGATTTTTCCCTTTTCAACCGCAACAAGAGACAGTTCCGGGATAAACGAACTGCTTTTCCTCAGCCTGGCAACCAGCTCCTGTTCATCGCCATCGCTGAACTTTGCGTTTGCAAACGCTTCTTTTACCACCGTGTAAACCTCTTCATAGTCGTTTTGATTCTCCTGTCGTATCTCCATAATGCCTAACCGCCTTTCCCCTGAGTTTTCTTTACACCCTTTGCGCGTTTCCCCTGATTCAGGACGGCGGCGCCATTTTCCCTGACGCCGCCGTTTTTGCTGATACCTTATGTCACAGGCTCCTTGCCGCTTCCACCACCCATTTAATATGGTCAAGGTCGATATCTCCCGGAAGGCTGCAGTCCGGGCCCAGCATAAAGCCTTTTTTTCCGCCCTGACGAATCAGGCTTATCGTTTCTGCCTGAATTTCTTCTTTGCTTCCTTTATAGAGGACGCCCTTTTCCTTATTGTCGAATCCTCCCCATATAGGACGGCGGAAAAATTCTCTGGCGTGGGGGATATCCAGATGTTCGATATAGGCCGCCCAGTTTACCGCTGCGGATTCATAATCCTCCCAGACCTCAAGATGGTTTCTCACGTCCTCCCAGCCGCAGCAGTGAAGAATGTTGCGGTTCCCCAGCGAGTTTGCGTAGTCCAGAACCTTCTTGTCCCCGGGGGTTATCCAGTTTCTGTATTCCTCCACCGTAAAGCGGTTGATTTCCGCGCTCTGCACGGAATAAAACACGCCGTCGCAGCCGGCTTCAAGCAGTCCCTTCACCAGCGCCTTAACATCCTCCGCAATCACGTCGCAGGCAAATTTTACGGCCTCGGGATTCTCTCTCATACAATCCATCATCCTGTCCCAGCCGATTTCAAGCCTTAAATAGGACAGGGGGCAGAACATGGTATAAAAGCACATGCATTCCCCGTCGAGGGCCTTTACAATATCCGCTCCTCTCTGCACCTGCTCGGCGATAAAGGGGTGGTCTTTTCCCAGAGGCTTTATGGCAAACAAATCCTCCGGCTTTTCCAGATTTTTAAGCACCGGATTGGGAAAGCCAAAGTAACCGTCGCAGGAAATCTTTACAAAATCCTGGTCCGTATCTCTGTAAAATTTCATCTGCGCGTCCACGTAAGCCTGTCCGTGGCTTTCCTCCGGCGGGAAATGTCTCCACAGCCCCACCGGCACATGGTCTACCTCCTGATTATTAAAAAAAGCTTCCAGTCTCTCCCTCTTGTTCATAAAAATCATCCTCCATTCCAGTCCTATTTTAAAATCATCAGTTCGTTGGCGCTCTTTGTAAAGTTTTCAAATCCGTCTCCGGTAAGGATTCCCATATCCTCAATCCGCACGCCGTATTTTCCTTCCAGATAAATGCCCGGCTCCACGGTCATCATTTCCCCTGCCTTTAAAACGCTGGTATCCCATGCGTTACATCTGGGGTTTTCGTGGACTTCCAGCCCCAGACTGTGGCCCAGTCCGTGGGTAAAACAGCCCGGATAGCCGCGGCCCGCTATGTAATCCGATACCGCCATATGGACCGACCTTCCGGTAACTCCCGGCTTTAACAGCGACAGTCCCAGCGCCTTGGCCTCTTTCACCGTATCGTAGACGTTTCGCATCTCCTCGTCCGCGTATCCCACCGCGACCGTTCTTGTCATGTCCGCGCTGTAACCCTCAATCATGCCGCCGAAATCCATCATAACAAAACTGCCATTTGTAATTTCGCCGTCTCCGCTGCCGCCGTGGGGATAAGCGGTCTTTTTTCCGGAAGAAACAATAAAATTCATGCCGTAATTTTCGCTTCCAAGCTTCACCATATAGGTTCCAAGCTCCATTTTCACTTCCGACTCTTTCATTCCGGCACGGATAAATTCAAGCATATGCAGATATGCCTCATCGCCGATTTCCTGCGCTTTTTTCAGGCAGCTAATCTCATAATCGTCCTTTATCCTGCGCATATCGGCCAGAATGCCGTCCACGCCTTCGGAGGGGCAGAGCCTTATGCCGGGGAGCATCTCCTTCAGCTCAAGGTAGCAGGCCGCGGAAACCCTTTCGTATTCTAACCCGCAGCTTTTAAGGCCCGTCGAAAGAAGCAGACCGGCCGCCTCCTTAAGGGGCTGCTGCGCGCATCTTATCTCGCAGCCCCATACCCTTTCCCTGGCATGGTCGATAAACCTTGCGTCCGTAAAAAACACCGCGTCATCTCCCGTGATTAACAGGGCTCCCTCGCCGATTCCGGCATAGGTCAGATAACGGCGGGTTACCTCTCCCGCAATCAGGGCCGCCGAAAGCCCGTGGGTCTCCAGTTCTTTTTGCAGGATTCCTATCCTGTCCGTGCGTTTCATCTGTTTTGACTCCTTTTTTGCTTTATGCTATACTATTTTAAATATTTATTTTGTTTTTGTAAACAGGCTGCGGCCGAATTGCACGCGTCGTCCGGCGAAACCGCGGCGGCATTAAAAACCGCGGAAAGGAGGACAAATTGGTCAAATCATCTTTGCCTGACTATCTGGTTTACAGGGAATACCGCTTTTCCCCGGATAAGCCTTATATCACGTTTCTTCAGCATGCCGAAAATCCGGCGGTTTTGAATATGCCTCATTTCCATAATTACATTGAAATCGGAATATGCCACCATCCTAAGGGCAGCGTCTTTCTGGAAGGGCAGACCTGGCCCCTTCTTTCGGAAGGCTTTTTCCTGGTGCCGCCTTTTGCCAGCCATTTTTCCCAGCCCGACGAAGACTCTGACAGCTCGGAAATCGACTATTTTTACTTTGACCCAAAGCTTCTGATGGAATGCGTTTTTCCGGGCTTTTTATCCACTGCAAAGGCCGTGTCCTTTCCCGCCGGAATCCCCTTTTTGTATCCCTCACGGGAATATCCTCTCTTAAACCGGCTTCTTTCGTGTATTGTGGACGAACTGCGAAGCCCCGGCGGAGGGCTGCCCGCCAGTATCAACGGACTGATTCTGGCCTTTTTTACGGAGCTTGACGCGCTGAAAGCAGGCAGAGAGACCTACGACCAGCCAAGAGCCGCTATTTTGCCGGCGCTGCATTATTTAAACGGGCATTATATGGAAGAGACAAGCTGCCGGACGCTGGCGGATTTGTGCGGTTTATGCAGCGGCCATTTCCGGCGCGCCTTTAAAACAAACACCAATCTGACCATAAGCCAGTATGTAAACCGTCTGCGGATTGAAGCCGCCTGCGGCCGGATGCTGCAGTCGGAGGACAGTATTCTGGATATCGCTCTGTCGGTGGGTTTTTGCTCCTACTCCGCCTTTCACGGGACCTTCAAAGCCTTGCTGGGCACAAGTCCCCGTCAGTGGCGCAACGCGCACCGCCGGATACACAAGGATACCATCCGCCATCTTCCCTACCGGGAAGTAAAATCCGCCCGTCATATCAGCCCTTGATTCCGCCCGCGCTTGCCATTCCCTCGATGATGCTTTTCTGGGCCAGCACATATACGATGATTACCGGCACCAGCGCCATGAGAGTCCCCGCCATCAAAAGGGCGTAGGAGGTCAGAAATTCCGCCTGGAAATATTTAAGGCCAAGCTGCAGCGTACGCTTTTTGTCCGCCGTCAGGAATATGAGGGGGGCGAGGTAATCATTCCATGTTCCCATAAAGGTAAAAATTGCCAGCGCGGAAAGCCCGGGCTTTGCCATCGGCGTGATTATCCTAAAGCAGGTCTTTAAATGGCCGCAGCCGTCTATCTTCGCCGCCTGGACATACTCGTCCGGAATCCCCATAAAGCTCTGCCTGATTAGGAATACCCCGAAGGGCGTAAAGCTCTGCGTCAGAATCAGGGACAGGTGCGTGTCCGCCAGACCGATTCTTGTAATCGTGATAAACTGGGGAATCATAATCACCTGCCACGGCACCATCAGGGTGGCCAGATACAGCAAAAACAGCGCGTCCCTTCCTTTATAATGGAGCTTTGAAAAGGAATAGCCCGCCAGAATACTGGTCACCAGCGTCAGAACCGTGATAATCACGGAAAGCTTGATGGAATTCAAATAATAGGTCACATATGGAATTTTCGTAAACACGTCCGAAAAGTTTTCCCACCGAATCTGCTTCGGAATCCATTCAATAGGGAACTTAAACACATCCTGCTCATATTTGAACGCGGTGGACGCCATCCATAAAAACGGAAGCACCGTCACCGAGGCTGCTGTCAGAAAGATGAGATAGGTTGCGGCGGCTTTTAAGGTTTTCTTGCTTTTTCCTTTCATATCGTCTCTCCCTCCTTAGTAGTTGACCCATTTTTTCTGACCCCGGAACTGTATCAGAGTAACAACGAAAATCATCAGGAACAAAATCACCGCGTAGGCGGACGCATAGCCGAACTTATAGTTGCGGAACGCCTCCTGGTAGATGCGGTACACAAGCACGTTGGAGGAGGTTCCCGGCCCGCCGTCCGTCATAACGTTTACCAGGTCGAACACCTTAAAGGAATTGATGATACACATAACGGTGCATAAAAAGGTAGTGGGGGAAAGCAAAGGGAGCGTGATTTTTATAAACTTTGCCCATGCCCCCGCCCCGTCAAGGGACGCCGCCTCGTACAGTTCCTCGGAAATGCCGGAAAGGCCCGCCAGGAACAGAATCATATAATAGCCCACGTTCTTTATAATGGCCACGATGGTAACGGTGGTCATCGACCAGGAGGTGGAGGTCAGCCACTTCGGCGCGTTTTCCACCCCAAGCTGCCCCAGTATGCCGTTCACAGGCCCCTGTCCGCGGAACAGGCACATGAAAATAATACCCACCGCCACGCTTGAGGCTAGCTGGGGGAAGAAGAAAATCGTCTTGAAGATTTCGCTGCCCCGAAGCTTCTGCATCAGCAAAACCGCCAGAATAACCGCAAAAAGCAGGGTGAAAATAACGCTTACCACGGAGTAATAGATGTTGTTTTTCAGGGAGGTATAAAAATACTGGTCCTTAAACAAGGCGGTAAAATTGCGCAGTCCCACGAATTTTGGGGAACTGAATCCGTCGTATTCCATCAGGGAAAGCATCAGACCCCAAATAACCGGCACAAGCGTGAATACCAGAAATCCAACGATGTTGGGAAGCAGGAACAGATAACCGGCTATCGTCTCCCTCTGTTCCATTTTCGTCAGTTTTTTCTTTGCTTTTTCTTTTTTCATATCGCGTTTTCCTGTTTTTATAAAAAGCGGGGCCGCCGCATAAGTCCGTTTCCCCTTGCAGCAGCCCCGTCCTGTCAACATGTTCTTGCAGGCGTCGTTTTATCTTACTTTCCCAGAATCTCTGCCCGTCTTGCTTCAAAATTACTCATGGTCGTGTCGATATCCTGCTCGCCAATCATGTAAAGCTCCTGTTCCTCTTTCAGAATCGTCTCCACCGCCGAATAGTTCGGGTCGTAGATTACATCGGGAACATTGTTTTTGGAGAACACAATCTTCGCCAGCGTATCGTCCGGCTGTTTTGCCGCGTCAAGATAAGTCTTTTCAATCTCGGCGTTGCTGTAGGCTGGCAGGGTCGCGTGCTCTGCAATGATTGTCGCGCCGGGCTCCGTGCACATCCACTCAATAAAGTCATAGGCTTCCTCGGGATGCTTGCAGGACTTTGCGATAGAAAGATAGTTGATGGAGCTGGGAGCCGTGTAGTCCGCCGCGCCTTCGGGAACCGGCATGGGCATTACCCTGTACTGGAAGGGCATCTCGCCCGTCTCGTATTTGGAGTTGTAGCTCGCAACGCCCCATGTTCCGTTCTGGAAAGTCGCCACATATTCGGCCGGGGCGGAGGTAAACAGGGAGCCTGCATTCTGGCTCAGTTCCAGCTTCTCCGCGAAAGGAACGTGGCCGCCGTCGTCCTCAAGGGCTTTCCACAGTTCCAGGCTCTGGCGGATTTTGCCGGTATCCTCGTCCATTACGCTGCCGCCAAGCTGCTGGAGAAGCACAAAGTTGTCCATCCCCACCAGGCCGCCGTAGGTTCCGTCCTTTGTGAGCTGCTTTGCCAAATCCCGGTATTCGTCCCAGGTGAGCTGTTCCTGGCTGAAAGGAACGCCGGCTTTTTCAAAAAGAGCCTCGTTGGCAAACATAAGCCATACGGCCCCTCTGTAGGGCAGTCCGTAAAGGCCGTCCTCATTGGAGGTTTTAAATACGTCGCCGTAAATTTCCGTATCAAGCCCCGACGCTTCCACATAGGCTGAAATTTCCTGAATGGTATCCTTTGATTTGTATTCCCCGTAAGGGCTTAAACCGTTTACGCACAGAACGTCAAATTCCGTGCCGCTGGCAAAGGTTGCCAGAATCTTTTCCGCGTATTCCGTGGGCGGGAAATAAGTAACCTCAACTTCCGCCACCTCGCTCTGGGCGTTGTATGCCGCAACCGCCGGGTCCAGATAGGCGGTTTCGTCGCTCCATGAATAAAACTGAAGCTTTACCTTTTCTCCGGAAGCCGTCTCTGTCCCAGAGGCATCGCCGCTGCCCGTATCCTGCGCGGCGTCGGACGCGGTGTCCTCTACAGGCTTTTCGTCGTTTTTACCCCCCGACTCAGAGCCGGAGCCGCAGGCCGCGGTGCCAACTGCCATCAATATGGCAAGTCCAAGTGCTGCTAATTTTTTTCTTTTCATACTTTTCCTCCTTTTTCCTTTGCTTTTTGGGCATTTCAGGCAAGAATCTCTTCAATTCTTCCCAGTTCCTCTTCCGTAAAACCGGCGTTTTCAAGGGCTTTAACATTCTCCTCAATCTGGGCAAGCCGGCTGGCTCCCAGAATCACCGAGGTAAGCTTTCCCTTTAAAAGCGCCCACACAAGCGCCATCTGCGCCAGGGACTGTCCTCTTTCTGCCGCGATTTCATTGAGGCGGCGGACCTTTAAAAGCTGTTCTTCCGTAATCCTCTCGGCGCTCAAAAACCGGCTGTGCCCGGCTGCCCGGGAATCCTCCGGAATCCCGTTTAAGTATTTCCCTGTCAGTATTCCCTGTTCCAGCGGACAAAATGCAATGCCGCCGATTCCTTCTTCCTCCATAACGGGAATCAGGCTTTCCGTTTCCCGGTGAAGCATGGAATAATGATGCTGGTGAATCAGGCACCTTACCCCCATGGACTTAAGCATAAGGGACGCTTCCCTAAGCCGCTCCCCGCTGTAATTTGAAAGTCCTATGTACAGGGCTTTTCCCGAACGGACAATTCCCGCGAGGGCGTCCATGGTTTCCCATAAAGGCGTTTCCAAATCCGGGCGGTGGTGATAAAAGATATCCACATAATCAAGGCCCATTCTCTTTAAGCTGGCGTCTAAAGAAGATACCAGATACTTTTTGCTTCCCCCGTCGCCGTAGGGGCTGTTATTCATCACGTAACCGGCCTTGCTTGAAATAATCAGCTCGTCCCGCCACGGCTTTAAATCCTGCCGGATAATCTTTCCAAGCGTCTCCTCCGCCGCGCCTTCCGGCGGGCCGTAGTTGTTGGCCGCGTCAATGTGCGTGATTCCCATATCAAAGCATCCCAATATCAGCTTACGGGCATTTTCATAACTGCTCTCATAACCGAAGCTGTGCCAGATTCCAAAGGACATGGCCGGCAGCATCAGGCCGCTTTTGCCTGTGCGGTTATACTTCATAGCGTCGTATCTGTCTTCTCTGAAAATTGAATTTATGATAAGCACCTCCTTTTCTCTGTCTGAAAACATATTCAGTATATAGCCAAACTGTATAGATTTCTTTCCACAAGGAGATAAAAATTGTGCAATTTCAGTCATTGGATTAGAGAATGATACCGGCCCTCTGTCCGGCTTCCAGCGATTCCACCTGCGCGATTTCCGCCTTTTCTGCCGTCATCTGTTTCCACTTAAGGGGAGACATTCCTATGACGGCGGCGAACTGCCGGTTAAAAGTAGACGCGGTGGCAAAGCCCGTCAGCCTCGCCACTTCACTGATTGGCATTTCCGTGCTTAAAAGCAGCTTGCAGGCCGCTCTGATTCGGTACTGGTTCAGATATTCAAGGGGCGCCGTACGGGTCACCAGCTTAAAAACCCGGCGGAACTGCTCTTCGCTCAGAGCGCAGATTTCAGCCAGCGTCCGTACCGTGATTTTTTCCATGTAATGCTCCTGAATATAAAGAAGAACGGGAATCATTTTATTTTGTACCAACTGACGGGGAACGTCGTCGGATATCTCCGCCTGACAGGCGGCGTAATCCGCCAGAAAGGAAAGCAAAAGCCCCTTAACCGCGTTGGCCCTTACCTCCTTCTGATGAAACAGATGAAGCAGCATCTTTACTTTCTGCATCAAAGACGGGTACTCCTTTTCCGGAAAAAGATTGCCGGTGGCCGGATTGTCCATAAGAAGCCGCCTGTCGCTTCCAAGCGTCTCGTACTTCGTGCCCTTAAGCGCCGCCTTTGTGTCCGCCATAATCCACTCCCATTTACTGGCCGTGCCCTCCTTTGCCGCGAAGGTATGAATGGTATTTGGGGCAATCACACAGATATCCCCCTGCTGATAGACAACCTTTTTTTCCTCTATGAACCCGAAGCCCTCTCCCTCGTGGCAGTATCCGATTTCCATACAGTTGTGAAAATGGGCGACGATTTCCCCGCTTCCCTTTTCCCAGACGTCGTGCCCCCAGACGCTGCCGATAAAGGCAAAGGCCGCGGTATGAATCGGTATATTATACCGGCGGTATTCCAGTTTAAAATCATCATATGACAGTTTTTGCATAATATCTGCTCCTTATCATAAAGATTTTTTACAATAATAGCATAAGATGGTAGATGGGTCAAAAATCCTTTATAATAGACAGTATCAAAAGGAGGATAACTTATGGACAGACAGATTTCCTCAGAAATCGCTAAATGGATAGCCTCGCATAAGGAAGAAATTTTATCGGATTTGAAAAACGCAGTCGAAATTCCAAGCGTCTCCCAACCGGATTCCGAAGTAAAGCCTTACGGAAAAGCCTGCCGCAAGGTGCTGGAGCGCCTGTTAAACGCCGGGGCGGGATACGGCTTTGAGAGCGAGAATTATCACTACCATGTGGGAGGGATATTTTTAAATACAGCCGGCAAAAACGCCGGGCGCATCGGAATCTGGTCCCACCTGGACGTGGTTCCCGCAGGCGATAACTGGTCCTTTCCGCCCTTTTCCCTGACGGAAAAAGACGGCTTTTTAATCGGCAGAGGCGTTCAGGACAATAAATGCGCGGCCGTGGGCGTCCTCCACGCCTTCCGCTGCATCAATGAACTTTTCCCGAAACTGCGCCATGAATACGTTCTTTACATGGGCTGCAGCGAGGAAAACACCATGGACGACGTCAGGTTTTTTGCGGACCATTATAAGCAGCCGGACCTTTCCCTGGTGGCGGACTGCGGCTTTCCCGTGTGCTACGGGGAAAAAGGGATTATCGACGCCGCCTTTACCTGCGGGCGTTCCCTGCCGGACTTTATTCTGGCGTTTTCCGCCGGCACTTCATTAAATACCATTCCCGATACCGCTTCCGTTACCCTGCGGACGGATAAGATAAGGCCGGGTGAAAAAGAGGGACAGGCAGACCCTGAAGAACAACTGCAACAATATATGGAAATTCTGAGCGGCCTTTCGAATCTGCAGGTAAGCCGCCCAAAATCCGGGGATTTTGTCCTTACCGTCACCGCAAAGGGCGTTTCCTCCCATGTCATCGCGCCAAAGCAGGGGAAAAACGCAATCCCCATACTCCTTGAAGCCTTAAAGACCGCCGGAATCGTAACCGGCGGCGAGGACTGGTTTGCTTTTCTTCTGAAAGTCAGCGCGGACGGATACGGGGAGGCTGCCCGGATTGCCTGCCGCGATAAAGTCTCCGGCCCTCTTACGGGAACCGCCACCCGGGTGGATTTTTCCGACGGCGTTTTAAACGTATCCGCCAATTACCGTTATCCGATTTTTGACGGAGAGGCACTCTCTGACGGTACGCCCATTATAAGGAGCCTTGAAGTTCTTGCGAAAGCCCACGGATTTTCCCTTAAGATTTCCAAAAATTCAAAGCCCTCCTTTTACGACCCGCACGCGCCGGCAGTCGCCACGCTCACGGATACCTTCAACAAGATAACGGGCCTTCAGACAAAAGCCTACACCATGAGCGGCGGCTCCTATGCCAGAATGCTCGACAACGCCATTGCCTTCGGCATGTCCATGCCCGGTAAACGCGTTTATAAGGAGTACGAAGGCGACCCCCGGGGGGATTACCACCAGGCCAATGAGTCTTTAAATATCAAAGACTATTTAAAAGCCATTGAAATTTATATACAATGTATTTTAGAATTGGATAAACAGGAAATCTGACAAAAATCTGCAAAAGGAAACGAGGAAACTATGGACGCCAGAGAATATACCTACTATACAAGAGTCTTAAAAGAACAACTGATTCCGGCTACAGGCTGTACGGAGCCTATCGCCCTTGCCTACGCCGCGGCCGTCGGCAGAAAAACCTTAGGGACGATGCCGGAAAAGGTAACCGCCGCAGTCAGCGGCAGCATTGTCAAAAACGTAAAGAGCGTGGTGGTTCCCGCCACCGGGGGTATGAAAGGGATTGAAACCGCAGTCGCCGCCGGAATTGTTGTGGGCAGGGAGGACTCCGCCTTAGAGGTGCTCTCCTGCGCGCCGGCCGATACCGCCCAAAAAATCACGCACTTTAAAGAGCGGTGTCCCGTCAGGGTGGAGCTGTCGCAGTCGGAAAGGGTCTTTGATATCCAAATCACCATGGAGGCGGACGGCCATACCTCCCTGGTGCGCATTGTGGACGCCCACACAAATATCGTTCTGATTAAAAGGGACGACGAAATTCTTCTGGAAAAGGAAATTCCCGGTGAGGACGAAAGCGCACAGGAGGGCGAACTGCTGGAAATCTCCAAAATCGTGGAGTACGCCAGTATCTGCTCCCTCTCTGACGTATCCGAAACCATCGAACACCAGATTGCCTGCAATACGGCGTTATCCAAAGAAGGCATGAGCGGCGGATGGGGCGCGGAAATCGGAAAAATCCTGCTTTCGGGAAAAGAAGCGCCGGACGTAAAGCTCCGGGCCATGGCGGCCGCGGCGGCCGGTTCCGACGCCCGCATGAGCGGCTGCGAGCTTCCGGCGGTCATTAATTCCGGCAGCGGCAATCAGGGGCTTACCGTCACCATGCCCATCGTGGAATACGCAAAAGAGCTGGGGGCGGACCACGAGCAGTTGATTCGCGCCCTGGTTCTCGCCAATCTCACCGCCGTGCGCATCAAACAGTCCATCGGCTATCTCTCCGCCTACTGCGGCGCTATCTGCGCCGGCTGCAGCGCGGCGGCGGGGGTCGCCTTTCTTTACGGCGAAAACGAAAGCGTCATAGAACATACCGTGGTGAACGGCCTTGCCATTCTCTCGGGGACAATCTGCGACGGGGCCAAGCCCTCCTGCGCGGCCAAAATCGCCATGGCGGTGAACGCCGGCCTTCTGGGTTTCCAGATGGCTCTGGAAGGAAAAGAATTTGTCCACGGGGAAGGCATCATCAAAAAGGGAATCGAAAATACCATCGAGGAAGTGGGCGTTTTGAGCCGGGACGGAATGAATATTACCAATAAAGTAATTCTGGATATTATGGTAAAAGAATGACCCGCCGGCCGGGAAAAAGAAACCGCTTTCAGGGCTTGAAATCCTCTCTGTTTCCATGTACAATACTGTGAAGTATAATTACATGCAAAAGGAGGGAACGCCGCAGTTTTTTCTGCGGCAGATAACATGAAAAAGATTCAGACAAAAATAATGCTGCTGGTGATTCTTGCAACTATGGGCGTCGCTTTTGTCAACGTGGTATTAAGCACCTTAATATCGCGAAATTCTACTGTAGCGGCAATTGAGCAGTCCCTGACCGAAACGACGAAGTTAGCGGCCCTTGCCGCGCAGAACATGATATCCACCTATACCCTGACCATATCGGAAATCGGCGCGTCCCCGGTTCTCTCCGATTCGGATGCGTCCCTTTCCGAAAAACAGGCTTTTCTGCAGTCAAAGGTGGACGCGTACTATATGCGTTTTGGCGGCATGGCCGACACCAGCGGTTATGACGCGTTCCATGACGCGGATATTTCCGGCGAGCCTTTTTTTCAGGCTGCCCTTGAAGGACAAAATTACATATCAAATCCCTACATTGACGGCAGCGATATCTATCTGGTGGTTTCCGCACCTATAACGTCGCAGGGCGCGGTCCGCGGCGTGGTTTACTTCCAGTGCGACACCTATATCCTGCAGTCCATCGTCACCGAAATACAGATAGGCGAGGAGGGAGACGCCTATATACTGGATAAGGACGGCACCACCATCGCCGCCGTAGAGACCGAGGAAGTTTTCAGTCAGGAAAATCTCGTGCGTGAGATGGACGCGAACCCGGACGACAAATACGTACAGGAATTAGGCTCCATTGAAAAGAAGATGATTGCGGGAGAAACCGGTATCGGAAGATATCTCTACCCCGAGGAGGACAACGCCGCCTATATTCAGGGCTACACTCCCATCCCCGGCACCGACGGCTGGAGCGTGGCCGTGACCTTAAGCGAGGATGAATTTCTGCACTACGCATATGTAGGCAACAATCTCCAGCTTGTAATATGCGCTGTGCTGTGCGTTCTTGTTATTTTGATTTCCGCTTTAGTGTGCCGCTCAATCACCAACCCCATCGTCAAATGCGCCAGACGTCTGCACGCCCTCTCCGAAGGCGATTTGCTAAGCCCTCTTCCCGAAGTGCGCGGAAAGGACGAAACCCGTATCCTTGCGGATTCCACCTCCCATCTGGTGGAAAGCTTCCGGGTAATGATGAACGAAATCGGCCATATACTCAGCAGTATCGCCAACGGGAACCTGACCGCCGAGAGCGTAAAGGAGCATTATCCCGGCGATTTCAAATCTTTGCAGGAAAACCTTCAGATTATCACCGATAAGCTCAACCAGACCATGAAAGGCATTACGGAGGCAACCGGCCATGTTTCCAGCGGTTCCGCCCAGGTAGCCACCGCCGGCATGGCTCTTTCACAGGGTTCCACGGAACAGGCCAGCGCGGTGGTGGAGCTTTCCTCCACTTTAGCGGATATGGACAATGAGGCGAAGAAAAACGCCCGGCTTTCCGAGGAAACCAAAACCACAATGGACAATGCCAGAAGCAAGCTTCAGGAAAGCAGCGGGCACATTGACGGACTCAACGAGGCCATGGGGCTGATTACCTCCACCTCCAACGAAATCAAGCATATTATAGACACCATTGACGATATCGCCGCCCAGACAAATATTCTGGCTCTCAACGCCTCCGTGGAGGCCGCGAGAGCCGGGGAAGCCGGGAAAGGCTTTGCCGTGGTTGCAAATGAAGTGCGGGAGCTTGCCCATAAATCCGACGAAGCAGCGAAGGCCACCATGGATTTGATTCAGCGTTCCATAGACGCCGTCAGCAACGGCAGCGAGGCCGTCAGGGAAGTTACCGTATCCGTTTCCGATGTGTCGGCTCTTGCCGGGCAGGCCGCCGAACAGATGGATGTTATGGCCAAAGCCGTGGAGCGGCAGACCAATTCCATCAATCAGGTTAACCTGGCTGTCAGCCAGATATCCGAAGTTGTACAGTCCAACTCCGCCGCCGCTGAAGAAAGCGCCTCTACCAGCGAAGAACTTTCCAATCAGGCCGAAGTGCTCAATCGCCTTGTGGGAGCCTTTACTCTCCGAAGATAACACACGCGGATAAATCATATAAGCCGATGAATCCGTCCGTGAAAGGGTTAACCCTTTACGGACAGGCGCATCGGCTTATTTTTATCAGATTTTAATCACTGCTTTTACAATATCCGCTTTGTTCTTCACGCTTAGGTCCATGGCTTTCTGCACTTCGTCAAGCGCAAAGACCTCCGTCACAATGCCTTTCAGATTTACCTTTCCGGATGCCACCGCGTCAATCGCCATAGGATAAATATGACGGTACCGGAATATCGTTTTGAAGGTCAGCTCCTTGTCCAGCGCAAGGCTCATGGGCAGCGTCATCTCTCCGCTCTTGCTGTAGCCTACCAGCACTATGGTGCCGCCCTTTTTCGTCATATGTATGGTCTGAATCGTGGTAATCTGCGTTCCCGCCGTTTCCACCGCCAAATCGCAGCCCCTGCCGCCCGTCAGCCGCATTATCTCCCCGGCGGCATCCTTTTCGCTTCCGTTAATCACGCCGTCCGCTCCCAGCTCAAGCGCTTTTTCCAGACGCTTTTCCATGATGTCCACCACGTATACCTTTGACACGCCCATGGACTTTAACGCCATCATGGTCACCAGGCCGATGCATCCCGAGCCCATAACCACCGCCGTCTGCCCGGCTCTCGCGCCTCCCTGCATCGCCGCGTGGAACCCCACCGCCAAAGGCTCAATCAAAGCGCCCTCCATGGTGCTCACATTCTCCGGCAGCTTAAAGCACAAATCCGCTTCATGGGCCACATATTCCTGAAATACGCCGTCCACCGGCGGCGTTGCAAAGAACACCACGTCAGGGCACAGATTGTAACGGCCCGTCCTGCAAAATTCACAGTGTCCGCAGGTCTTTCCCGGCTCTAAGGCCACCCTGTCGCCCACTTTCAGGTGCTTTACGTTTTTTCCCACTTCCACAACGGTTCCGCCCGGCTCATGGCCCAGGACGAAAGGCGGCTCCACCACGTAATTTCCGATTGCCCCCGTCTCATAATAGTGCAAATCGCTTCCGCAGATGCCCACATACTCCAGCTTCACCAAAACCTCGTCGTCTTTTGCTTTCGGAATCTCTCTCTCCTCAAACCCCATTTTCCCGACGCCAAGCATGACGGCTGTTTTCATTTTTCCTTCCATCGTAATCCCTCCGCATTTCCTTTTGAAGATACTTAATAAAATATTTTAATTATGTTATTATGATACAATGCATTGGGGTGGTTGTCAATCACACTTTTGCTGTCTTTTCAATCTTATAAGCTGTACTGTCTGTTCACGAAAATTGCATTCAGCTTCCAGCTATATCCTTCCTTCGTACGGATGCGAAGCCGCAGTTCTCCGTCCGCCTCCTGCACCGCGGGAAGTATTTTGCAGGCGTACCGGCCGGCCCCTAAAAGGCCCGTGTCCGTCCTTGTTCCCTGTGCCGCCAGACAAAATTCCGCAAAAGAAGCCTCCTTTTCGTCTCCGCTGACAATCAGCAAATCATACTTTCCCTTAGGCAGATTTATCACAAAAACCGCCTCCCTCTGACTTTCCAGAAAATCTTTCCGCAAATCATCAGGCCCGCTCCTTTCTATGGCCCGGATATCTTTCGCGTTGAGAAATCCATAGCTTCTTGTGAGAAAAGCAGCGTCTATCGTATTTCCCTCCGCAAAGCAGTCTGCAGGATATTGTTCCGCGCCGAGCCGCCTGGGACCGCCGCAGTACAAAACGCACCGGCCGGAACGGATGGTCTGCACGGGGTACGCATTGCTGTAATCCTTAAATCCCTTACAAAGGCCAAAGTCAAACACATACGGCGTCATATGATATTGGAGTTCGTTTCCAAATAAATACGGACAGGTAAATGCATCTATCAATTTAAAATACCCGGTGTGACGGTCCGCCCCCAGAAAAATTCTCCGCCCTGTTTCCGAAGCCCTGTGGCAGAGGACTTCCGTTTCCTCTCCCGCTTCCCAAAAGCCGGCGCTATCCCCAAAGCATATCGTCTCTCCCGCCCTCATCCGCCTTGTCACAACATCCGCCCCGCCGTCTTTTGACAGTTCCCCCGGCAAAAAAAGCTTCAGTACGGCTTCCCTGGTGCTTTCAATTCTGATAAAAAGAATCCTGTCATCTCTGCGCCGGGCCGACACCACAAAGCCTCCCGGCGCCATCAGGCCCACAAATCCCATATCCTTCCAGCTTTCATAACAGGCTCCTGGCTTTTTCCTCTCCTCCCGGTACTGAACCTTCTGCGCCAGGATTTTTTCCGGCAGCTCCCTCTCCTTTTCCGGTACTGCCGGAAACACCTTAAGCACGCCCTCCGCAGAAGTCTGCACCAGCATCAGGTTCACAGCGTTGATGATGCCTCCCGCCGCTTCCATCATAACGGGCAGATAATGGGCCGGCTTTGTCAGATGGCAGTAGTTCAGAAAACGCGGCGATTCTTCATAGGCAAGGCCGTTTTCATGGAGCACATAATCCAGTCCCTTCTCATACAAAATTTCAACGGCCTCGTTTCCCCACCCCAGTTTCGCCGCAGCCGCGGAAAGCCAGCCCATGCCGAAAGTGCCGGTTTCCGTATGGTCTTTCATATACCGCAGGGTGTTCTCCCAGATTTCTGTTTCCCCATCGGGACCGATTTCTTCCGCGGGAAACAGAGGCATTAAAAGGGATGGATGGCGCAAAAACAAATCATCCTGCGCCAGAACCGAATCTTTATACCTGTTTTTCCCGCTTGTCAGGGGATACCGGGGCATACGCGCCAGAATCCTTGCGTATTTTTCCGCCTCTTTCTTTGGCCGCCCCAGAATCCCCGCCGCCTCAATGGCTGTCCGCAGCAGTTTCTTTATACAGGCCACCGTAATCACGCTGTCCTTTGTCACAGGCCCCTGCTCGGGAGAAATATCATATTCTATATGCCAGATTCCCTCTTCATCCTGCTTTGCCAGTTCCGTAAAAAAAGCGATTTGCTCCGCAAAGACAGGATAAGCCTTTTTTCGCAGAAATTCCTCATCGCCGCTGTACTGGTAATACAGCCACAGAAACTGCGCGCACCAGGGCTGGATACAGTGATACAGCGTATGCGGGTAGTCAAGGGCCCATCCCTCCCGGCCGTAAACCTGTCTCGTATAACCGTGAATCTCCTCCTCATAAGCCAGATACCCGTCGCAGAACAGCTTTAAAAGTTCCGGATGTCCGGCGGAATAAGTCCCCCAGAAAGCGCTCTGGATATTCACATCCCAGTACCACGTACTGCCCCACATATTGGGCCTTCTGATATCCCACAAACCGCTGAGTCCCCAGCACTGTTCGGGATAGCCGCTTCCCTTTGCGCCTGAACAGTCCAAAAGATACAACTGCATATGCCACAGCCGTTCCAGAAATTTGTCGGGAAGTATCACGGTACTGTGCCAGAACCCTTTCCAGTATTCCTTATGGGTCTTTTTGACCTGCTCCCTCTTTTCCAGAATTTCCCTGACGGCTTCTTCGGCCGCTCCCGCCCCCGGCTGCAGGGAAAGGGCCAGAAAAGCGCCCGGTTCCCCCCGCCTTTTATCCCATGCCGCAAAGGTTTCCCCGCTTCTTACGGTATTTTTGCCAAAGGCCGTCCATTCTCCGCTTTGCCAGAGCCCTTCTTCGGTCTGGGATAATTCCAGAAGCATACCGTCAGGTTCTCTTGCCGCAATGATTTTTGCCGTGGCCCGTATCTCCCCCTCCCCGGCCTCAAACCAAATTTCCCCCTCTTCAATCCGAAGCTTTAAACAGGTATAATCCGTATTCACCTTTTCGCCCGTAAAAAGCAAATACTCTCCTCCCACCGGATAGCTTGTTCCTCTGTAATCCGGCCGGGTAATCTCCGTAACAGGGCGCAGGGTTTTCGCGTAATGGCAAAAGGAGGTATCCCCCGATTTCCTTGCTTCGTCCGTCCGTCTGCATAACGCCTCATAGGTCTCCCCCATTTTCATCTTTGGAAGCCCCTGATAGTAACAATCATAGTGATTTAATGCAATATGGAGCGCATGGTTTTTATAAAAAACCATGGCTCCAAGCCTGCCGTTTCCTACCGGGAGCGCGCTGTCCCAGTCATTTTCCGCGTTGCGAAAACAAATCTCATGTATTTTATTTTTCATTGTGCCCTTTCCTTCCACGAAAACTCCGCTACCCTTTTACCGCTCCGCCGGTTACGCCCGCGATAATTCTCCTGGAGAGGAAAATATACAGTAAGAAAGTGGGTAAAAATACGATGATTACGCCCGCGAACAGCCCCGCCCAGTCGCCGGAATATTTCATGGCCTGAACAATGGCCTGCAGGCCGGTGGATACCGTTCTCAGTTCCGTTTTATTGGCAAAAATCAGCGCCATAAAGTATTCGTTCCATATGGTAATAAAATTAAATATGCACAGTGTCACAATACCCGGCTGCGCCAGAGGGAACATGATTTTCCAGAAAGCCTGGTCCGGGGTGCAGCCGTCGATTTGCGCCGCCTCCTCCAGCGCTTTCGGAAGTCCCGCGAAGAATCCTATCAGGAAAAACACGCCAAAGGGCACGTTCACGCATATATACAGGAATATCAGCGTCCACCGGGAGCCAATTAAGTGCATGGAAGTCGCCATCTTAAACAAAGGCAGAATCAGCATGACCGAAGGAATGGACATGGATACGACGAAAATATTATTTACCGCGTTTTTTCCTTTGAATGAAACCCTGGCCAGCACATAGGCCGCCGGTGCCGCCACAAGGACAATACCGATACAGCCGCTGATGCTGTAAATAACGCTGTTTAAAAAGTATGTGCCCATCTTGTGCTTTTTCAGCACATTGGCATAGTTTTCAAAGTGAAGCCCGCTCTTTAACAGTTCATTGCCAAAGATTTCTCTGGTCTCACTCAGAGAAGCCAGGAAAATCCAGCCTATCATCACCACGGTAAAAAACAGCCAGATAAACAAAAGCGCGTACCCCGGCAGAAAGCGGATTTGTTTTTTCACTTCACTTTTTACAGACCCTTTTCGTTTCATCATTTCACCTAACCTCCTGTTATTCGCTTTCCGTGGGAATCAAACGGTTTAACACCCCGTTGACAGCCAGCACGAGCACCATAATCACCACCCCTGCCGCCGCCCCGGAGCCTACGTTCAAGTCACTGGCAGCCGTACTGATTCCTGAGCCGAATACCACTTCGTACATATACACCATAGGCGTTACCGTGGCGTTTTCCATATTAAAGGAAAACAAAGTGGAATACACAAAAAATCCCGCCGCAGCCGCGGAATAAAGGATGACGCAGTGTTTGATGATATCCTTAAGCATGGGCAGCGTAATGTAGAAAAACTGCTTTACCAGCCCCGCTCCCTCAATCCGGGAGGCTTCATAATAGTCCTCGCTGATGCCGTCAATCCCCGCCACCAGAATCAGCATATAGAATCCCACCCCCGCGTAGCCATAGGCAATCATCATCGCCAGAAACAGGTTTTCCGGCATGGTCCACTGGAACTGCGCCATGGTATCCCAGTGCAGAAATTCAAAAATACGCTTGAAAAGTCCGTACTGGTTATTGAAAACATACTGCAGCCACATGGTACCAAGGGCAACGGAGCTGATGATGTGGGGCAGATACAGCATGGAACGCCAGAAATTCTTTCCTTTTACGCCGGAGGTAATTATCACGGAGTACAGCATGGCTATCCCTAAAATAAACGCACCGCCGATTAACCAGATTTTCAGAATATTGATTAACGACTGCCGGAAAAGGGGACTGTTCATCAGTTTATGGTAATTGCCAAGCCCCGCGAACTGCCATGCGCTCATATCGTCAGTGACGTATCCCACCTTATGAAAACTCATCAGAACGGTCCTTATCATGGGATAGAGGAAAATCACCAGCAGGCATAAGACTGCCGGCGTTAAAAATCGAATTGCAAACCAGTTTTTCTTTTTCACGCTAACCTCCCTGTACCTTATATAAAAGAGCCGCTGCATAATCGTATCATTACGCAGCAGCCCATTCTGCCAACAATTACTGTTTTGTAGCCGCCGCCATATTGGCAACAAATTCGTCTGCCGTAATCTGACCGGAAGCCAGTTTGATGAAGTTCTCGGAAATTGTAGGCGCAACATCCGGGTTGGAACCGATATCTCCGCCGGATTTCAAAGATACTTCCACCGCTTCAAACGCCGGCTTGATGTTTACCAGCGCCGCGGGATAAGGGGTATCCAGCGTTGCGGGTGTAATGCCGGCTTTCTCAACCATGAGGGCATCGTTCTCCGCGCTGAACGCATACGCGATAAACGTCATTGCCAGTTCCGGGTCCGCCGTATTTTTGTTTACCGCAAGCATGGTACATCCCGCAGGGTCTTCCCTGCCGCAGGTGCCAAGCCCTCCCGGAACGTCGGGATAAGAAAATCCGCCCCATTTAAAATCGGGTCCCGTGAGGTCGGCCACTTCTGTGGGCAGGCCCGAAAGATTGTAGTACATGCCAACCTTGCTGCTGCCGAAGTCATTTTGTCCGGAAGGCCATTTGTTGCCGCCTACGTTCGCGTCAAAGTATCCTTTTGCCGCGAAATCCTCAAACGCTTTTGCCATATTTACAACGGCTTCATCCTGCCACATTTCGCCTGTGGTATCCTTTACAAGCTCTCTCACCCAGTCCTGCCCCTTTGCTCTTGCAAGATACATGCCGGGCAGCCAGGAAGCGTAAGCGTCGTCAAAGGTAATCGGGGAATATCCCGCCTCTTTAATTTTGGCACATGCCGCGTCCAGTTCTTCCCATGTCTTCGGCTCGGCGGTCACGCCCGCTTCTTCAAAAATAGAGCCGTTGTACATAAAAACGGAAATCCAGGGCTTGTAGCCGATTGCCGGAATAATATCCGTTCTGCCCGTCATATCCTGAGGCGTCGTCAGAAGGCTGGGCAGCAGCGTATCCCGGAATGTCTTTCCTCCTGTGGTATCATACTCCGCGTCCACATAAGGCGTTAAATCCATAATATAATCGTTCAAATCAATTTCCAGCGGATACTCGAAAATGTCGATGGTCTCCCCGCCCTCCAGCGCCGGTTTCAAAATCTTCTTGTTGTCACGTCCGCACCACTGAACGTTTACTTTTACATTCGGATATTTTGCCATAAATCCGTCGATAATCTCTGCCCAGGCTTCCCCCTGAGGCTCCGTGTCGTTCCACATGGACCAGTAGGTCAGTTCTCCGGAAAGTTCCGCGGGCGCTTTTTCTTCCGCTTCCCCGGACGTTTCCGCCTCTGTCTCTGCAGACGCCTCTGAAGATGCCCCCGCCTCCTCTGTGGCCGGTTCTGCCGCAGACGGCTCCGCATTCGATGCCGGCGCTTCCTTGCTTCCGCAGGCGCTTAGGGTCATGGCCGCGGCAAGTAATAATGACGTTACTAATCTGGTTCGTTTCATTGTTCGTTTCCTCCCTGTGTTTTTTCGTATTTGATGACTGTATTGTAGCGGAAACGAATCCTTGCGGAAATGGAAAATCCTACACCCCCATAATGGAAAATATTAAACCGGAGGGTTCGCCGGCTGCCATCCCTTCTCTCCTTTGTACTGCATCTGCTCCCCGAAGTCTTTATCCCAGCTCTCCATTACCTCCAAAGCGTCCATTCTGCCTGAAAGCATTTCCTTTAAGTTGTTCCAAAGACCGTTTAAATTGATGCCGTTTAAGGTTTCATCTATCTGTACCACGGTTTTTCCCGTGAGAATATATTCGTCATAAATATACTGCTGCCAGCTTTTCATCTGCAAATCCTGCTCTTTGAATACAGGCGGATGGTTCCACCCCGCGTTAAAACGGTTCATATGCTCCGCCCTGGAAAACCACTCCAGAAAATCCGAAGCCTCCTCTACATACTCCGATTCCCGGCACACCGCAAACAGACCCGCGCCGCTGACGATTGACAAAACGTCTCTTCCGTCATAGGGAAAGGGAGCCATCATCAGGCTGCATTCCGGATTTTTCTGCAGCACATCCTGTATGAAAAACTGCCCCATGACATACATGGCCGCTTTCCCCTTTGCCACCGCGTCCACCGCGCTGTTATAGGTAGCTTCCATGTAATCCTCATTGGTATAGCCTTCCTCCCGCAGTTCCTTCATATGGTTCAAAATCACCTGAAACTCTTCCACCTCCGACCACTTAAGCCGGTTGCTTTTCAGCTTTTCCCACGTGTCCGCATCCGTGTACTGCATCACCATACAGTTGAAGGCGGGCTGTATGGTCCACGCTTCCTTGTCCGATGCGTATAGGGGAATGATACCCTCCCTGCGGAGTATCCCGCAGACCTGGCGCAGCTCCTCCATGGTTGTGGGTACCCGCAGCTTTAGATTTTCAAAAATTTCTTCATTGTAAATCAGGCCGATGCCGCTGGTGGCCGAAATCGGAAGCCCGTACAGCTTACCGTCTATGAGTTTATTGTCAAGCTGCTGCGGCAAAACCCTGTCGTACCAGGACGTCGCGCTGTCAAATTCCACAAAATGTCTGGTTCCCACCGCCTCCAACACCCACTTGTCCAGACGGATTAAATCAGGCATTTCCCCCACAGCCGCTTTGGAATGCACCAGGTCAATCCACTGGTCGTCAGGAATACGCCGGATTTCGATTTTAACGCCCGGTGTTTCTTCCTCATACTCCGCAATCAGTTCCAGAAGAAAATCCTTTGCGTGGGACTGCGGCATCATAAAGGTCAGGGAAACCTCCCTTCCCGTCTCCTCTTTCCCGGCCTTCTCTATTTCTCCGCATCCCGCTGACAAGACCGCGAAAAGCAGTAAAATTCCTATTGTTTTTTTCATCTTTATAACTATGCTCCTCTCCAAAGCCTTGCTTTTTTTGGGGAAAAATACCCCCTTTTTTCTATTATATAATCCTTTTTCGGAATGAAAATGGAAAATCATAAACCGTGAAAATGGAATTTCTTAAACCAGCCTTAAACCGCCTTCTCTTTTCGTTTTTTTGTTGCATAGCGCACATTTTTATGATACGCTGACCTTAATTTTAAGTCTGCCTGAAGCTTGGACGC
>OFFW01000226.1_pt1 | contig 43654 bp, 69 predicted proteins | sample 1521501 | NCBI WGS metagenome assembly OFFW01 (sample SAMEA3504107, study PRJEB24116) | mouse gut metagenome | biome: mouse gut; feature: mouse-associated habitat; material: faeces | place: Denmark | collected 2011
AACACGAACATCGGCTTCCGCGCCGCTTTAGCCCCGACCGCCACAAGCCGCGCTCCCACGGGAACGCGGACAGCGCACGGGGCAAAAGGGACCCATCTCCCCACTGACTGCAGAGGGCGCAAGCCGGACGCAGGAAGCGAAAAACTAAATTGCAGCGGAGCCGGTTAGTAGGCGCGGGAAACCGTGCCGGAGGGCGGCACACGCGGCACTTTCAGAAAGGCGAAAGTTTGAAGAGGATAGGCAACATTTACGGAGAGATATGCAGTTTTGAGAATTTGTACGAAGCCTACCTACAGGCGCGGAAATGCAAGCGGTACCGGTACGAAGTCCTGCGCTTTTCCGCGCACCTGGAGGAAAACCTTCTGGCGATCCAGCAGGAACTCCGGGAAAAGACCTACGAGATAGGAGCATACCACAAATTCATCATTTCAGAGCCGAAAAAGCGGCTCATCATGGCTCTGCGTTTCCGCGACCGGGTGGTGCAGTGGGCGATTTACCGCCAGCTGAACCCGATTTTTGAAAGGCAGTACATAAAGGACAGCTACGCCTGCAGGAAAGGCAAGGGGACGCACGAAGCCATCAAAAGGCTCCAATACTGGCTGCGGAAAGCGGACAGGAGCGACCGGGAGTGGTACTGCCTGAAGATGGACATCACAAAATATTTTTATCGGGTAGACCACGCCACGCTCATGGGGATTTTGGAGCGCAGGATAAAGGACAAAGACCTTTTGTGGCTTTTGGGGCGGATCGTCAACTGCGACAAGGAAGCCTTCGGGCTGCCGCTGGACGCGGACATAGCGCAGGGGACAGGAGAGGAACGGCTGACGGAATGCGGGATGCCGATAGGCAACCTGACCAGCCAGATGTTCGCAAACCTCTACCTGAACGAATTAGACCAATTCGTGAAGAACGAACTGCACGAGCATTGCTTTGAGCGGTACATGGATGATTCGCTGATTTTGAGTGACAGCAAGGAAAAACTCCACGAGGACGAGAAGAGGATTTCAGAATTCCTGGAAACAAGGCTGAAACTGAAGCTGAACGGAAAGACAAGCATCCGACCGATACGGTGCGGGATAGAGTTTGTGGGATTCCGCATCTGGGCAACGCACATCAAACTGCGGAAGTCATCGTCCAAGAAGCTGAAAAGGGGATTGAAGAGAATCCAGAAGATGTACGCGGCAGGGGAAGTGACGCTGGAAGAGGTGAAGCCGAACATTATGAGCTACTACGGAATTTTACAGCATTTCAACAGCCACAAGCTGACGCGGAAGATTTTAGAGGAATTCGTCCTGCAGAGGGCAGCGCCGGAGGAACAGCAGGACGCACGAAAGGAGGTGGAAGAATGATAACGGAAATCATCAGTGGAATCGGGCTGGTCACGATCATAGGCGCGGTGGTATGGCTTATCCGGCTGGAGGGCGCGGTAAAGCGTAATGCAGAGGAACTGAAGCGGCTGTCCGGGATTGAACAGCAGACAGCACAGCAGGAAGTGCGGATCAGCCAGCGGGATGAGGAAATGAAAGCCCTCAAACACTCGCTCGATGAAGTGAAAGAACGGATGGAGAAACTGGAGAGCCAGCAGCTAAGCACAGCGGAGCATCTGGCAAGGATGGACGCAAAGCTGGATATGCTACTCACAATCAAAGGAAAGGAGTAACCGAATGAACGAGGAAAAGAGAAACACAGACACTCCGGAGGACAGGGAACTGGCACCGGAAGCCATCGAGGAACTCAGCAATGGAAAGGGGGAGGATGAGGATGAGTAACAGCCCATTAGTGAAGCACACGAAGCTTTCACCAAACAACAGCGGTAGGAGGACACACGGCATCGACAGGATAACAATCCACTGCGTGGTAGGACACATGAGCCTCCAGGGGCTGGGTGACTGGTTCGCAAAGACCAGCACCCAGGCAAGCAGCAACTACGGCATCGATGACAGCGGTCAGGTCGGGATGTTTGTGGAAGAGGGAAACCGCAGCTGGTGCAGCTCCAGCAAGGCGAATGATCAGAGGGCGGTCACCATTGAAACGGCAAGCGACAAGACTGCACCATACAAGGTGACGGATGCCGCGCTGGCAGGGCTGATCGACCTTTGCACAGACATCTGCAGGAGGAACGGCAAGACGAAGCTGATCTGGTTCGGGGACAAGGCAAAGACGCTCGCCTACGAGCCGAAAGCCAATGAAATGGTGATGACCGTCCACCAGTGGTTTAAGAACAAGAGTTGCCCTGGGGCTTACCTTTTGGGTAAGCACGAGTACATAGCCGCAGAGGTGAACAGACGTCTGGGGAGCGCGGCAGACGGCACAGCCCTCACGGGCAAGGCACAGATCCCCGCAGAGAAGCTGGCGGCATTCCTGCTCTCCAAGAACAGCGCACCGAAGCTGAACGGGGTGGACACAGGACAGCTGGCACAGCTTTATATCAGCGAGGGGGAAGCAGAGGGAATCCGTGGCGATCTGGCGTTCTGTCAGTCCTGCCTGGAAACCGGGTACTGGCAGTTTAAGGGGGACGTGAAGCCCTCACAGAATAACTTCTCCGGGATCGGGGCAACGGGCAACGGCGCAGCGGGGGCCAGCTTCCCGGACGCAAGGACAGGCATCCGGGCGCAGATCCAGCACTTGAAAGCCTACGCCAGCAAGGACGCGCTGAAGAACCCCTGCGTAGATCCCCGGTACAATCTGGTGACCAAGGGATGCGCTCCCACGGTGGAGGAATTATCCGGCAGATGGGCGGCAGACAAGGGCTACGCAGATAAGATCCTCACCATCTACAAGGAAGCGGCAGCCTTCCAAGGAACGGTGGCACCGGCTCCGGCACAGCCCAGCGTACCGTTCATGGTGCGGGTGACAGCGACAGACCTCAATATCCGCACCGGTCCCGGAACGAACTACAGCAAGACCGGGAAGTACACGGGCAAGGGCAGCTTCACCATTACCGAGGTGCAGAGCGGAAAAGGCTCGGACGCAGGATGGGGCAAGTTACTGAGCGGGGCCGGCTGGATCTCGCTGGATTTTGCAACCAGGATTTAACACACAATAACAGGAGGTAGAAAGATGTTTTCAAAAGAATGGATGAAAGCGGCAGGAATCAGGGCGGTAAAGACCGTGGCGCAGACGGCAGTAGCCATGATCCCGGTAGCCGCAACGGTGGCACAGGTAGACTGGAAAGCGGTCATAGGGACTGCGGCACTGGCAGGGATCACGTCCCTGCTGACGTCCCTGGCGGGACTCCCGGAGGTTCAGCGGAAAGGCTGATCCGATTTGTCGCATTCTGACAATCCCGGAAACGGTTTTTTGTTCGGTATTGTGAATGGACTGAACCGGGGAACGGTGATAAAATGGTGCGCCAGAGGGGGTTATAAAGGGGGTACGCAAGAACCCCGGACAGCCCCCAGGACTGCACCCGGAAACTGAAAGAAGAGCGGCACAGCCCTCTCCCAGACGCTGGCAACGGCATCCGGGGAGAGGGCTTATTTTTGTTTGATTTGATAGGTTCCAAGGCGGTTTTTTTGTCGCATATTTCGGCTGTTTGCGCTTGACTTTATGAAATTATGATTTTATAATTGAATTACCGAAAGCGAACAAAGAAAAGGAGGAAAACGCTATGACGGGAATCAAGGAACAGCAGTACGGAACAGAGATTGAAATGACAGGCATCCGCAGATGCACAGCCGCACAGGCACTCGCCGACCTTTGGGGGACAACCCCGGAACACATAGGTGGCTACACCTACGACAAATGGACGGTTCAGGACCCGGAGGGAAAGACTTGGACGATCATGCGGGATGGAAGCATAGACTGCGAGAAGAAAATCGAGGGGAAGAAATACCAGCACACCTACGACAGCGAATACAGCGTGGAGATGGTAACCCCAATCCTGACCTACCAGGAGCAGCCAAAACTTCAGGAAGCGGTCAGGGCGGTCAGGAAAGCAGGGGCAAAGGTTAACTCCTCCTGCGGGATGCACATCCACATTGACGGGGCGAACCACAACGCGAAGAGCCTGAAGAACATCCTGAGCATCATGTACAGCAAAGAGGATCTGCTTTTCAAAGCCCTCCAGGTTAGGGATTCACGGGTAAGCTACTGCAGAAAGACACGCGGGGATATGCTGGAGAAGATCCGGGCAGAGCGCAGCCTGACGATGGAGAAGCTGGGGGCGATCTGGTACAACGAAAAGGACTGGCACTGGCGCACGGACAAACACTACGACAAGAGCCGGTACCACGCGCTCAACCTTCACGCCATGTTCAGCAAGGGAACGGTGGAATTCCGGCTTTTTAACAGCACACTCCACGCAGGGGAAGTCAAGGCATACATCAACCTGGCACTGGCGATCAGCGCACAGGCGATACGGCAGAGGGGATGCCAGATGAACAAGACGGAAAGCACTAACGAGAAATTCACCTTCAGAACCTGGCTCCTGCGCCTGGGACTGAACGGCGATGAATTCAAGACCACGAGGGAGCATCTCCTGAAGCACCTGGACGGGAACGCGGCATGGAGATACAGCCCTGACCATTACCCGACACACCCGCAGACACTCGCAGCCGCCATCGCCTGATGGCGGGCTGCACTGCATAACCGAAAGCAGAACAAACCATAGGAGGTAAGACCATGAAGAGAGTAAGGATCAACGGGCAGGAGTACACAGCAGAAACAGCGGTCGCTTTGATTAACGAGGTCAAGGGGATGCACTGGAGGGCAGGGGAAAACGCAACTGCAGAGGAATACATCGCAGTGCAGGAGGATACCTACCAGCGGATGACCGGGCGCAGGATGAAACTGCCGGACACGGGCACCGAGGACAGAGCCGCAGTAATGTTCCGCAGGATTTCAGAGATTGGAGCATGGAAATACGAGGACACGGACGCAGGAAAGGGGGGAGCGTGATGAAAAAGAAATACTACTTCGCATACGGGAGCAACTGCAACCTGGATCAGATGGCATTTAGATGCCCGAAAGCCACGGTGGTCGGCCCCGTGACGCTCCGCAACTACAGGCTGACATTCAACGGCAAGAGCAACGGCTGGGGCGTGGCGAACGTCCGCAGGAGGAACGGCGCACAGGTGACCGGGCTTCTTTGGGAGATCACGCCGGAATGCGAGAAAAGCCTTGACAGATACGAGGGATACCCGCACCTTTATGAGAAAAAGACAGTGACCGTCAGGAACGGGGACGGGCAGGAGATAAAGGCGATGGTCTACGTGATGACCAAGGGGCATGAAGCCCCGGCAAGACCGTCAATCGGGTATTTCAGCGGAATAGTTGAGGGATTCCAGCAGAACGGGATGGATACGCGCCCGCTTGCTGAAGCATTGGAGCAGCTGGGCATAAACAGCGCAGGGAAGAGGGTGAACACGGCATGAGCGCAATGGGCAGACCAAAGAAACTGAAAGACAAGCGGAGGCTCTACAGCATTTACGTGGACGAAGCCACGATGACGGCAGTAGATGAATTCGTACACCAAAGGAAGCAGGAGGACAAGGCATACAGCCGCTCGGATTTTTTCAACGAAGCGGCTGAAGCCTACCTGGCAAAAAGAAAGAGAGGAACAAGGAAATGAAGAAATCAACCGAGAGCAGACAGCTGGACAGATACGAGGGCGCAATGATCGGCGTGGCGGTAGGGGACGCGCTGGGCGCACCACTGGAATTCATGAGCGCAAAGGAAATCAGCCACAGGCACGGGACCGTCCGGGAGATGATCGGCGGCGGCTGGCTTTCCGTAGAGCCGGGAGAGGTCACAGATGACACACAGATGACGCTGGCGGTAGCAGAGGGGATCGCAATGCCGACAGGGGGAATGTTCCAGATCGGCGAGAACTTCCTGGCTTGGTACGGAACGCACCCGAAAGACGTAGGCGGGACATGCGCAGCGGTGCTGGGAGAGATGAGCCGGAACAGACCAGACAGCGGTGATGACTGGCGCAGGGCGGCACTTCGGCTCTACAAGCGCACCAACGGGAAAACAGCAGGAAACGGAGCCCTGATGCGGACCGTCTTCCCAGCACTCTGGTACAAAGACAAAACCACAGCAGTAAAGAAAGCGGTCGAGATCGGGCAGATGACCCACCACCACGGAATGAGCGACCTGACAATCTCGGCATACACAGAAGCCATCCATACCATCATCAACTCGGATGCCAGCGCAGAGGATGCAAGAGCGGAACTGGAGCGGATCACGGCAAGCGTCCGGGCGGCAGAAGCGAAGCATGACGGAGAGAAACCACAACCGACTGGATACTGCCTGGACAGCCTGATGTGCGCCCTGGACGCGATCAGAACCACGGACAGCTTCGAGGACGCTCTAGTGTGCGCCGTAAACCTTGGAGGGGACGCAGACACGATAGGAGCGATCACCGGGGGATTAGCCGGGGCGATTTACGGAGCCAGCCAGATCCCGCTCCGCTGGACAAACCAGCTGGCAAACGAACCGAACCGCAGGACAGTGGCACTGTTCCACGACAACAAGGGACCAGAAGCCAGCGGCAACGCCAACACGCTCCTGATCCGGCTGATAGACCTGGCGCAGATTGCCTTTGAACACCGCTAAAAAGCTGGATTTTCCCTGAAAAATGTTCGTAAACCGCTTGACTTTTTGAAATTATAATGTTAAAATATCTTTAGACAACAGGAAAGAGCCATCAAAACCGCCGTATTTACGCCGCTAATACGCGCAGACAAAGATTCCTTCCCGCTCCAATCCCTTCGCAGTTCAGAAAAATACGCCTCTACCGCAGCTTCCGCCTTTTCTTTGCAATCCCCCCAGCTATATCCATTATCAAACGTGAGGCCCGCTGTGACGGACACTGGGATTTCTTCCACCGTTTCCACTGTCACTACATGGCCGATAGGCGCAAGCCCATCTCCAAGCCCGTTCCTATCAGGGTCAAATACACGCTGCGTTTCCTCCACTGTTTCAGCAGATGCCTTACGGAAATCCGCGCCCAGTATTACAAGCCTCACTGTCCCAGCCCCATTCCAGACAGGCTCCACTTTCACAGCGCCCACTCCACGCTGCATTAATGCCCTATTTATATAATCATTTTTATTCCCGCCAAATTCATCCGCTTCGAACGAAGCCATATATCGGCTACGGAAACTTTCCGTGCCTTCTTCATCTTCCCCATAAGACAAAATCCCTGTAATCTCTGCCGTTTCCAAGCCGCTTATGTAATCCACCGGGATAATCTGCCCTGTGTACAGATTTCCAATTTCCCCGGGCGTTTTGCATTCCAGCTTGTACCTGCCGGGGCTGATTTTCCCAGCCACCCTGTAAAACCCCTCTTCCGCCGTAAATTCCGCATCCTCCGCCAGTTCCACCGTATCCGGCGTAAATTCCGCAAGCGCAATGGCTTTTGTGGCTGCTTTCGGCTTCATGCCACGGGATGCCGCAAGCCGAATCAGGTATTCACGGGATGCCGTGTCCGCAAAGGATTCATCCATCATGTCGCCCAAAGCAGCGTATAGATTTACGATCTCCAATGCCGCAGGCGCAATCGCCGCATAAATGGGGCTGCTTTCCCTTTTGTCATAAGCGTCGTCGATACGGTCTAACATCCGCTCTAAAACCGCTTCAAACGTCATTTCCTCAAACATTTATATTTCCACCTCTTTTTCCGCGAACATTTCCCCATACGCTGTATGGATGATAAAAGACATATGGACAAGGCCTTTTTGCCCTGTGTCAAACACAAAATCACTGACCCCCATAATGCGATCATCCTGTGTAAGCGCTTCCTCTGCCCTCCGCGCCAGTTCCGTCATGGCATAGTTTAACGGGCTCCCAATCAAATCCACAAATTCCACCCCGTAATCCCATGAATAAATAAGCGTCTCATACCTTTCTGTATTCAATATGCAGTAGACCGCTTGGCGCACCGCATCCTCACCATCCGCCAGTCCCCATATACGCCCGTTCTCTATATCCAGTTTCCATGTCAGTGACGGTTCTTCCTCCACTTCATATCCATCGGTAAAATCCGTTTCCACTTCCGGCAACATTAAAACACCCCCACAATGATATATTTCTGCCCGCCTTGCTGGCGCAACAGCACAACATTGTCATCTTCTTCCAGCTTCCCCGTCTCCCTGCATTTTATAACATGCTTTTCTGACAGGGTAAGCTTCTGCCCCGTCTTTATTTTTAAAGGGGATGCCGACGCCACCTTCCCCGTGCAGACTGCGACCGGATTTGACGCCACAACCGCTTCCATTGCCGCCTGTTTTATTATTTTCAGTAAATCTTTTGCGTCATACAGTGAAATCCCCTCCCCTCAATGTCAAATCCATCCAATGTTCCCCATCTTTATAGATATGTTTGCATTTTTCCACCAACATATACTGAAGAAGCTCTTTGTTTTCAAGCCGAAGCGAAACCACTACCATTGACCCTGCACGAACCCGGCGATCCCCAAACGCCTGTTTGACACTGAGCGTTTTTTTCCTTGCGTTATACAGTTTTAATAATGTGTCCGCCTTTACTTTCCCATTTTCGCCATCCTCTAATTTCTCGTAATGCTGCAGCAATCCCCACGCATTAATGTTTTTGCCGCTCCTTGCAATATACACTTCACGCTTCCCTGTTTTTTTGTTGTCATAATAGAGCTTAACTTGGTTATACGTCTCAGAATCTATGCTGGTTGAATAATCGTATTTCTGCCCTGTGTCTTTGTCTATGACAATATCCACTTTCATTTTAGATATGCTTTTTAAGGCTAATTTACCAAAATCGTCATAAAGGACATACATTTTCCCCCTGTTCATCATGGTAAGATCCTGCGCGTTTGCGATAATGTCAAACAAGGTCTGGTTATCCTCCACCCTGTGGGGGATTTTATATTTTGTGTCTTCCAATGAGCCTTTCCTTAAGCCAAAATCGGATGCAATCCGTCTTATGATCTGTGTCAACGTTTTGTCTTCAAAGACATACGTCTCTTTATTTTTAAAGTATCTAAGCTGGTCGTAGGCGGTCACTGAAACTTCCCCTCCGCCATCCGTCTGCCTTGAGAATATAAAGCCGTAAAAAACTTTTTTCCCTTTATATTTGAACCGGACAGCGTTTCCCTCTGAGATTTTCAGCTTATTGTCTTCCAATATTTTAAACGTAAGCTGCCCCGGCGCTCCACTGCGTTCCGTGCTCCATTCTATCCCTTCAAGAACTGCCGGGCTGAGGAAATCTTTCCCGCTTTGGATGATCAATTCCATGTCCATATCCGAATCCCCCTTACTTATAATAGAACTCCGGAATCTGCACTTTTCTTCCTTTTTTTAGTTTTTTAGATTTTTTCCACATACTGTCCTTATCCGCGGCATCCAATCCGTCAGATCTGCTATCCTTATATTTGCAATTCGCTTCTGCGATTGTAGGGTACAATTCCCCGTCGCCATAAACTTTTTTCGCAAGATTATACACTGTCATGTCTTTTTCCAACTTAACCGTATAACAGTGGTTTGCCAAAACCGCTACATTATCCTTAATCTTCGGGATATGGATGCCCTTCTTTTTCCTCAACTTCTTAAACTTCAGCTTCCTCTCCTTTTTGACTTTGCATTTTTTCGCGCCGTATTCGCGGTACTGTTTTAAGGAGATGGAAACAAGGACGTCCAGCCCTGTCTCCTCAGCTTCCTCTATGATGGAGTAATCCTCTAAGGAACACGTCATATTCGTCTCAAAAAGCTCTTTCCCGTTTGGCAGTTTCCTTGAGACCACAAACTGAAACGTTTCTTTATTTTTTTTCATCTGATCCAGCCTTTCCAGATATGCTTTTGCATTCTGGAACCCATTTTCGTATACTGCAAAACTGTATTTGAGATTTGGAAGGAGGGCGTCAAATTTAATCTCCGTCAGCCCCGGCGTTTTTAATATGTTTATCTCGCCTTCATTCATTAATGCGCAGCTTTTGTTTGCATTATTGATCTTTACAGTTAATTTCCCCGGCGTTACCGGCAGGGCAACGCCCCCAATCCTAAATGTATATGCCATTAAAAATGCACCCCCGTTGCCGTTTTAGACATTGCATCCCCAACCGCGGTTGTCAAGCTGTCCACAATGCCATCCAAGTCCATGCCTGAGCTCACATTGTTATTGTTTGTCATCTCCACTTTTATGCTTGCTGTTGTAAAACGGTTTACGGCATCCCGTTCAGCCACATCCCTTAAATATTTCAACTGTTCATTGGAAACGTCAAGGGAATCTGCAATGGCCGCTGTGTTTGCGGCTGTCTGCCCAGTGTTTGCGGCTATCTGGGCGGCGGGGGCTGCGCTGCCGCCGGCGCCCCCTCCAACTCCCGCCCCACCGCCTGGCTGCTTATATGCGCCGCTGACAGACTTCATTTCATTTCCACCAAATAAAGAAGATGGATCAAATAAATTTGAAACGCTTTCATCTATCCCTTTCCCAAAAGAATAGCCTGAATCATAAGCGTCTTTATAATCATATCTTTCTAATTTAAGGCTTGAGCCATCTATTTTTTCCCATACTTCTTCCCCTTTGCCAAACGTGTCATCCACCCAGCCGGATAATGTTTCCCGCCAGCCTGACACTGCCCCTGCAAGATTTGAGCCAAAAAGAGTGTCAACAGCGGAAGCCAATGTTTCAAGAACCCCAAGGACAGTGTCTGCAAGCCCAAAAAACAAACGGCATACAGAGCCAACCGGATCTGTAAACGCATTCGCTATAAAATTTGCCACTTCTACTATCAGGTTATAAATCAATACAAATACGTCTACCACGACATTCCACAAAGTTACAAATATATTGCTTATAACAGCAAGCGCAACCATAAACGCCCCACAGATAACGCCTGTCGCAGAAATGGAAGTCCCGGCAAATTTGTTAATCGCTCCAATTACAGCATAAAAAATAGCAATCAACGCAATCACCATTATAATAATCCATGTAATAGGGCATGCCATTAAAGCCGCGTTAAATCCATATTGCGCTACTGTTGCAGCAAATGTCTGCCCTGTTTCCATTGCAAGCGAAGCTGCGTGGACGTTTTCGGCAAAAGCTGACGCTGCCTTAATTCCATTGCTTATAAGCTGAATGCCATTGTAAATCCCCAATGCAATGCAATAAGCCGCCAACGCCGCCACCCCATATATTACCGGAGCGATTATAGACCAGTTCTCCGCAATAAACCCTGCCATGCCTCCCAGCAAATCAAATGCTGCCGTGGCAATGGAAATCAAAAATTGGAATGCAATGACTGCCCCATTTACAAAGCCCCAAAAAAACCGCTTTGGTTTAATGTGTCCAGCATATTCTCTATTTCGCTGACAAACCTTTGCAGAGCCTCGCTGTTTGCAAGCGTTGTCAGCCCTTGGATCGCCGTATCAACTAAGGAATTAAACGCTTCACTGTTTGCAATGTCATTTAAGCTTTGCAAAACGGGCTGGAAAGCAATTATGGCATCATCTTGTATATCCGTTAAAACCTGTGAAAACGTAACGGACATGCTTTCAAACGCAGTATCCGTCTGATCTGCCATATTCAGCATGGAGGCTTTCACTGTTTCCGCCGTCACCATTCCCTTTTCCGCATAGGATTTTATGGAGCCTTCCGCCCATCCCATGCTCTGTTCTATCGCCCTTGCAATTCCGGGGGCCGCATCCAAAATGGAATTTAACTCCTCGCCACGCAGCGCCCCCGCGCTCATTGCCTGGCTTAACTGTACTAACGCGTTTTGCTGTTCCTGCGCTGATGCCCCGCCAATAACGAATTGTTTGTTGATCTGCTCCATAAAAGCAATCAATTCCTCATTATTCGCAAACGCTCCCCTGCATTATTTCCCATTTTTGCAATCGCATCCGCAGTCGCCATTACTGACGAATGGGTTTCTTTTGCGGAATCATAGATCCTGTCAAACAACTGTTGCGTCGTCTGCGAGCCATCGTTCATTAAATCCAGCCTTGAAACAGTCTGGGCAAGCTCATCGGAAAACGCAAGCGTTTCCCCTATCCCCCTTATGGACAGGTAAGCGGCGGCTATTCCTTTGACGGCGGACATAAGCTTATCCGCGCTGGAAGTCCCATCCCTGATTTGCCGGTTAAACCTCCCCTGTTCATCTGTATTATCCCGTATGCGCCGTTCCGTGTCGCTTATCGTCTGGGTCAGCCGCAAATATGCGCTGTTAATGGCGCTGAGGTCTCCGCTTTCCATTGCAGAATTTAATTCTTCCTGCTGCCTCATTGCCCTGTCAAGCTGGGAACGGAGCTGTTCTAAGCCCCTGTTTGCCTCCTCCGTCCCCATATTGACCGGATTTTCTGAAATCTCCTGAATCCTGCCCCTAAGATGGTCCATGCGCGTTGCAAGGCTGTTCATGTCGTGGAACGCTTCCGGCGGCAAAATATCCATGCGGAGCGCCTGCCTTGCCAGCCGATCCTGCGTGTCGCCTAACCGCTGCGCCATTGCGTTCGCGCTTTGGATTTCCTGCCTGTACCTTTCCATTCCGCTTCCATTAAACACTGGCAGCGTATCCGTCCGCCACTGATCCGCTTGTGGATTCGGCGCTTCAATCCGTGGGGAAGACATATTCCGGATTGTTTCATTCATAGCCTCAAGCGCAGCGGAAGCAGAATCAATTTGCGCCCGCGCCCCTTCTAACGACGACAAATCCATATCTGAACCCATAACGCCCTGCATCTCAAGCATCGAACTGATTGCCAGATTGACCGCGCCGCAGACATTGTACAACACGCCGCTAAAGTTGTCCTGAAGCTCAATCGCTGTCCGTATGCCTCCCATACTGTCACCGCCCTTTCTTCCTTGAAGCTGATTTTACTTTCTTCTCTTCTTTTTTATCCTGCTCAATTTTCATCTGGATACATGCGATCACAAATGCTTTTTCCCGCTCGTCCATTCCAAGAAACACGGACGGGAGGATATGGAGTTTCAGAAGGGAATAGTAAGCATAATTCGCTTCCGCATCCCCTTCTTTAATTAGTTTTTTGCTTCGTCCACCTTTTCATCCAAAGTCTTTGTAAAGCCTTGGAACCGTTGTATCCACTCGCCCATGGCATTATACTCGCCCGGATCGTCCACCATGGCAAATAACAGCTCCTCCGGCGTTTTCACGCCATAAGAATCCTGAAGTTCAGCATTGTATAAATCCGGGTAAACCGTGGATGACGCAATCATCATTGAAAGATATTTTGAACTGTTCAGTTTCGGCCGGAACAGGTTTGGCTTCCCTTTCACCTGAACTTCATAAGTGCAGGATTCCCGCAATTCCTCATTCTCTTTTGATGAGATATGCTTAAATTCCCATTCCAAAGGCTTCCCTTCACTGTCCGTTAAACTTTTAGTCGGGGCGTATTTTTCATTTTCCCTCGCTATCTTGTTCGCTTTCATAAATTGTGAAAATTTTGACATGTTTTTGTCCTCTCTTTCTTATTTTTATATATAAAAAGAGAGCTCGTCTCCAAGCTCCCTGATTAACGCTATGCTGTTTTTCCTTGTTCCATTGTAAAATCTTTCTCAAGCAGGCAGCGCAACGCTTCAATGGATTTTTTCATATTGTACAGATAATCAAAAAGAATCTGCGTTTTTATGCCTGAGCTATCGTAATAAGCCTTTAAGAACCAGTCATTTGGCTCTGCCTCACTAAAATATCCATCTTTTACGTCAACACAGATTAAAGCCGCCTTATCCCATGCCAGTTCCAATTCAGTTAAGCTGTCGTTTATTTTAACGATAGGGTTTGCCATGTTATGCCACCTCCATATTCATCTGCGCGTTGCAGTCATTTATCTGTATCCTCAAATTGGTGTCCGGCTCCCACATGTCTATGTAGCCCAGCGCTTCTTCAAATTTTGCCGCCAGCGTGTTTGCCCTTGCATTGATACGGAAATAATCGCAATAATCTTTATTAAAGCGGCTGTATGCTTTTCCCCTCAAATGCCTATCTTTGTAGGCGTTGCTTCCATATCCGCCCAGCAAAGCAGTGATTTTCTTATTCACGCGGTTCTTAATCACCTGTATCTGCTCATGGGTAACAGTCATGTTGCTTTCCAGTTTGCCCACCCTCTGTTCAACGGCAGACACGTCCTGCTTCACACCTGCTATTTCCGCCCTGTTCTGCTTCAATGCCTCATAGTGGATTTCTAAAAGTTTCATGGGATTGTCCGCCATTTCTTTTAATGCGCCGCCCAAAACATTCTCTTTATATTTCTTTTCAATCTGAATAAAGTATCTGCGTACCCGCTTGCCTTTCTCATTGCGTTCGAGCATTGCCATTTCTTTGGCGGTGTCGAGTTTGATGATGTACTCCGTCTGCGGTCTACCACCTTTTTCTAAAATTTTAGAAAAACTCTGAAAATCTTCATTTTCCAAAGCATCACAATCTTTTAAACGGTTTTTTATCCAGTCTGCAAATTTGCTTTTTGCTTCCAATACCGCATACAATTCCGTTCCATAAACTACCTTTTCGCCATTACTTGTTTCATATACTGGCACTAATTCATTTTCGATAATCCTTAAGTTTTTACTCATTAACAGACACCGCCTCTCCATTAACCAATAACGATACAGCGTACTGAAAGCCAAATATAAAACCCTGCTTCTCATTGGCGTCTGTGCAGTCAATGATTTCATCTTCGTATTTACCATAAAGTTCTTTTCCCATCGCCCCTTCAAGCCGGTCTCCAGCCTCTATCGTTTCACGCATATCTGCATGTTCATTCATTAGGCATAAATTATCATACAGTTTTTCAATGTTACTCATAATAAAAAATCTCCTTTCAATGTTTGACAACCGCACCAAAAGAAGATACAATAAACATATCAATCTCCCTTTGATGGATTGGTGTTAGTAGAGAGTTGTTTTCGTTGGTAGCGTGGCAACTCTCTATTCTTTTTGGTTACTTGTTTTGACTTCCTCATAGACTTTACGGATTCCAAGTCTTAATATATCGCTTTTAGACATGCCCGAATATTCCATACAGTATTTAATCATTTCACTTTCTTCTTCTGACACTCTAAATCCCAAGCGTTCCCCTCTTGGATTTTCCGTCGGTCTACCCATTTTCTTTTTTTCTACTTTACATCACTCCCTATCAGTGATATATTGACTATAGGAGATTGGGCGGTGGCAAGCCCGCCCTTTCTTCTGTCTGCTATGGTCTAATGTCTGCCAAGTTTGTAACTCCTAAGACTTCAAGACGTTTTTCAGTTACTTTGATTTTGTGGTCTAACACTGCATTTTCTTCTTTGTTAGCCGCCTTGATTGTGTATAAATCTGCTAAAACTTCTAACAGCACATCTCTTTTTTCTTCAACTGTCATATCCTGTTTTACCTCCATGTTATTTTCTCCTTTCCGCTAAGATCTTGCCTCTCTTAACTATAATCTATTATATACTTTTGTTCGACAAAAGTCAAGAGTTATTTCAATTTTTCCACCCTACCTATGGAATTAAAATAAGGCGTAGCATTTCGCCACGCCTTCTAATGCTTTTGGGGCGTTCAGGAACATACCCTGACATGCATCCGCCCCTATATTCAATTAACCGCATATAAGTTCCTTTCTTAAAAATATGTATAAAAAAGAGCCTGTTTCCAAGCTCTTTGATTACCGTTATGTTAAAACTATATACTTTTCCGCTCACGCCCGCCTGCATTCCGTAAGGAGGAGCTTTTCTTTACAATTCAATCGTTGGATTTTGGGAATTTCCCCCTATCCGGTTCTGTATTTCCCTACACCACTTCCCTGCCTTATATACTGAATCAATCTCAAAACTGACGTAGTTAATCTCATCATTAGAGCGGTATGTAAAAATAAGGTAATATGTAGACGTTTTATTCGTCTTTTCTTTCACCCGGCCGCCAACAATGGCGCCTAATGCCCCAAATACCATCGCCCCTGCAACCGCTCCGCCAGAGCTTGAAACATACTGCCTTTGTATTTCTACGTCTGTTTTAACGCACATTTCAGTTATTTTTCCTTTATCTAACCTAAATTCATTCCCGCCGCCCGTAATCTTAAAACATGAATCTTCAATCAAAATTGTGCAGTGACTATCCTGTGGCAATGGAAGCCCCGCTTGATGCTTCCCCAATATAGTTCTATGACGCAGATCTTTTATTTCCTTCGCTTTTTCTTTTCTCTCATCCGCCTTTCCGCTTTTTATGTCCCTATATTTTCTATAAGAAATAATATCAAATAAAACAAAAAGCGGTAACACAAATAGTGGTTCCGTTCCTTTCTCCACAATCAGCGCTAAGACCCCTCCAGCCGTCATAATCATTGAAAATATCATGCCAATCCGCCAAAACATAAAGATTCCCCCTTCTACCTGACTTTAGCCATTGTCACATCATTTACAAAGGAAAACTTTTCCGGAAATCCACCTGTGGAATCGGTTCCTTTTTCATAGCTCCATTTTTCTCCTTAACATTATGCCTTTGATTATACACGATATTAAGGGGAAATGGAAGCTGTTTTTTATTTTAGCGGCTTGTCTGCCTGCTACTTTGGCGCAAACCCTGAAAGCTCCTTAAACTCTTTCGTAATTGAGAAATCCTCAAACGTGAAATCCATGTCTTCATCCAAGTATTCCCCGTCCGCATCAAATTTCGCTAAAATCCCGCCGTCTATGTTGCATCCATATAAGACAACTTCCTGCTTCCCCGCGGCGCTTGTCGGGTCTTGGTTGATAATCTGCATATCAAAATAAGTGTCCTCGCCCTTTTCTTTATACTGGAACATCATCTTCCGGAAAATGGACGTGTTATAATGGAACGTCGCCGATCCTGTCCCTTTCCAGCCGTTCGCTTTGTTCCCTTTCCCTGTTTTCCCTAAAATCGGGACTTCCGTCTTTGTTTTCTCAAATTTCGCTTCCAAATTAATTGCCTGCATAAAATTATACCGCTTGCCATCGATCGTTATAAAGCATTCCGCCATGGAAGCGGACAGCGTGTCTTTTGCCAGCATGACAACGGGTTTACCATTCTCTGTATTTGCTTCAGCCATATCTGTTTCCCCCTCCTTATGCAATCGTAGTCGTTATGTAAAGCTGTGACATCGTGTTTACGACCGTCACCGCGCTTTCCACAACAACCGCTTTTTTCGTGTCCCCCATTGAGACCTTCACATCCGCCTCGTTGAAATTTTCAATCGCGCGCATACGCTCCAATTCCCGCCGTATTTTCACAAAATCAGACCATAGCGCAGTCCGGCCCGCTTCGTCATTTGGGACTTTCCCCAGATATTTTGTGTTGAACAGCGCCGCATCGTCATTCCCCAACTGGTCTATCACGCGGATCGTCTGGTTGTCCTTAAAAACATCGCCCATGCCATCTTCCGTCGTCACCATAGTGTTAATGTCAGACAACACGCGGATATCAGAGTTCACTTTATGGAAAACAAACTCGCCTGACTTTATGGCGGCCGTCAATTCCGCCTGTGTATAATCTGCATGGAGCGTATATTCGCCATCGTAAACCCTGTTTTGGCAGGTTGCGTTGACTGCGCATCCGCCTTCCGCGCCTGTCACCCAGTAAACCGCCGCCGCTTCATTCGGCCATTCCATTCCTTCCCCTGTTTTCCGCTCCCCGTCCACTGCCCTGTTTTTAACGCTGATAACCCCCATATAGTCAGCCTCTTTATAGTCGTACGCCACTAACTGGAACTTAATCCCTATTTCGTCCCTCAGACGTCTGTTAAACGCCGCAAACATCTTTTTAATTTTATCGTCCGTGGTTACAATCCCCATTGCGTTATATGTATAGGATTCTATTTTGTCCGCATATGCCTGATAAGACGCCCCGTCCACTGTCCCGTTTTCACCGCCTGTTAGCGGAACCGCCAGAGCCGCCTCTAATGCCATGTCTTTCTGGAATGTAACATAACCGTTCTCTTTTAATTCCCCCGGCTGCCGGACTGTCTGCGCATCCACTTTTGCCTCTCCAAGGTATGTAAGCACATCAAACGCGGATTCCTCATCCACATTTGCCTGAATGCTGATTTTTAAATCATTGCCGCGGACGCCGCTGTATTTCGCCGTGGCGTAACTGTTGGATGCTTTTTTTCCTCCCCCGTTTAAACGGTATGCGTAAAGCGTTTTTGCATTTAGAAATAAATCGCGCAGCCCCTTTAGCCTGTCATCCGTGTAAGGATACCCAAAAATCCTTTGCGAATCTTTTAAGAACGCTTCATTTGACACAGTAAAGACTTCATCCTCCACTCCCCAGTCCAACTCCAGAGGCATTGTCACAACCCCCCTGTCAGAAATTGCCGCAGAAGCGGAAGCGACGGAAACGAAATTAATGTACGTCCCCGGCAGCGTTTTATTTTGCGTTAAGAATGTCCCTCCGCCTAATGCCATATTCAGCCCACCTTTCCTTCCATAAACGTTTTTATCCTCTCCTCCACTTCCGGAATGGAATACTGTTTGTTGTCTTCCATGAGGATTTCAATCAAATCTTTCCTTTTTGCGAACTTTTTCGATGCCTTTAGCTGTTCTTTTGTGAATGTCTGCCCAGCCGCCTTTATGCATCCGTCTTTTTTCTTCACAGTTTCTTTTTCCGCCATTTTCCCACCTTGCCTTTCATTTTTTTATGTTTACATTTGACTGCATTCCACCCATTGCATCCTGCCGTTTTGCTTTATGCAGGAAGAAATCGTAGTTTACAAAAAAATGCAGTATGCCTTCTTTGATTTCATATTTCATTTTGCTTCCCCGCAGCGGTTCATTCCCCGCTTGAATGGTTTCCAAAAGCCAGAGCATTTTTTGCGCAGTCCCATAACATTCCTCATTGGCATGATCTATGGATTTTGGGAAATACTGGACTGCAAATTGGCATTCCATAAAATACCGTTCCCCCACATAATGCCGGAACTCCGGCTGGAGGCAGGAAATAAAAAAGCAGGGTTCTTCCATATCCTGCGCAATCTTTTCTATGTAGTTTTGGAACCCAAATTCTGAATAAAGAGCATTGCTGATCCCCTCTAAGACTTGTTGTATCATTTGAACGCATCCCCCAAAAATTTTTTTATTTTTTTCTCTAATATTTTAGGCGCCGCCTGTTCGATTTCCCGTTCAGATATAGTCAGCATAAACTGTCCCCGCACCCAGCCTTTATGATCCGCCGTCCTATGCCCATATTCCACATAAGATGCATATTCAACCGGGTTCACAATCTCAATTACATATATATTGCCAAAATGGCTCACTTGCAGCGTGTCGGCAAATTGCGCCGCGCTGCCCGTTTCTAAACCCTCTGAACCCCCGCCTTTTTGGGAAGTCCAGCCCCGCCTTAACGCGCCGCCTTTTTTCCCTGAACCAGATGCGTATTGCCCAACCGGCGTTCTTTTTACCGTTTTCGCCAAAAGCCTCGCCGCCAGCTCTTTTGCGCATGATTCCACAAACCCTTCCAGATCTTGCCCTTGAAGCTTTTCCATGTTTTTTTGGAGATCTTTTAAGCCGGAAAATTCAAAACCACCCATGCCAGCCATTACGCCCACCCCCTGAACCGTTCCAAAAGGACTTCCTGATGTGTGTCGTAAACCGCAGGGACGCCGCTCATCGCATATTCCATGACAGCCCCTCCCTGCGAAACGGCAATTTTAGAATTTGGCTTTACCTCCACATCTGGGGATAAAAACAATTTCACCGGCTGATTTGCCGCTGCCGCCGATTCCCCCTGCGCGGCGGCAGACAGTCTTTGAAACGCCACCCTGCAAGGCACATCTGTAAACACTGCCTCATCTACATAACTTGTCAGCCTGCTTGCCCCATCGGTTGCTTTTCTATGCTCTATGACAGTTGCGCGACCTTCATACATGCCCTCCAGCGCCATCTTTGCGGCTGCCCTTGCCGCTTCTAAGCCGGTTACCATTTTATCCTCCTGTATGCGGAAAATTCCGCCTGCCCATAATCCACCAGATGCCGGATAAAGGAATCAAGCCTCTGTTCCGCCGTAAAAGAGCCGTCGCCCAAATGAAATGACACCGAAACGTCCCCTTCCCTAAGCTCTTTCACTGCCGCGCTAAGGTCAATCCCATCCAGCCCTTCCGGTGAAAATGTTTTTTTCGCCAAAAGAAATTCACCCACGCTCCTGTCAACCGCTATATGGAGAAGCCCTTCTGGAATGGAGGCTGCATTACAATCATTTTGGATTTCACGGCTTACTTTCCGAATGGAAAATAACAGGGCGCTTTCATCTTCCTCTTTTGGGACGTATCCAAATGAGAGGAGCCTGTCTTTTACCTGTTCCAGCATATCTTTGCCGCCTTCCTTTTACCCACGGGATATAATGCGGGCAATGGGGATTGCTTTATGCTCAATCACTTTTCCTTCCCCGTTGCTCACTAGCCCCCAGTTTTTCCCGTTTTTTAATTCCTCATTTGTGGGGCTGTTTGTCCTCTGCGCCGCTTTCAGATATGAAATTCCCGCCACGCTTACAGCGTTCCGCTTCCGTGAAATCAATGTGTCTTCCCCTCCATGGGCCTTAGCGTCCCGGATCATCTCATATGGCACCTTGGCGCCAACAGGTTCAAACCCAACCGCCCCTTCACCAAGGACATACGTCGTGTAGATGGAAATGTCGCCTCCGGCCTCCCCAACATTTTTCACTTCAACCGGCATAGAATCGTCAACTGCCACAAGCCGCCCGTTCCATGTCCCCATTCCAAGATCCCGCTCAATCCCTTCTGCATCCGTATATTTTAAGTATGCAAGCAATTTCAGGTTCTCAAGGTTCGTCGCCACGGAAGAATGGCAGATCACAAGGCTGAACTTCTGCTTATTGTCGCCGCAGGCCTTCTGGATTGCAACATTCAATGATGTTGCCCCTACGCACATATCCTTCGTTGTTTCCGCATCCACGCCGCTTTGGGAAATATCATATGTATGTTTGCTTACAAACTCCGAATTTGCTGTCTTGGCCGCCCCAGTCCCAGTGCTGGACATCGAAAAAATCCCCTCAAGGATTGCAAGAATGACATCCTGATCCACCTCATTCCAATAGCTGTTAATCTGGTTTCTAACATTAGCCATAAAGTCCACGCCGCCGGTAATGTCATAGCTGAAATCCGCTTCCGTCCATCCCATCATGCGCCCATATGTAAAAACCCCCTGCTCAAAGGTATCCGTCTTTTCTGCCGCCAGATCCGTCTCGCCGTCATAGTTTAGCGGCTCACCGCTTATAAGCCCAAAAAACGGAAGCGTCGCATAGACCGTCCCAGTCTGGGAATTTGTGATAAAAGCGTCCCTCAGCCGCTGGTCTGGGACAATCGCTTTCGATTCCCGCAGCTTGTTCATTTTCACATTTGGGACAGCGGACATATACTTCCCAAACGCCTTCTCATTAAAACTTTTTGCATCAAATTTTGCCATTTTCCATCATCCTTTCAAAATTGCTGGTTTTATGCATCCGGATTGCCCTCAATGTAAGCCGCCAATTCTTCATACGACATTTTTGACATATCCACGTTTACGCTTGGCTTCATATCTGAAGACGCCCCCGGGGAAAACCCCCTGAATTGGAAGCCCGCCTCCCGTTTATCCGCAAATAGATATGAATCCGATTTTTGCATTTCGTTTATCTGATCTTCCCAGCCAGACAAACGCCCGTCTTCCCCAAGTTTTATCTTGGACGCATCCAGCAGCGCCTTTGCCGCCTTTACATTCTTTGCCCCTGCCGCTGCTAAAGCGGCGTCAATGGCGTTTTCTAATTTTAGCCGCTCCAATTCCTCTTTATGGGATTTCTCCCGCTCCGCGTTCTGCTGCTGCAAAGCTTCAATCTGCTTTTTCAGATCCGCGTTATCGCTGCCTGCCGCCTTTAACCCATCAAGCTGCTTATCCCTGTCAGAAACAGACTGCCGCAAAGTTTTGTTTTCTTCATTGATTTCATTAAACCTCGCTTTTGTCACAAAGTTTCCGTTCAGGGATTCCATGACTTTTCCTGCCTGCTCCTCCGTCAATCCCATTGCAATTAATTTTTCTTTATCCATTTTCCCGCCTTCCTTTCATATCCGTTGTTTTCGTGGGTGACGAACCACGAATAAATCTTGTTCTTTACCGTCTGCAATACGAAAAAGACGAAATATTTGCACAAAAAAACCACTATTGAAAATCATTTTCAAAAGTGGTTTCTTTATTTACAGGAACGTTCCGGCATCATTTCCTTAGACGCTTCCTCCTCCCATTAGATTTTTACATGTTTGGACTGTGCAGGTTTCGCATATTTTTTTAGGATCGCAAGATGACAGAGCCTCATGGATTCTCCGCTTATATTCTTCAATGCCGCCAAAACAATCATAATTCCATGATGGGAAAGGAGAGCTAAACTTCTCTTTCCACTCTTGGCGGAACTGCTGCACTTCTTCATCATTTTTTATTGCTTCCAAAATTTTCATTCCCAAATTCCTCACCCTACCATTTCTTTGTATGATCCGTATAATTCTTCAAAAATGCCGCGAAATTCCTCCTTGCTTTGACAGCCCATTACATCAATGGCGGAAATGTTGGCAAATATTTCAAGATATACATTCCTTACATCCGCTTGCCAATACTCCGCCGTATGCGCGCCGTACAAAATCCCGTTCATCTCCCCTTCTGACAAGGCGCTGATAATGTCAGACAAAGCCATGTCCCCATAATATTTTCCGTCCTCTTTAAACCATTCTGCAATCTTATCATAGTTATCATATACTTTTTTACGGGCGTTTTCAACAGACTGGACGAATTTTTTATTTTCCCAACTGTGATACTCTATGATATCCATCCGGTGCGACAGCTCATGCGCCTGCACAAAATTCATGTCATAAAGGTCAAAATTCGCCGCAGATGAATTGTATTGAATCTCATCCAATTTCATGTTATATACGAATGGGACATTCAGCCTTTCATTTAACCGATATTCCGTCGCCCCATGATACAGTATCATTTTATCACTAAATGGCGTGGACTCGCTATTAGCTAAAAGCTGTCCAAACTCCTCATTTGCCTTTCGAATGGCTTCATCAAAAATTTGCGGGATTTGCACAAAACCCGATTTATCCCCCTGTCCGGAAAAATTCGCCTTCCACTCCTGATAATCCATATCCGCTGGGATATAATATGTTTTCCCTTTTTCTCCGTCTCTCGCCGCCCGTTTGCCAATCGTCCCATAAACGTCTTCAAAATAAGGAACCGTCGTGGAACGGCAATACACATGGAATGGCGGGGCCGTCACCCCTGCCTGATAATCTTCCATGGGGAAATGCTTCCCGTCCAGCTTCCTGCAGATTTCAGATGTGCGCGAATCCAGCGTCGCCACAACCTCATATTCTTCCACGCCAAGCTCACGGAAACAGTCCCGCTGCGCCGCTGAGCTAAAATAAGCTTCCTCTGTCATTACAAGCCGCCCGGCGTTATTCTTTGATGCGTTCATTTTCTTTGCTATATTGTCAATCGCCTTTTGCGGGTCTTCCCCCAATAAAATATTCTGCGTCAGTTCTGAATGCGCTTCAGCAATCAGCTTCTCCTTATTCCCCCAGATCCGTTTTGAAAAATTCTTGCCATCAGCCGCCCAAGGCTTTAATATCACCTTTTCAACCTGCCTTTGATCGATCCCCGCAATGTCAAACCCTATGCCAAGCCCGTTCTGGATTTCATATGCCGTGTGGTAAAACCCTTCTTTATAAATGCGTTCCATGGCATCAGACACAATGCCAAACTGTTCCGCAAATAATGCCTCAAGGCTCTGCTGCGTCTGGATTTTCAACGCTTCATACTTAGAAACATGAAACTTCGCCGAAGCGTTTTCCAGCTCCTTTTCAAACCTGCCAGAAACCGCATGATCCTTCCCATATTTGATGTATTCCTTTAAGTCCCATTTCAGTTCCTTTAACTCGCTGGAAGACAACATCTTTTTCGCTTCCGCCATTGAGATATGGTTGTTTTCCGCAAAACGCCGGTACCATGCGTTAATTTTCCCTTCCAGTTCTTTTTGCGCGCGCCTATACAAATTTTGGATTTCCGCCGCCGCATCTTCCCCTTTTTTATGCTGCGCCTGCTCCAACTGGGAAAAACGCCGTTTCCAGTAATCGCTATTCTTCATCGTCCACTTTGTCCCCGCCGTCTTCCCGCTGCCCCTGTTTTCCAAACGGATCATACTGCCCCATTTCAAATTCCGCCTTCTCCGCTTCCCTCTGTTTTTTCAGCCGCGCTAATTCCCTTTGCACGTCATCCACCCATGGATGCTGCCCAAGCACCGTCTCATCTGACAATATGCCCACTGAAGACACGCAATTTGCAATCGCTTCGCCTTCATTAATCAGAACGTCCCTGTTAAAAACAATGTTCACTTCCTCGCCTTCAAACTCCCCCTGGCCGGTATTATAAAGATGGCAGTTGACAAACCAGAGGATTTCCTCAAACGCCGCCTGCAATTCCGTCTCCATGTCATTTGCATCTAAATCAATGTCAGAATACATGGATTGAATGTTCATTTGGTTTGGGTTGCCTGACAAACGGTCGTCTTTCGCATCATAGCCCATGGCATTCTCAATCAGGGCTTTCTTCATCGCCTCCAATATGCTTTTGTAATTCTCCGCATTGACCGTGACTTCCAGCGTTTCCACCCCGCCTTTCGCCTCCCCGTCATAACGGACCTTTACCGCCCCAAATTCCGCAAGGTTCCGCCTAAATTCCCCCAAATCCGTCCCGTCATAATTTTTTAATATGAGAATTGTATTCCGTGAATCCTCCTGCATGTTGTTTTCAAAATCTGAAAGCATGGCATTAATCCCATCTTGCAGGGTTTTCACCTTTTTGATAAGCGGGATTTCCTGTTCATTGTACTTTAATGGGATTAACGGGGTTTTCTGCCAATTCCAGCCGCGCGCATCCCCGTTTTCATCTACAGCGGTAACATAAGGAGATTCAAACATTCCATTCCCCACGCTGACGTCAGGAACCAGCCTGCCGCCGTCCAGCTCAAACCTATGCACGCCATTCGAATCGTAAACTTCCACCTTTTCGATTAAGACAGGCGCCGTCCCTTCGTAACCGGCCGCCAAATAAAGCCTGACTGCAAAATCCAGATCCGTATGCTCATTATCCTTCCAAAATGGCAGGATTTCATAGGAAGGGAACAAACGGAAAGATAATTCCCCATCCCCTCCATAAAAGGGATAAAGCCATGCTATGCCGCCATTTAAAGCCGCTTTCCCGCCGCTTTTGAGCGTTTTCATAAAACGTTTGTTGAACACCTTTTTTAAAAGCCTTGCATACTGCCCGTTCTGGCTTTCCACCACAAAAGGCCGCCCCAGAAGATAATTGGCTTTCTGGTTTACCATCTTTCCATACTGGTTGTCAATCAGGCGGTTATTCGGAAGGTTTTTCACAAGCTCCAATTTCCCGCCCTCCCCAATCATCGTCCGTTTACGGGTTAAAATATCATGCTCATTTTCATAATACAAATGCCCTATAACCTGCATCCTTCTTTGTGGGCTGTTTTTCCACAACGAGATCTCTTTTTCCAAAAATTCCTTATCGGTCATACGGCTTTTAGCCCCCTGTTTTAAAAGGTTAGAAATTTTGGAAACAAGAAAATCCACAAAACTTAACATCCCGCTTTTTTACCCCTTTCTTCACTCAAAACTAAACGCCCCCGGCGCTAAAATTTTTGTCACGCCATACCGCAGGGAATCCATGCCATGTGAAAATTCATGATCCGGCTTGCCCGTCAGTTTCCCATCCCTGTCTTTTCCCCAGCAATAATTCTCAATTTCTTTTTTAAACTCCACACAGCAGGGATGCACGACAATCTGATAGTTTTGGATAAGCTGTATGCCATGGTTCACGCTGTCTCTGCCTTTTTGTGAGGGTTCCGCCCGTATTCCCTCCTCCCTCAGCTCCGCTATGCTTTTTGGTTCCGCGCTGTCGCAGACAATTCTCTGCGCGCCATAGCCCATTTTCTTAATCTGCTCCGCTATGGCTTTATTTGTGACGCCTGTGCGGTACCATTCATCAAACACATAAATGCGCATCGCCGCATTGTCCACCATCTCACAGACAAACGCGTTTGGATCGGTAAAGCCAAAATCAAGATTAAACGCTGACTTTATCCCCTTAATTTTACGGATTTCATCTATGTCAAAATCCTCATATGCCACATTTGTATAAATCCGCCCTTCCGCTATGCCCCATTCACCCTCACCCTCAATCCGGTATCTGCGGGGATTGTTCTTCTGCATTTTTAAAAATATCCCGCGGTCAGAATCGTCAAGCCATTCATTGTGCTTCCATGTGGTCGTTTTTACAAACACATCTTCATCCGGGGCGTCAAAAAAACGGGCTTTCAGCCAGCTTGTGGCGCTCCATGGGTTAAACGTCAATGTAATCTGTTTGAAATACCCTTCCGGAGTTTCCCCGCGGACGGATAAATCCAACTTATTAAAGTCATCTTCATTTGCAATCTCGTAGGCTTCCTCAATCCAAACCCAGCACAAAACGCCTTTATCCACTGATATAGACGTAATCTTCAGGCCATCATCCAACCCGCGGAATAAGATTTTCTGCCCTGTGCCGCGCCGGGTAATCTGCATAGGGGAAACCGTGCAGTCAAAATGTCCGTCAAGCCCCAGCCTGTGGATTGCCCAATTCAAATCGCTGTACACGGAATCCCGAAGCGTATTGGAGTAACGGCGGACGCACAACCCATTGCTTTTGGGATACGCCGCCAGACGGTAAATCATATTCAAAGCCGCCGTTTTGCTTTTCTTTGAGCCACGGCTTCCTTTGCATACCCTATACCGCTTTTTTGTATTCCAAAAGTCAGCGTAATTTCCACCGACAGTTTCATGTAAAGACACCTCCATGCCATCACCGCCTATTTTTTCAAGTCATCCACGATGACTACCGGCTCAATGCCTATGTTAGAATCTGTCTTTGTCGTGTATCCATGCCTGCTCATCCAAAGCCCTGCAAGCTGTGATGGAATAATCCCCATCTCAAATTTTGCCCGCGCATCCACCTCGCATTCTTCCTTTATGCGCGTAACTATGTCAGCAAATTTAGGGTTTCTGCCATAGCGCTCATAAAACGCCGCGCGGGAAATCCCTGCGTAAACGCAGAATCCCTCAATCGTATATGTAATGCTCCGCTTTAATTCCTTGCTGACAAACTCTGAATTTTTTGCGCTGAACTCATGGGTAAGCGCCTTTTGGTTATCGCAATGCGTCTTATATTTTTCCCATGTTTTTTCCAATTCCTTCGCGCTGGCAAACCTCCTTGGCCTTCCCATAATGACACGCCCCTTTCCGAAAAAATAAAAATCAGCCGCCGGATGCCCCATCCGTCAACTGATTTTTGACAATACTATTATAACACATTCCATACTGCAAAAAAATGCTAAGTTCATTCATCGCCTATTATTTTTTTAAATTCCAGAAGCGCATGTCCATGAATGGTATAAACATTCCTAATAGAATAACCGAGATCAATGGCAATCTGTTCAAACTTTTCAAATAAAACATACCGCTTATATAAAACTTTTATCTGATCCGCATTGTTCAAGTTATGTATCTGGCCGATAATCCTGTGTTTTAAAATACTGTAATCATCTATTAATTTATCAATTTCCATTTCAAACCCGATCAGTTTTATGACTTTCTTTGAAACCCCTCCATCTGACAGCGCGTTCCCGCCCTGCACCCTCTCCTTTGTAAAGTCAGGTGATGAAATGCCAGTGAGCGCAGCCCGCAGTTCCTCTTTTTCCTGAATCCTTTGTTGAATAATTACATCTGCCCTCTGTAATTGTTGTAAGTATTCTTTTGGCGTCATTCTTATGCTTTCCACTCCCTTTTTCATTCAAACGCTATCCATTATTTCCGCGTTTTTTCTTTTCCAAAGCTTTTGTCACCCCTTTCAGCTCCGCAAGCATGGCCGCCGTTTCTTTTAATTCCTTTGGGGCTTTATGCAGCCCCGCCCTGCTCATTATGGCGTTCACGCTCTTTTTCACTAAGAGCAGGTTCCCCAACGCCATGTTCCCTTTGTCCCCGTCTTTGAACAGGAGGACGCATCCATCTGGGATTTTCCCGTTGGCCCCTTCCCAGATTTCCCTGTGCTTCAGCTTCCAGACGTCCGGCTCACGCGTTTTGATCTCCGTGTACCCGTCGCGGTTCACCCTCTCGCTGCCCACCGGCTTATGGTTCTTCGGCGTGTGCCCTTTTTTGAACCAGCCCTTCTCACTCCCGGCGGCGCAGGCGCCTTTTTTCCCCTTGTTGTGCGGCCTGCGCCCCTTCTCAAACCGCCCCGTCCTCCCCGTGCTGAGCCCGTGGTTCCCTATGTATGACTTCACCTGCTGCGTGGTGATCCCCCAGCCAAACTCCTCCGCGAACGCCTCCCGTATCTCCCTGTAGCTGCGCCCGGGGACGCATCCCGCCATGAACTCCTTTTCCCGTTCCGTGTATGCATGCCTTTTCCCCATGCGCCCCTCCCCTTTCAGCGTTTATTCCCCGCAAGCCCAAGCATTGGGAGCTCCACATCCCCTCCCTGCCCGTACTCGTCAAGATGTTTCTTCGCCTGTAGCGCAAGCGAGCCGTTGTCTATGATAGTCTTAGCGATTTTCTGCACGGCCTCGCTCCGCCTGATCTCCTTTTCCAGCTCCTCCCCGCTGAGGCCGTCGTCGTTTATCCGCTCAATCGCCTCAAACAGGTAGTTGTTTAAATCCGTCAGCGTGTTCTTCATCCTTCCTCCTCTCCAGCCAATCCAGTAAAGCCGTCTTTGTCTCCCATTTTTACAGATTGATGCATTGGAACGGCGTTTTCGCCTTCTTGGGATAACCGAGGCCCAAGCCATAAAGGGAAGCGGCCTGCGCCATTCCCGCCTGGCAATCCTGCCGCTGGGCGGGCGGCTTTTCCATGCGCATCCCGTCAGCCATTTTCCCCAATCCCCCTTGCCCCAGCCTCTTCAAAATCCACGTCCACAATTTCTTTCCCATGGCTATCCAGCGTCTTTATGAGATCCATCAGGAACAATGCGGCGTCCATTTTCCCCGCCCTGCCATCCATAAGCATTTCTACAGCCTTTTCCAGGCTGAATGATATGTACTGTATGAGGTTCATTCCCCTGCCCTCCCCTCCGCTTTTGCAGACGGTCCAGCCTGCAAATTCCTTTTAACAGCCGTTGGCCCATTGCCCCCAGCCTATCCCAACTTTTCCAGCGCACTTTCCGCCTCCTCCTTTGCCAGAAAGTCCATCCGGCCAAACTCCTCCCACGGCACAAACGTGCCAGCAAACGTTATCCCCTTTAAGGATATGTCCTCCACTTCCGATTCCGCTATGTACTTCCGCGGCTCCCCCAGCGGATCCAGTATTGGGGAGTACACTGTGTCCCCAAGGCTCACTCCGGACGGGAACGCCAGCAGGCCGCCCCGTTCCTCCAAGTCCTCATATTCCGCAAGCCTTTCCATTGCGCAATGCCCCTCGTCACAGTTTTCGTAATGCGGCATTGGCTCAGCCCCATGTCGCCGGCGCAGGGTTTTTAAAGCGTTTTCGCCATAACCCTCTTTTACGAGTTTCCCGTCAGCCGTTCTTTCTGTCAGTCTCTCCATATTTCCCTTTCCCTCCATATCCTCCCCACTGGGCCCCTTGACGGCATTGCCCACGGAATCCAGCGGGCCCCAGGTTTAAGTCGCCATAGTTTCCAGGCAGTCAAACATTGTTATCTGCCTTTCTTCCCACATAAACCGTTCTTCCTTGTCATGTATGCCTGTCTGCGTCAGCGTGTTCCATTTATTGCCTGTCAGGTTAGGCGTGTTTTCCAGTTCCAGCAGCCTGTCCCATAAATCCCTATGGCTGTCCCTCAAATGCCGCAATTCACGGTCCCTTGCGTTCGGGCAGAACCAGCATCCGCCCCTCGGGGCAAACTCATATACTGGGGACAGCAAGTCATATTTCTTACATAGGTCAAATGCCATTTGCTCTGTATACCCGTATTTTTCAAGCAAGGATATTTTTGGGACGTCTGATATTCTTTTCCTTGAAAGCCGCTCCGGTTCATCTATGGCAATTCCTATGCACTGTGTAACATCTCCGTTTATAGATTTATAAAAATCCCTTATTGGCTTAACTTTAACGCTTTTATTTATGTCGCATTTCATTGACATTGGAAACCCTATCCTTAAACCGCTTCCAAAGCGTTTTCCCCCTGTTGGTTCCCTGAAAAAGTTTCCAGATAGGTCTTCTTTGCGCGGAGTGTCTTTACTTTATGCCCCCAGCTTTCAAACAGCGGGATACACTTGTTTTTGACAAACTCCATATGCTCTGGCAGCTCCCCGCTGACATCCTTACCAAACATAACCTCTGAAAATATGATGAGGTCAAGCGGCTCATTGTTCTCATGCGCTAAAATAATGCTTGCGGCGCTGTCTTTGCCCCCGCTCCAGCTTGCAATGTATTTCACCCTGTTTTCCACCTCCCCAAAACCAAATTTTTGTGTGCATAACGCAGCTGCCTTACCCACTGTTTCCAAACTCTTTCGCAAAATTCCGCGCAACCTGCTCCCATGTAATAAATTGGCACTTGCAGAATGAGAAAAACTCCTCGTCCTCCCTGTTCCGGTATTGTTCCAGCAGCTCCGCCCACCTTTTGTTATATTCAGCCATGTCATGGCTGTTTAAAAACGTCTTGTATATATCCCATATTGCATTCTGGATATGCGCAATCTTTTTATGCCTTTCCCCTATTTTTCCCTGCATGGCTGCCTCCTTTGAAACCATGTCAACCAAGTCAACCGGATTTTTCAACAAACATTAAAATCATTTTTCCTTTACTTCTATTACTACTATCTTTCCTATATATATTTATATATGTATACTTTTTTAATACAGCGGTTGACTTAGTTGACTTAGTTGAAACCAAGTAAAACCAAGGGTTTCAAGACTTCAATAAGTCAACCAAGACAACTAAGTCAACTGACTTTTTGTGTTTCCGTTACTGAAACGGCAATTCATCCTGCCCAAAATCTTCTAACGACATAAATCCATCTTCCGAATTTTGGCAGCCATCCTCCAGATTTTCCCCATTTTTTAATGGGTTGGCAGCGCTTGGTTGACACTTGGTTGACGCTTGGTTGACTTTTTGTAATCCTTTTTGCCTTCCATAACCGCCAAAAGTAGACGTGTTTTTCATCTTTGTCCAGCCTGGAATTGATAAAACTATATCCATGATTTCAGAGGACTGCCATTTCTGCGGCCTGCCATTTTCTTCTAACGCTTCTTTCCATATTTCCAAAACGCAAGTGCGCTGTTTATCCTCTAAAAACTGCGTAATAATGCCAACTTTTCCATCGTCCGCCATACTCTCACCCTGCAGCCGCCTCGCCTCGTCCCGGCACGAATCCGGCAAGATAAGCTCCGGCTGCTCCGTTTTCCAAATATGCGCCGCCTGCGCCCATGCCGCTTTCATATCGTCTATGGCTTCCGGATCAAAAAGGCTCTTTGCAGGCTCATTAATTCCCGTCTGGATAATAAGAAAACGGCGGTTCCCCGTTTCGTCCTGTAAAAAGTCGCTCTTGTTCGTGGTCCCGGCAAACACGCACTGCCGCAGGAATATGTCCGCCCTGCGCTCATACGGCACACGGTACTTGTCCTGCGCCGCCGTAAGGAAGCGCTTCACGCTCTCCACGCCCCCGGCAGTCCGCGCTAATGACTTAAGCTCTGCAAGCTCCACAATCCAGCTCCCCATAAGCGACTGCGCCGCCTTGTCGGAATCCAGGCTGTCAAGAGAATCGTTGAACCATGCATCGTTTAGCGCCATCATTTTCAGGAACGTGCTTTTTCCTAACCCCTGCGGGCCGGTGAATATCATCGTGTAATCAAACTTACACCCCGGCTCATACACCCTCGCGACGGCCCCAAGCATCCAGAGGCGCATGACCTGATGGGAATACTCTGTGTCCTCCACGCCTAAATAATCCGGAAGCAGGCCCCTTATATGCTCCCCTCCGTCAAATTCCAGGCCGTCCAGAACGTCCCTTACCGGGTGGAATTTATTCCGCATGGACACATTCTTGACTGCGTCAAAATAATCATTCCTGTTTTTCACCCCATAATCCGTCTGGATGATGGAATACAGCGCCGCGTCATCGCGGCTTCCCCATGCGCGGTCACAGGCTTCATTCTCCCACGGGACGCCGCCCATTAAATGCTCCTGCCGGGAAAATTCATCAAACTTAATCTTACCCGCAAACCGGCTGTCATTCTCCATGATAATCTCAAAGTTCCGGACTGTCTGCTGTGGCTTTCTGCTTTTCTCGTTCCCATCATTGTCATACTCAATTTTCCAATCAATCATTTGCAGCGCTTCGGCAATGCAGGAATCCGGCGGCGCATTATTGGAAGAACTGCCGCCCTTGCATTTCCTCTTTGTTTCCTTGTCAATTTTCCGGTAGGCTTTCAGCTTTTCGTCAAACAGGCTTTTCACTCCCAATTCCTTAGCCCTGAGCTTCAGATCTGAAACCAGATCAGCCCTTTTTATTTCATCTTCTTCATCCAAAATTTCTCCAAAAATTTCACCGGACAGAATTTCCTCTTTGTTCAGTTCATTTAATGGCTTCATAACATTCCTCCGGATTGTTTAAAACTTCCCATAAATACTCTTGGCGCTGCAATGCGTTGTAAGCATCCGCCCAGGCTTCAGACAGCGGTTCCAGGCGGCCAAGCCATCTGCGGTACACTTCCATCAGCAGACGGTTCAGTTCCCTTTCCCGCTTCAGCCTTTCCCCAGCCTTCCGTTCCATTTCCCGCTTTTTCTGCGCCTGGTAAATGCGCTTTCGGGCAGAAAAACCACTGTCATAACTTCCACCCAACATTGCAAAAGCCTCTTTAAATGAGAGCCCGTCCATTTTCTGCGCAAAATCGAATATATCCCCTCCAAAATTACAGCCAAAACAGTAGCAGGAACCCTTATATATCTTCATGCTCGCTGTCTTTTCCCTGTGGAACGGGCAGCGTATGAAGCCCGCCCTGTTCGGCTGTTGCAATCCATATCTTTCCAGAATGTCTTTCATGGAATAGAGGGCTTTTATCTGTTCAGCATTCATTTTCCAAAACCTCTTTCAGCTCCCTATACAGAATGTCCCTTATGAGTTTCCCCGTCGTTTCAGCCTTACAGAAATCAAGTTGCATTCCATACCTTGCCCTGTATGCGCCAATGCTTGCAATCAGGGCTTTTGGATTATATTTACTCCTGAACCTGCCATTGTAAGCATGTTCCCATGAGCCATTTTCCACTAACAGGTAAATCCGGCATCCGGCGGCTTTCGCCCGCTCAAACTCCCGTTCAAAGCGGCGCCGCTCTTTCCCAAAACAAAGGCACAGTTCGTCCAAATTCATCTTCCTTTCAACCGCGGCCCTGCCAGAGAAATCAAGGATGCTCCCGTCCGGCAGCGCGCACTGGCAGGAATAATCCCCGAAATCCAGCTTGCGGCGCTCATGCGGCAGCCCTGTCTGCCCTATCCGCTTTTTCAAATTTTCCGTTGGCTGCTCCCTGGTGTCCACAAGCAATGTCATGGATTCCAGGGAGGATTTTAATTCAAATGGCGTCATGGCGCCTCCTAATTAAAAGGAAATTCCCCGCCAATCCCGTCCGGAACATCCATAAAGCCATCTGCATCCGTCCGTCCATATCCGCTGCCATGCCGGCTGTTCCCTTTCAAAAGCGTGTCTGCCGGAACTTCAAACTTTCCGGAACGGATTTTTTCAACCGTCACAAGGGAATGGCAGTTTGTATAAAAACCTCGCGTTCCGTTATCAGATTCAAATTCTTTATTATTGAATAATGCTCCAACCAACAGGCCTTTTAACTTTTTTTCGTCCCAATCCCAATGGAACCCTTCGTTTGACTCCTCGAATGCGGATATAATGGTTTTGAACCGCCGCATCGCCCAACCGTCCTGTTCCGTCCCATCATCTTTAGGCACACGGAAATTCCAAAACTTTCCCTTCCATTTCTTATCCTCCCCTGCCTGCTCCTTGTAATTATCCTTATAGAAGCCTTTATGCTCCCCCTCTGAAACATCAAACGATAAAACAATCTTATCATTATATCCTTTGCTTGAATTGTCCTGGTATTCCACGTCCAAGATTTCCAGCACATAGCCGCCGGCTGGAAGCCGTTCTGTATCGCCGTATGCCTGCGCCTTTTCATATCCGTCTAACTTTTTCATCTATATAAACCTCCTAAATTTCATAATAATCCCTGATTGTTGCATCCACAAATTTCAAGTCATTGTCAATCTTCATTTCAAACATGTCCATAGGGCTTTTCGCCGGATTGCCGCCATCTGAATTGGTAATGAAAAAATGTTCGCTCCCTTCCACCTGGCAGAGCAGCACAATCGAAAACAGCCCCTCCACCGTAAGCTGGTTGTCAAGCATTTTGCCAAGCGTCTTTGCTTTCAGTTTCCCGTCTTCTGACAGCTCTGTATGGTGCAGCATATACACAATGCAGTCTGCCGGCGTTCTCCTGACAATAAAGTCAATCAGGTTTCGGAAATTCAATGCCATGTTGGTAAACTTCCCATACCCCGTTTCCTTTGCATGTTCGAAGCTCTCAAAGGCCATAAGGTACTGGCTGTCGTCAATGACATACTTTTTCAGCTTTGGCTCATTTAGGACCTTGTATATTGCGGAATATGTGGCATTGTCCACCTTCGGCAGCTTCTTCCTGAATGGCAGCGGCTTTCCCGCCACGTTGAAAATGCCGATTTCGCGTTCCTCAAAATTCCTCATGCTGGCGCTTTTCCCTGAGCCGCTTGCGCCCAGAATTAACACTGCCACACCCATTTTTCCCATCCTCCCAAAATTTCTGTTTAACCGTTATGAACGGCAGCCCGCACATTCATTCAATCTTCGTATCTTCCTTTTCTTTCTCAATAACCCTGCTTGCCCACATGTCCGCAAAATGGAGCAGCATGTAAAGCGGCGTTTCCTTGCCCTGTATCTGATAGCGGAAATTCCCATACAGGCCATTGTGCCAGAGTATCGCAAGCTCCTCTTCCTCCGTCAGCCCAATAAACTTTGAAGCAATCTTGACGGAACGAACCTCGTGGTCTATTGGCAAAAGCCCACCATTCACTTTAAAAGGCTTATTGGGTGACTGATATGGCTCCGGTGCCGGGTTGGCTTTTGTTGCCCGCCCTTTGAGCATATTGGGCACATATCCGGGTTTCCCGTAGTCCCCACATTTCCCCAGGTCATGCAGCAGCCCACAAATCACAATGGAATCCGTCGGCATGTCAAAATTATTCCCAAGGACCCCCTCATTCCGGATTCTATGCATCAGGCTAAAAACATTCAGGCTATGCTCCGCAAGGCCGCCTTCTTTTGCAAGATGGCTCCCGCCGCTGCATGGCATTTGGTGGAACCCGTTTTCTTCCATCCAGGAAAGCAGGCCGTGCATCCCTTCCCTTTTAACGGACAGCAACAGCCCCACGACCGTTTCTTTCACTCCCATCCGCCATCCCTCCCTTCGTCCGCGGCGTCAAACTCATGCGCCTGCCTTTCCCTTAACCTATGGATGCGCCTAAGCTCCGCCTCATATTCCTCAAGCCCCGGCGCATCCAGATCCCGCGCATTCCATTCACACATAGGCATCCACCTTCCTTCCCTCCAAGCAATCCCCGCTTCCATCTTGTTTTTCATCATCTTTTCCGGTATAATCCATATAAGAAACAGTTTCCTATTTCCGTTATAATGGCGCCTGTCCCTTCAAGACCAAGGCGCTATTTTTTATGCAGCCGCTCAAGCTGCGCCGAACGCCCCAGTATGCCTTCCGCATACCCCGTGTAATCGCCCGCGCTCCCCCTTGCTTCCGCGTTTTCCGTCCCGTTGTAAACCATAAGGACGGTCCCTGCGTCCCCGTATTCCAAAAACAGCTCCGACAGGTAGTCCGCCCCGACAAATATGTTCCCTTTTGGGTCAGACAGGCTGGCAACGCCTAAACGCCCCATACGTTCCATATGGTATTCCGGGTAAACCTGCATAAGCCCGGTTTCCCCGGCGGCTCCCACCGCAAAAGGGTCCCCGCCGGATTCCGCCTCAATGACGGCTTCCAGCAGCTCCGGGCAGATGTTGTATGTTTGCCCGGCTTCCTCGCAATACTGTATGTATTCCGGCGGCAGCCCCGTGTCAGCCCCTTCCGCGTGAATCCCAACCGCGCCCATAAATGCCAACATAACGGCTCCGCCCGCCACTGCGCCGGATGCCTTCCTCAAAACCCGTCTTTTCATTCCATTTCCCCTTCTTCCGTAATTTTAACGACCTTGTTTGCCCCGTTTTCCCTCACGCTGATTTGGAAGCCCTTTTCTTCCGCCTCGTCCCTTTTCCCTGACAGGTACAGGGCCGCCCGGAACAGGGCTGAGAAATCCGCAAGCGTTGTATGGTTTCTGACTTTTATGGTCTGCATTCCCTTCACCTCCCTTTCCCATCCCACCTGCGCAACACAGGCGGCAGCGGCTTATTTAAGGAGAATCATGAAAGCCTTCCGGGAGGATTGTATGTCACTATACTTTAGCTTCCGCTGCCGCCTGTGTCATGCAGATGGGTTATTACTTGACAGCCTTACCTATTCTGCTTCCACCATTTTTCCAGCCCTGCCGTATCAAAAATAATCGGGCTGTTGCTTGCCGCCGGATTTATTTTCCGCGCTATGGTCTGCCCTTTTGCCCGGAATATCCTTAAAAGATAATCCTCTGGAAAGCCCATTTTTTTCAACTCTGAAAGTTTCATTACTGGTTTTGGGTACTCCATCAATCCCCACCTCCATTCCAAAAAAAATTTAATTCACCCTCTAAAGTGTCTTGTCTGGTTCCTGCCTGCCCCTGTTGCATTTTGCTTTGACTGCCATTCCTGCATATCCCACAACACGCTCAATAAATACGCATTGAATGTCATTCCCTTCCGTTCCGCCTGACTTTTCAGCTTTTCATGCAGTTCATCCGGCAAACGTAATGTCGTAACCATTCGACCATCCCTTTCATTTTGATATGAAAATCATACGACAAAATTCGAGGATTGCCCGAACGCCTCCGGCGCGAGGATTGTCAACCCTTTTCGCAAATCTTATCCGCAAATCGCGTTTTTCCTCCCCTTCCGCTTACGCTTCCGGACACAGCCAAAAAACGCCCTTAGCTTCCATTTCCAAGCCCCTTCCTTTCTTATGTCACTTTTTGTCGATTTCTTTATAATGCCGTTTCATATTTATCCTTTTATACTTTTCTTACAGGCTGCTGGCATAGCCGAGTACGAAAGAGAGGAGAAAAGCTATGGCAATCCTTAACACCGAGACAGCTATAAAACACGCAAAAGAACTTACAACAACCGCTATAGAACATGACTTGATTACTGCCAGTGATGATCCGGTTAAAACTGCCTACGATGTATACACGTTTTACAATACTTTGTTTGAAAAGCTTTCCGGAAAAACAGCGGAATAATCACTTCATCTTGGCTCTTGCTTTCACCAATAAGGCAAGAGCCTTTAACGTCTCTGCACGGTATTCTGGCGTTGTTTCATTCACCCTGATTTTCTTACTTACTGTTTTTATTGTTTTATCCAGTTCCTTCTGTATTTCCTTTCCCATCTTCCCCCACCTCCCTACGCTTCCCGTAACTGTTTATCCCTGCTGTCTGATTCATTTTTCTTTAAAAAATCCCATAAAATCTGAAGAATTAACGCATTTTTTGCTATTCCCTGCCTATCGGCTTCCTGAATCAGCCAAGTATTCAGATTATAGGGGATTCGCAGCCCTGCTCGTACACGCTTCATATTTACCTCCTTCTTAGGTGTTGTCACTTTGATGTCACCTATTATATAGTGTTGTCACCTAGTTGTCAATAGCTTTTCTAAAATATTTTTTGGTGCTATTATGTTGTCAAAATGACAAAGGAGGTTTTCATATGCCGTCAAACTTGCCACATTATGCCTTACGCATCCCGACTGCAACAATGGACAAGCTGAAATATATTGCAGACCGCAACGGGCGTTCTGCCAATAAAGAAATTGAACAGCTTATCCTAATGCACATCGAAATGTGGGAAAAGACACATGGGACTATTCTTTTTGATGATGGGTTCGTTCCGCGTTCAAGAGCATAAGAACTAACGCATTAAAACTAATCCCCCGTTTATCCGCCTCCTGTTGGAGTTCCTCTTTCATTCCAATCGGCAGGCGGATTGTTGTCTGTTCCCGTTCTTGGTTCCTGTCCATCTCCAACCCCCTACGCTTTCTGTAATTGTTTGTTTTCTATTAAACTTTCAGCAAATAAATAGTCAGCATTGTATTCAAAAAGAAGTGTACAGGTTTTTCTAAATTCTGGATATGTAAAGTCTGTTCTTCCTGTCAATTTGTTCTGCACAGTTTTTTCTCCAATACCTAATATCTCTGCATATTGTTTTACAGAGATTCCTTTTTGATGTAGTGCTATACGCAAATTATCAAACATATCCTCATCTCCTTTCTACCCTTACGGGTAATTTATGTTTATAATATATACCCTCAATCGTAATATGTCAAGTATTATTTTACGATTAAGGGTAGTTTTTTTCTTGCATTTTGAATTCTTACATGATAGAATCACCTCATTGGAGGTGGTATCACAATGAATTTTCTGGAAAAACTAAACTATCTGATGGAGAAAAACCATCTAAATAAAAGCACTTTGTCCAAAGCATGTAATATTCCATACACTACCATTGACGGCTGGTATAAAAAGGGCTATGAAGGCTTGAAACTAACAACCCTGAAAAAACTAGCAGAATATTTTGGAACATCTCTTGACTACTGGGCATCCGAAGATAACCAACAATCTCATCAATACGAAATCCTAACTAACCAAGGTATCTCTCTAGCTAAAAAGCAAGTATTAGAATCTATTGATACTTTGAGTGATGAGCAAGTTAATGCTGTATCCTCTTTCATTAAATACTTGACCGAGAATAAAAATTAAGGGAGGTCAGTCTCCCTTTCCTTTTGTAACCCAGTTTGTGTTTTACTATCCATTCCATTACTCTCACTTTCTTATCATTCATAAACAATTTTTGCCAAACTTTTTTTACATAATATTACGTATTTTTTATTGACATACGTAATATTACGTGTTATAATATAAGCATGATAAGGAAAGGAGATACCAAAAATGCCAATGACATCAAAAGAGATGATAAAACATCTCAAGAAACATGGTTTTAAAGTGGTCGGTCAAAATGGTTCCCATGTGAAAATGAGAAATGATATAACCGGACGCCAAACAGAAGTTCCTTATCATAGCAAAAGCCTAAAAAAAGGGCTTGAGCAGGCTATCTTAAAACAGGCGGGGCTTAAATAGTTCCGCCCCTAAAAAACGGAGGCGTTAATTTATGAAAAAATTATTTTATCCTGCATTATTCCATAAGGCAGAAGAAGGCGGCTTTTGGATTTCCTTCCCCGACATTCCAGAATGCCTCACGCAAGGTGACGATATGACACAGGCTTATGAAATGGCTGTGGATGCGCTTGGTCTGGCATTAACCTGTCGTGAAAAAGAACATCAACCACTTCCCAATCCTTCTGATCCAACAGCAATCAAACCGGAAACTAATTCATTCCTCGCAGTAATTGAATTTGATATGCTTGCCTATAAAAAACGCACAAATTCCAGAGCTGTCAAAAAAACCTTAAGCATCCCTGAATGGCTGAATGAATCCGCTACGGCTATGGGCTTAAATTTTTCCCAAGTGCTTCAGGAAGCACTTCTTGCAAAAATACAAGCACAATAATACTTTCTGCGTCATGCCCGCCCTCTGGCGGGCTTCTTTTAGATTCTTCCTCATCCCAACCTAAAGCACATCGAAACGTGGAAAAGACACATGGGACTATTCTTTTTGATGATGGGTTCGTTCCACGTTCAAGAGCATAAGAACTAACGCATTAAAACTAATCCCCCGTTTATCCGCCTCCTGTTGGAGTTCCTCTTTCATTCCAATCGGCAGGCGGATTGTTGTCTGTTCCCGTTCTGGATTCTCGCCCATCTTCCCCCACCTCCCTACGCTTCCTATAACTGCTTTGTTGTTCCTATCTGATTCAATTTTCTTCAACTCTTTCTTATACTGGAACCTTGTCTGGCTCTCTCGGACGTAAGAACTTGTCCGTGTTTACTCCCAATGCCCCACAAACCATTTCATATTCTGGAAATGTAAATCTCCGTTTCCCATTTAATGCAAGATTGAGTTTCGGAAGTTCTATCCCGGTCTTTTTACTGACAAATGTTTGGGATATGCCATTTTCCTCAAGATATGCTTTAATTTTCAAACCAACTTCCAAATCTTATCGCCTCCATTTCGATTCGTTCGAAGTTGTTGTTATAATACACCGACTATTTCGAATTGTCAATATATATTTTCGACTTTTTCGAAATATTTTTATTTACAAAATCGAAATATCGTGATATGATTCATAATGAAAGGCGGTGAAAGTTTATGCCATTGACATTTGGTGAAAAAATAAAAGAAGCCAGAAAGCAAAAGAACTTAACGCAAAGACAGCTTGCTGATTTAATAGGAGCCGCACACAATTCTATAAGTGATTGGGAAAACAATAAAAACAAACCTGACCCAGATACTATTGAGCTGTTATGTGGAGTATTAAAAATCACGCCGAATTATTTACTTGCTTCAACGGAAGATGTTTTTTCTCCAAGAGAGAAAGGAATTATTAAAAAATACCGTGACCTAGACACCCATGGAAAGAAAATGGTTGACTTTACATTAAATGAGGAATGGGAACGGACAACGGCAATAGAAAAAGAAAATGCTTTAAAGGAAAAATCAAACCTCGTAAGCATTTCTAAATATACAAAAGAAGGTGAGAATGAAAACAATACAATAGAATTTTCAGAAGAACTTACTCCTACAAAAGATTTCCTTATCCCGAATGCCGCACACGACAGAACGGATATAGAAGTTACAGAAGAAATGAAAGAATCTGATGATAAAATTTTTGATGATTTCTAAAATAATTAACTCGCAGGTGATACAGTTGAATTATGAAGAATTACTTATTGAAAGCGAATGCAGTAACATTATTACCAAAGAAAAACCATTGAATGCTTATGATGGAAGAATAAATGGAAATAAAATAGCTATCAGAAGAAATCTTTCTACAAAAGAAAAAACATGTGTTTTAGCAGAAGAATTAGGTCATTATTATACCACTGTCGGGAACATACTAGACCAATCACATACAGGAAATCGAAAACAAGAACATCATGCGAGATTATGGGCTTATAATAAGCTGGTTGGGCTTGATGGAATCGTAAATGCTTATCAGCATAAATGCCGAGATTTGTACGAAATAGCAGATTATTTAGAAGTTACAGAGGATTTTCTTTATGATACTTTGTCTGCATATCAGAACAAATATGGAACGCATGTAAAATATGAAAATTATATTATTACTTTCATTCCAACATTAAATGTAAATCTAATACAAACGAATCCGACTCAGCAAACCTGACAATATAATATGTTTAACCGGGCAACCGGAGGACGTGCTCCATTCCCGTTCCGAGTTCTGCGGAAAGGAGTGGTATTATGAGTACATACGAAGAATTAATGATAATCCTAACGACAACGTTACTGATTGTTGCAATTCTGACTTATACACATAAAAAATAGCCGTCCTGACTTTGGCGAGTTGACAGCTATTTTTATTGACTTTATATTCGCCGGGGCGGGGAAGTTGTGTTTCCTTTCCGGCTGTCCTGTTAAGAATATTATACATAATCAACAACTAAATTTCAATACTAAAATGAAAAACCGCCCAGCTCCACTCACACTGAACGGCTTTAGATATTTCCCACAATCCAGAATATAAACCCATTGTAAATAATGGAGCTATTCTGTGCTTAGGAAAAATAATTGGTAAAATTGAAGAAAACTAAAACGCTATGGAGTTTTAATATAGTCTAACGAAAAGGGGGCATTATGAACAAAATAGAAAATCAGCTGTGGAAAAATCAAAAGAAGCATTCTGCCTTGCAATAGAACTGTATAATAAACCAACGATTAAATATCGTGTAGAAGGTTTTAGCCATTTTATTTGTAATGCATGGGAATTAATGCTAAAGGCATACATGATAAAGACTTTTGGAAAAAATAGTATATATTACAAAATAACCCTCAAAGGACTTTATCATTGGAGAATTGTGTACAAAAGGTGTTTACTAACAATAAAGACCCTCTTCGAATTAATCTTGAAAAAATTATCGAATTACGGAATACAAGTACACATTTTATTACTGAAGAATACGAAATGGTATATGTACCACTTTTTCAATCATGTGTTATAAATTTCACTGAAAAAATAAAGGCTTTTCACAAAATAGATATGACAACGATTATTCCACAAAATTTTCTTACTTTATCTGTAAGCATGAAAGCGTTAAATGAAACTGAAATAATAGCAAAGTATCCAGAAGAAATTGCTACAAAACTTTTGAACAAAAAAACTGATATTGATGATATTTCCACTAATTCAAATGAAAAATTTGCCATTCGTATCGAACATTATCACTACTTAACAAAAAATAAAGACAAAGCAACTTCTTTCATCAAAATAGATAACTCTGCAAATTCAGCCATCAAAATTATACACGATGTAAAAGATCCTAATAATACACACAAATACACTGCAAAATCCTGTATTAATACTATCCGCGAAAGACTTACAAAAGAAAACATCACGCTTTTTTATAACGGAAATGAAGCAAAATTTACAATTTTTCATTTTATCAACTTCTGCAAGTATTATGGATTAAAAACAAGTGAAAAATTTTGCTACACTCACAGGCAGTTTTCCACTCCACAATACTCATATTCGCAACAGATTATTGACTTTATCGTTGACGAAATAAAGAAAGATCCAGCTAACATTTTAAATAAGATAAAAAAATAAGCTAACCCCAGGGGCAAAGGAATTCTTGGTTTGCGCCTACTCCCATTCGGGAACCCAGCCTTATCCTTCACGAGTTAACTTATTTATAATCTCTCTTTTCGGAGTTATGTACCGGAAAACCAGCTTATAAATAGATATTGCATGCATCGGACATATGTTTTAGATTCAAGTATATAAACAGGAATTTATGGAGTAGGAGTATGAAAGATTTTATTTTTATTACAGGAGCAAGCGGTATAGGTAAGACCACTTTAGCTAATGGACTGCTTGAACATTATAAAACAGCATGCATAGAACAGCATATGGTACCTGAATTTATTTCACGGGATGGCAGCGAACCAATGACTGGGGAACTTGAAGAACTGACTTGCTGGGAAAATCAGGTGGCAATGTTAATGTGTTTTCATAGGTTGGGCTATAAAAATATAATTGCTTCCGATATTGATGATTTAAGAACTGCGGATATTCCTATAGTTTTTAAAGGAACTGATTTTATCACAATAAAGCTGATATGCAGTGATTTGCATCAAATTCAAGAACAGATGAGGAACCGCCCCAATAATGGACTTATAGATTTTGATTTACAGAAAAAGATGAACGAAAAAAATATTAAGCGTAATCCTCTAATTAACGAAATAGAAATTGATGTTGCAGGTAAATCAATCGGAGAAGTATTGGAACATTCAATAAATATTATTGAGACTACACCCTCTTGTTTTGAT
>OFFW01000237.1_pt1 | contig 42612 bp, 37 predicted proteins | sample 1521501 | NCBI WGS metagenome assembly OFFW01 (sample SAMEA3504107, study PRJEB24116) | mouse gut metagenome | biome: mouse gut; feature: mouse-associated habitat; material: faeces | place: Denmark | collected 2011
TATGAGGTAGTGGCAATCAACGATCTGACCAGCCCCAAGATGCTGGCGCATCTGCTGAAGTATGACTCTTCTCAGGGCAAGTATAAGTATGCCGATACCGTTTGCGCAGGCGAGGACAACATCACCGTGAACGGCAAGACCATCACCATCTACAAGGAGGCAGACGCAAAGAACCTTCCTTGGGGAGAGCTGAAGGTTGACGTAGTTCTGGAGTGTACCGGTTTCTACACCTCCAAGGACAAGGCATCCGCACATATTACCGCCGGTGCCCGCAAGGTTGTTATTTCCGCACCTGCAGGAAATGATCTTCCTACCATCGTTTATAACGTGAACCATGACACCCTGAAGGCTGAGGACACTGTGATTTCCGCAGCTTCCTGCACCACCAACTGCCTTGCTCCCATGGCTAAGGCCCTGAACGATTTCGCAGCTGTTCAGAGCGGAATCATGACCACCGTACATGCTTATACCGGTGATCAGATGATTCTTGACGGACCTCAGAGGAAGGGCGATCTTAGGAGGAGCCGCGCAGGCGCCTGCAACATCGTTCCCAACTCCACCGGAGCCGCAAAGGCAATCGGCCTTGTTATTCCCGAGCTCAACGGCAAGCTCATCGGTTCCGCACAGCGCGTTCCTACTCCCACCGGATCCACCACCATTCTGGTAGCAGTGGTTAAGGGCGAGGTTACCAAGGAAGGCATCAATGCAGCCATGAAGGCGGCTGCTACCGAGTCCTTCGCATACAATGAGGACGAGATCGTATCTTCCGACGTGGTTGGCAGCACCTATGGTTCCATCTTCGATGCTACCCAGACCATGGTTTCCAAGATGGAAGACGGAAACTCTCTGGTACAGGTTGTCTCCTGGTACGACAATGAGAACAGCTACACCTCTCAGATGGTTCGCACCATCAAGTATTTCAGCGAGCTGGGCTAAGAGGGAGAATAAGCCGGATAGGTCCTTGGGGCCCGTCGGCTGAAGCTGGCCGCCGTGAACTGCGGCGGCCGCATGCTGAGAGAACTGCAACGGCCTATGAGGGTCCGGTCTTATGGACCGGACCCTTTTATAAATTGCGATAAGGATTGGTCCACGGACTGTGTGGATTCCTTTTCACTATCAGGCGATTGCCTGCCCATTAAAAACAGGAGGAAAGAATCATGGGATTAAATAAAAAATCAGTTGATGATATCAATGTGGCCGGAAAACGCGTGCTGGTAAGATGCGATTTTAACGTGCCTCTCAAAGGCGGAGAAATTACAGACGAGACACGTATTGTTGCAGCGCTCCCCACAATCAACAAGCTTCTTGCTGACGGCGGAAAGGTAATTCTCTGCTCTCATCTTGGCAAGGTAAAGAACGGCCCCAACGAAGGAGAATCATTAGCGCCCGTTGCAAAGAGACTGTCCGAAAAGCTCGGCAAGGAAGTAAACTTTGTAGCTGATTATAATGTAACAGGCGAAGCCGCAACAGCAGCAGTTGCAGCAATGAAAGACGGAGACGTAGTGCTGCTTCAGAATACCCGTTTCCGCGGAAAAGAAGAGACAAAGAACGGCGAGGAATTCAGCAAAGAGCTTGCTGACCTTGCAGACGCTTATGTATGCGACGCTTTCGGTTCTTCCCACAGAGCTCATGCTTCCGTTGCCGGCGTAACGGAATGCGTTCGCGCGAAAGGCGGAGAGTGCGCAGTAGGCTATCTGATGCAGAAAGAAATTGATTTCCTCGGCAACGCGGTTGAAAATCCCGTAAGACCTTTCGTAGCAATCCTTGGCGGCGCTAAGGTTGCCGATAAGCTGAACGTTATCAATAACCTTCTTGAGAAATGCGATACTCTGATTATCGGCGGCGGTATGGCGTTTACTTTCTTAAAGGCAAAGGGTTATGAAATCGGCAAGTCTTTGGTAGACGAAGAGAAGATTGATTACTGTAAAGAAATGATGGATAAGGCAGAAAAACTCGGAAAGAAATTACTGCTTCCCGTTGACACCGTAATTGCAGACGGTTTCCCGAATCCCATTGACGCTGAAATCGAAGTGTCTACTGTAGACGCCGACAAGATTCCGGCCGACAAGGAAGGTCTTGATATCGGTGAAAAGACAGCGGCACTTTACGCAGATGCGGTTAAGAGCGCAAAGACCGTTGTATGGAACGGACCTATGGGCGTATTCGAGAATCCTGTTCTTGCAAAAGGAACCATTGCGGTTGCAAAAGCTCTTGCAGAGACAGACGCTACCACCATCATCGGCGGCGGCGATTCCGCAGCAGCAGTAAACCAGCTTGGATTTGCAGATAAGATGAGCCATATTTCCACAGGCGGCGGCGCTTCCCTTGAATTTTTAGAGGGCAAGGAGCTTCCCGGAGTAGTAGCGGCTGACGACAAATAAAACAACAAAACAGCAGCCGGAAGAAAGTACACGGAACAGTAAGCAGCCGCAGAAGGCGTCTGCGAACTGTTCCAGATAGCGGTGTACTGAATGACGGGTGCGGAACTATAAATAGGAGAAAAGAAAATGGCAAGAAGAAAAATTGTAGCCGGCAACTGGAAAATGAACATGACTCCCAGTCAGGCTGTAGCATTATGTGATGAATTAAAGGATTTGGTAAAATCTGACGACGTTGATGTTGTTTACTGTGTACCCGCAGTTGACATCGTTCCCGTAGTGGAAGCCGTTAAGGGAACCAACGTTGAGGTTGGCGCTGAGAACATGTATTTTGAAGCAAAGGGCGCATACACCGGAGAAATCTCTGCCGAAATGCTGGTAGATGCAGGCGTTAAGTATGTGATTATCGGCCATTCCGAGAGACGCGACTACTTCAAGGAGGACGACGCTTTATTAAATAAGAAGGTAAAGAAAGCTTTTGAAGCAGGTCTTACACCGATTCTGTGCTGCGGCGAGACTCTTGAGCAGAGAGAGATGGGCATTACCCTTGACTGGATTCGTATGCAGATTAAGTCCGACCTTGTAGGCGTAAGCGCGCAGCAGGTTGCTTCCATGGTAATCGCTTACGAACCTATCTGGGCAATCGGAACAGGCAAGACAGCTACCACCGAGCAGGCTCAGGAAGTATGTAAAGCGGTTCGTGACTGCATCGCAGAAATTTATGACGAAGCTACGGCGGAAGCGGTTCGTATCCAGTACGGCGGTTCCGTAAACGCAGGCAACGCGGCGGAACTGTTTGCACAGCCCGATATCGACGGCGGTCTGGTAGGCGGCGCTTCCCTTAAGGCTGACTTTGGAAAGATTGTCAACTACAAATAAGTAGTAAAACGTGCAAAAACGGCATCATATACAGGAAATGAAACTATGCATATGGTGTTCAACGAATGAAGTAAGAGGAAGAATTACAGTTTTTTAATACTGTTTATTTTTCCTCTTTTTCTTTTTGCTCAGGAATAAATTTATGAATATCGAAAAGCTGAAAGACAATTCCTGCTTTTTTATAAAAATTTCAAAAAATATTCGACTTTTCAAATTGAAAGTTTAGTATTTTGTTGAAACGCTTGATGCTTAGTGATACAATAATAATCAAGTATGTTATACTTGGCAGTATGGCCAATAAGGAAAACGATGATGTTGTATTAACATTAGCTAAGGAAGCGAAGAGGTAGGAACTATGTCGGTGTCGTATAACGGGCTATGGAAATTGTTGATTGACAAGAAGATGAAAAAGATAGATTTGATAAACAGGTTGGGTATCAGCAGCAGTACGGTTGCCAAGATGACAAAAGGCGAGACGGTTTCCATGAATATCATGGAGAAAATATGCGATGAGTTGGACTGTGATTTTGGCGACATCATCCACTATGAAAAAGAGGCGGGTGAAAATAATGGAGTATAGCGCCGGAATGGTATCACAGGTGTTTGCTTTGGATGAGACGAGAAAAACCGCAGAACTGTTAAGTCAAGGTATGTCAAAAGATGAAGCATGGGTGAAAATACAGTCAGAGAATTTATATCAGATTAGAAACCCTGTGAGGCTTGGAAGGACTTTTGATATATCTGCAATCGTCTGGATATCCTTCCGGAAGATGCAGTTAAGATGCTGCCGAAAATGAATGTCGATAATGCAAAGATTGTGGTACTTATCAGTATTATGAAAACAGATAAGCTTTTCTTTGAGTTTGTATATAAGGAACGGAAAAACGTATCAATCAGCAATGTGGCAGGAGTGAGAACCTATACATTGGAAAATGAAAAGGATGTAAATCGATTTTTAGATGAATTAAAGGATAAATTAATGGAGCCATTAGATGAGGATACTGTTATTATATTAAGTTAAAAGGAAGTGGAAAAGTGAAAATAAATAAGCTGCATTTAACGAATTTTAAATCGATAACAGAGGCAGAACTGATTTTGAATGGAAAGAGTACGGTACTGTTTGGAATTAACGGCACAGGAAAAAGCACAATACTAAGAAGTGTTAATTTATTGTATGCAAATATTATTAATCAAATTGTAAATCGTCAGGAATTGAGACAAAAATATGCATTGACGTTGGAAGATATACAGTATGGAAAAAGTAATACCAGAATAGAGGCTCAGTTTTGTATTAATGGTAAAGAGGTGGTTCCTTATTGGCGTACGATGGTTAGAAAAACGGGGAAAAAAACTCACAATTTGGATAATTTAAAAATGATTGCTGATTCTGTCCAGGAGCAATATATAAGTGACGAATACCAGGGAAATATTCCAATTTTTGTAAATTATGGAACAAATCGGCTGGGATTGGATATACCGCTTAGAATCAGGACACATCACAATTTTGATATCTATTCTGCTTATGAAAAGGCAATAGAAAACAGGATTGATTTCAGGACTTTCTTTGAATGGTTTCGCAATCAGGAAGATTATGAAAATCAGTGTAAAATAGAAAAAGGAGATTTAAATTACAGAGATAAGTCATTTAATTCAGTAAGAAAAGCTATGCTTGTAATGTTGGATAACTGCGCCGAACTCAGAGTTGCCAGAAAACCAAGGTTAGAAATGAAAATTGAGAAAAACGGGATTCAATTAAATGTTTCTCAGCTTTCAGACGGTGAAAAATGTACAATGGCTTTATTTGGGGATTTGGCTAGAAGATTGGCGATAGCTAATCCGATATTGGAAAATCCATTATTAGGAGAAGGTGTGGTTTTGATTGATGAAGTGGAACTTCATATGCATCCTTCATGGCAGAGGCAGATTTTATCAAAGCTAAGCGAAACATTTCCCAATATTCAGTTTATTATTACTACACATTCACCCATAGTGCTTAATGAGGTTAATGAGGGGTATAATGTTTATTTTATTCAAAATGAAAACACTGCAAATATTCCAGTCAGATTTGACAGGATGGACGGCTATGATGCCGCTTATATATTGGAAGAATTTATGGAAACAAAATCTATGAATCAAAAAACGGAAAAATTTATTGAAAAAATATATAGGCTGATAGATGAAAAGAAATGGAATGACGCAAAAGACAGCGTAAAGGATTTGGAACGTATAGCAGGGAGCTCTAATAAAGATGTTATTCGTGCCAACTTGCTGATTAAGAGAGGAAGGTTAATGTGATTTATATTAACAAACAAGATGAGCCGCAATGGCTGCGTGAGTTTAAGAGAAAAAATCCAAAGGCAGATTACGATTCAGCAGATTTTGCAGGACATAAAACGGAATTGAAAAGAGAACTTATAAGAGAGCAAAAGTATCTATGTGCGTATTGTTGTTGTAAAATTGATATGGAAAAATCTCATAACGAGCATATAGAACCTCGTCATCCTAAAAACGGAGTAAGTAATAGAAGCCTGGATTACCATAATTTAGTTGCATCATGTTATGGTTTCCAAGGCGGGAAAACATGTGGTTCAAAAAAGGGAAATGAGTACGATGAGAAACAATTCGCATCACCATTAGACATGGAATGTGAAGAACGATTCAGGTATTTTCCCAACGGCACAATCGAAGGCGATACATATACCATTGAATTGCTGAATCTTAATTCGTATCGATTAAAAAAAGCCAGAGAGGCGGTTTATGAAACAATTATGCAGTTAGATGAAGAAACAATAAGGATAATTTATGATGAGAGCAACGAACAACTCGTGCCGTTTATGAATGTTGTAAAATGGTATTTGAAGCATGGCATTTGCTGAGAATTATATCAAACCACAGCGGGAACGGAAGTTACGCTTGGTGAAAAGCAAATAGAACAGAGGATGAAAAATTAGTGATGCGGTTTCAATATCGGAGCAGATATCCGATGGTGAGGTCTTTCATCTTGCCGGGAAAAAAGTTGCCGCTATAGGCTGGATATCAGGTAATGGATTTACTGGCTACAAAGGCTTCGGATTTTGTCCGGCTGAAACAAAGTCCTGCCATTAGCATATCAAAACTATGCGGATGCGTCTTATAGCAGAAGGTAAGGTCAAAGATGGCGTATTTGTGGACGATGTCTATTTTAACAGCACATCAACTGCGGCCGCTTGCATCATTGACGGGAGTGGAAATGGGAATATTATGTGGATAAATCCTGATGGAAAAACGATAAAAGAGCTGGAGCAGCAAGAGGATAAATGATTTACAGCGTACCAGATATCAATGTGCTTGAATTTTGTATATAGAACAGGAGGATTATGGCAGTGGCAGAAAAGAAATTGTATAAATTGATGGGTGCGGATGGCAAAGAGTATTTTTCTGAGATTCCAGGCACATTTGGTGGCAACAGCAGGATGAAAATTTATGGGCGGATGGATTGCCCGTCTGCACTTTCTGCCATCCGGAGATTTCCCGGAAGTTATGAAAAGTTCCGAGTGTTTTTTGTCGATGAAAAGACAGCCCTCGCTGCCGGGTTTCGTCCCTGTGGCAATTGCCTGCGTGAAAAATATAAAGAGTATATGACTGCTCCACAAAAGTATCAGGAAAAATTTGGACTATAAAGCCGGAGGCGAGTTTTTAAGAAATCTATCATCATTTATGAATCCACCCGCCATGGAAATACAAAAAAATTGTAGATGCGATTACACAAAAGCATAATGCGGAAGCTGTCAGCTTGAGTCAAATGTATTGTAAAACAGAATTTACTGTTGTAACTTTTGAAGGAATAGTATATGATAGACAGGTATGTTCTTTATGGAGAAAAATATTGCAGTTGACAAATCCTGCGGGTCGGGCGGCTGGCAGGACGAGGAGAAGGATTTATGGACAATATTTTATATCTGGTAATCCCCTGTTACAATGAAGAGGAGGTGCTGCCCGAGACCAGTTCGCGTCTTTTGGAAAAGCTGGGCAGTCTCATAAAGCTGGGAAAAATCAGCGAAAAGAGCCGTGTGATTTTTGTAAACGACGGTTCAAAGGACAGAACCTGGGAGATTATTGAAGAACTCCATCAAAAGAACAGAATTTTTGGCGGCATTAATTTAAGCAGAAACAGAGGGCACCAGAATGCGCTGCTGGCCGGTCTTATGACGGTAAAGGATTACGCCGACATGGTCATTTCCATGGACGCGGATTTACAGGACGACATCAATGCCATAGATGAAATGGTTGACAAATATTTAAGCGGTATGGATGTTGTTTACGGCGTGCGCGGCAGCCGGGATACGGATACGGTATTCAAGAAATTTACGGCTGAGAGCTTTTATAAAATAATGAACACTATGGGTGCCAACACAGTATTTAATCATGCGGATTACCGGCTTATGAGCAGACGGGCGCTTGACGGGCTGGCACAATACGGGGAAGTGAACCTTTTCCTTCGAGGTATTGTGCCGATGATTGGATATCCTGCGGATGTGGTATATTATAACAGAGGAGAGCGGTTTGCCGGAAAGAGCAAATACCCTTTGGGGAAAATGCTTTCCTTTGCCGTCGAGGGCATTACGTCCCTGAGCACAAAGCCGATAAGGATGATAACTGCGCTTGGTTTTTTCATCTTTATAGTCAGTATCGGTATGCTCATTTACAGTCTTGTCCAGCATTTTATGGGGGCCACCATTGTGGGCTGGACAACGCTTATGGTTTCGGTCTGGGCAATAGGAGGACTTATCCTTCTCTCCCTTGGTGTGGTGGGAGAATATATTGGAAAGATTTATCTGGAAACCAAAGCGCGCCCCCGGTTTATTGTAGAGCAGTTTTTAAATGACACAGATGAAATGGAGTAACATAGTGGAAGAGAGATTGGAAGAAAATTTAGAATCAAAATTAAGATTTGACGAGTCCGGTATTCACCCGGATATTTTAAGAGCGGTACACGAGATGGGATTTGAGGTTATGACCCCTATACAGGAGCAGTCCGTCCCGGTACTGTTAGAGGGAAAGGATATCATCGGACAGGCACAGACAGGCACGGGAAAGACGGCTGCCTTTGCCATTCCCATGATACAGAAAATTAACCCTGAAATCAAAAGGCCTCAGGGAATTATCCTGTGCCCCACCAGAGAGCTTGCCATGCAGGCAGCGGAGGAGATTAGAAGGCTGTCCAAATACATGTACGGCGTGAAGGTACTTCCCGTCTATGGCGGTCAGGATATCGGAAAACAGATAAGAGCCCTTTCCCAGGGCGTCCAGATTATCGTGGGAACGCCGGGACGTGTGATGGACCATTTGAGACGGCACACGATTAAAACCGCGGAAGTAAAAATGATTGTGCTGGACGAAGCGGATGAGATGCTTGATATGGGCTTCCGGGAGGATATTGAAACCGTGTTGTCGGATATGCCGGAAGAGCACCAGATGGCGCTGTTTTCGGCAACCATGCCTCAGGCGATTCTGGAAATTGCCGGCACATACCAGCAGAATGCGGTCTATATCAGAGTGACGCCAAAGGAGCTTACGGTTTCCGCAATCAAGCAGGCATATTACCGTGTGGCAAAGAAAGACAAAATCAGGGCGTTATGCAGACTGCTTGATTACTATCAGCCCGCCAGAAGCCTGATTTTCGCCAATACAAAGCGTATGGTGGACGAGATTGCGGGAAGGCTTAACGAGCTTGGTTATGAAGCAGGCGCGCTCCACGGCGATTTGACCCAGGCGCAGAGAGATACGGTGATGGGCCAGTTCAGAAAGGGAACCTGCTCCATTCTGATTGCAACCGACGTGGCGGCAAGAGGAATCGACGTCAGCGGCGTGGACGCGGTGTTTAATTACGACGTTCCGGAAGATATTGAGTACTATGTGCACAGAATCGGACGGACCGGTCGTGCCGGAAGAAAGGGACGTTCCTTTACCCTGATATCGGGCAGGGAAATCTTTAAGATTCGCAGTATTGAAAAGGTTTGCCACACTACAATCAGAGAAAGACAGCTTCCTACCGTGGAGGACGTGATTCGCGTGAAGTCGGACAGGCTGTTCGCAGGCGTGATGGGCGTAATCGAAAACGAGGATTTGTCAAAGACGAGGAAAGAAATCGAAATCGCTTCCGAAAAGTACGGATTTTCCGCTCTGGACCTTGCGGCGGCTCTCATGCATATGAATATGGGAGAAACCCCGGAGGAAATCGAGGAAGAACAGCCCTATCAGGAAAGGGGCAGAGGAGAACGCAGGAGAGAGCGCGGAAGAAGAGGCAGAAGGGAAGAGAGAAGCGGCAGGGAAGAGAGAGGCAGCCGCGGCGATAGAGGCGACAGAAGGGAAAGAAGGCGCAGGGAGGATTTCGGCGGTCTGGACGAACGCAGAAAAACAAAGAGCGTTTCAAAAGAAAAGACCGGAAAACCGGCCAAAAGCAAATCAGAGAAACCCAGAGAAAACAAAAAGGGTTCGGATGTAAAAGCTTTCGGCATGTTCCGGTCCAAAAAGAAATAAGATTAAACAGTCATAAGCTGTGCGTTATGGAGCCTGTAATAGGCTCCTTTTTTTGCCATTAATTCCGCCGCGGAGCCCTGCTCAACAATTCCGCCGTTGTCAATTACAAAAATCCGGTCGGCTTTTTGTATGGTGGAAAGCCTGTGGGCAATGACGAATGAGGTGCGCCCCTTTAAGAGAACGTCAATGCCGTCCTGAACAAGAAGTTCCGTATTGGTGTCGATGCTGGAGGTGGCTTCGTCCAGTATCAGAATATTGGGTCTGGAAACCATGGTTCTTGCAAAGGCGAGAAGCTGCTTTTGCCCCACGGAAAGGCCGCCGCCCCGCTCGGTAAGCATTGTGTCGTATCCTTTTTCCAGACGGCAGATGAAATCGTGGGCGTGAACCGCTTTGGCGGCCTCTATAATTTCCTCGTCGGTGGTGTCCAGCTTCCCGTAACGGATATTTTCCTTTATGGTGCCTGTAAACAAAAAGTTGTCCTGGGTCATAATGCCCATCTGGCGGCGCAGGCTTTCGATGGAAACCTTTTTGATATCATATCCGTCGATGCTCACAATGCCCTCCTGCACATCGTAAAAACGGCTGATTAGGTTGACAATGGTAGTCTTGCCCGCACCGGTGGGTCCTACGAGAGCGATGGTTTCGCCGGGACGGATGGTAAAGCTTACATCGTTTAGCACTTTTACCGTATCGTCATAGGAGAAGCTCACATGGGAAAATGCAACCTGTCCCTTTATGGGCGGGATTTCGGTTACGTCTTTTTCGTCTTTGATGGAAGGTTCGGCGTCCATGATTTCAAAGACACGCTCTGCCGCCGCGATATTGGTAATAATCTGATTGTAAAAATTACTCAGATTCATAATCGGGTTCCAGAACATGGTAATGTAGCCGCCAAAGGCAAGGAAAGTCCCGATTGACACATTTTCTGCGCCCAAAATCCGAAGTCCCACAAAGTAAAGGGCGGCAATGCCCACACCCCAGCTTAAATCAATGACGGATCCCATGGCGTCGTTCAGACGGACAGCTCTGATAAAAGAAGAGCGGTGCTTTGTCAAAAGCTGGTCAAAGGTTTCGCTTGTTTCCGGCTCCGCGGAAAAACTCTGTATAATCCGCATACCGGAGATGTCCTCGTGGATGAAAGCGTTCAGGTTGGAGGATTTTTTGCGGAAATCCTGCCATTTCTTGTGGGAATAAACCTGAATCAGCCATATACAGATGCCCATAAAAGGCAGGCTGCACAGGGCGGCGGCGGCCAGAATGTGGTTCTTGACAAACATAATTACCATTACGGCGGCAACCGTGATAAAATCCGGTATCAGGGTGGTGACAAAATTGTTCAGCACATCCTTTAAGGAGTTGATGTCCCCAATCACCCTGGCCAGTATTTTTCCCGTGGGACGGCTGTCAAAAAACTGCAAATCCAGCGTCTGGATATGGGAGTAAAGTTCCTGGCGTATGGTGAGGAGTATGCTGTTGCACACCTTTGCCATTATGTACATGCGAAGTTTGATTCCGCCAATCATCAGAAGATTCAAAACGGCGGCCGCTCCAATCAGGCGAAACAGCCCCGGCAGATTTTTGCCGGAAATATAACGGTCAATGGCCGCTTCTATAATCAGCGGGTTTAAAAGGGATACCGTGACGCAAAAGGCCATAATCAAAAGTACGGCTGTTATTTCTTTTTTAAAGTCACGCATATAGGAGAGCAGGTGGAGGATGGTGCGGGCCTTTCCGGTCCCCTCTAGCTGCTCGTCTTCTTTATAGGAATTGATGCTCATGCGCTTTGCTCCTTTCCGGGTTCTCCATATTGGGCTATGTAGGTCCGGTAATACAGACCTTTGGCGGAAAGAAGGCTCTGGTGCGTTCCTCTTTCCGCGATTTTTCCGTTTTCCAGAATAATAATTTCATCCGAATGGCACACGGCGCTGATGCGGTGGCCGATAATGATTTTTGTAATGCCCTTTAAGCTGTTTAAGGTTTCGTGGATAGACTGTTCGGTTTCCATATCCAGCGCCGAGGTGGAATCATCCAGCACCAGTATGGGCGTCTTTTTGGCCAGAGCCCTTGCAATGGTCAGGCGCTGCTTCTGTCCGCCGGAGAGTCCCACGCCCCGTTCTCCGATTACCGTATCGTACTGTTTTTCCATTTTTTCAATAAATCCTCTGGCCTTGGCCTTGTCGGCGGCTCCCCGGACGGCTGAGTCCGAAAGGATATTTTTCTGCCCCAGACGTACGTTTTCCAGTATCGTGTCGGAAAAGAGAAATACGTCCTGCATTACGAGAGATATGGAGCCGCGAAGCTGTTTCAGGGAAATATCCTTTACATTCACGTCGTCTAACAGGATTTCTCCGTCGGTGGCGTCGTAAAGACGCTGAAGAAGATAAATGAGCGAACTTTTTCCGGCTCCGGTGGCTCCCATAATCCCCACGGTTTTACCCGGTTCCACGGAAAAGGAAATGTCGCTTAAAATCTCATGTTTATCCGCCTTGTGGAAAGAAACATGGGAAAAGGTAACCTTTCCTTTTACCTCGGGCAGAAGAACGGGGGCTTCCTTTTCCAGAATGGCCGGTTTTTCCCGATAGATTTTTTTCAGCTTCCTGTTGGACGCGATAGCGGAGGATAAACTGTTGGTAAGCCATCCCAGCATTTCCATGGGCCATACGATATTCATGGAATAGTCGATAAACGCGCTTAAGTCACCCAGCGTCATTTCCCCGCCGCTTACGAGACTTCCCCCAATGGCGAGAACCATGAGCGGAAGCAGCTTTGTGATGAGGGAAAGGTAGGGATGGTATTTTACAAAAAGCTTTGACTGCTTCATATTCAAGTCATAGTAACGCTGATTATGGGAAAGAAATTTGGAAATCTCAAATTTTTCCCGCGCAAAGGCTTTTACGGTTCTTGCCCCCGCCAGATTTTCTTCGGCAACGGTGTTAAGCGCTGCGTTTTCCTCACTGATATCCTCATAAACCGCGTCCAGCTTTTTTTCCATTAATATTGCGATGGCGGCGGCCAGAAGCATACAGAGGGTGGGCAGGATGGCCAGCTTCCAGCTTAAGCTGTACATGCAGAAAAGAATAATGGAAGTGTGGATTATCACTTCAATCATCAGCATTCCCACATAGGAGAGGCCGTCCCAGATTCTGTCCACGTCGTCTTTCACACGGCTCATCAGCTCGCCGGTTCCGGTCCGGTCAAAAAACTCCGCGCTTAAGGACTGAATATGACGGAACAAATCCCGGCGTATTTCACAGGCGATTTTGGAACCGGTAACGTCAAAGATAAATTCCTTTACATACTGAAAAATACAGCGTCCGACTCCCACGCACAAAATTCCGGCGAGAAGCGGCGTAAGAAGGGAAAGGTTCCCTCCGAGAATTACATCGTCCACGATTATTCTGATAAGCTGGGGCGAGAGCATATCGAGACAGATGCTGATAACCATGGACAGAATCGCAAAGAGGAAGGCAAATTTGTGTTCCAGGATATAGGTTGATATTTTTTTCATAAGTTCTCCTTTTATTTTAGGCGGCTGCAAAACTTCTGCATAAAAAAACAGCCATGTTTTACCATGACTGTAAATGAGTTCGCCAATTATATATCTGTATGGGCGGCCTTATCCGTAAAAACAGGAAAATATACAAAAAGGCGGCCGTTTATGCAGACATAAACAGTCAGGTGATTTTATTGATTGTATGGTTATAACATTATTTGTGGTTTTCATTTTGCTGCCCGACATCAATAATATCTCCTTTCTGTCTGTAAATTTTTGGGTATAGATTTAACATACGCTTTAAAGGGATATTTGTCAACACAAATTTCTTAATTGTTTTTTTCTTCCAAATGGCATAAAATAATACTCAATTGCATGCCCGGAAAACCATATACAAAGAGGTATGCCGAAGGAGTACAGATATGATTTCAGTTTTATCCAGATTATTTATCAAAGATTATCAGAACACGTCCGACCCGAGAGTGCGGCAGGCATATGGAATGCTCTGCGGAGGGGTGGGAATTGTGTTCAATTTTTTTCTGTTTCTTATAAAAGCGATAGCCGGTTGGCTGTCGGGGTCTATCGCCATCACGGCGGACGCCTTTAACAATCTCTCCGACGCCGGTTCCTCCGTGATTACGCTGGTGGGTTTTCGCATGGCAGGGCAGAAGCCGGACAGCGACCACCCTTTCGGGCACGGAAGAATTGAATACATAGCGGGGCTTTTGGTATCGGTGATTATTCTGCTTATGGGGGCGGAGCTTTTAAAGTCTTCCGTTGACAAAATCATTCATCCTAAGGCAGTGAACGCAAGCCCTCTGATTCTTTTTATTTTGGTGATTTCCATCTGCGTGAAGCTGTATATGTTTTTGTATAACCGAATGGTGGGAAAAAAGATAAACAGCGCCACAATGCTGGCGGCGTCAAAGGACAGCATCAGCGACAGCGTTTCCACTTTTGTGGTATTTTTGACTACGGTACTGGCTTTTTTTACTGAGGTGCACATTGACGGCTGGTGTGGAATACTGGTCGCGCTGTTTGTCATATGGACGGGGATTGGCGCTATGAAGGATACCGTAAGCCCTCTTCTCGGACAGCCGCCCGAGGAGGAATTTGTAAACCGGATAGAAGATATCATTATGGAATATAAAAATCAGGGAGTGCTGGGGCTCCACGATTTGGTGGTCCACAATTACGGGCCGGGGAGAGTGATGCTTTCGGTGCATGTGGAGGTTCCCTCTACGGGAGATATCCTCGTTTTGCATGACATGATTGATTTGATTGAGCATAAACTGGCGGACGAATTAAACTGCAGCGCCGTTATCCATATGGACCCGGTGTGTCTTGACGACGAGGTGACGAACGAGGTAAAGCGCAAAGTGGCAAATATCGTGGGCGATATGGAAGGGGATGTGAAGTTCCATGATTTTCGGATTGTACACGGTCCCACTCATGTGAATGTGATTTTTGACGTGGTGGTGCCTTTTAATTATGCCATGTCCGACAGTGAAGTGGTTTCTTATATTGCGGGAAAAATCCGTAAGTTGGAAGGCAACTATTTTGCCGTGATTGAGGTGGACAAGGATTACGCCCACGGGTGAGGAAAGGTTCGGCGTTCAAACGGCATGAGGTGAGGAAGGTGCAAATGCGGATAAAAAAATCTGGCTGTTATTTTTTGTTCTGCCTGTTGGAAATACTGGTATTTTTACTTTTTGCGGGGAAGACGGCGAAGGAGGATACCGTGGGCCATCTGTTCAGGGATTATTTCCGGGAAGATACGGGAGAGGGCTCTGACGACGGAACATACGGAACGCAGGGAACGGGAAAAATCTACACGGAAGAAATTGTCCTGTCAAAGGGAATTTATGATATCACGCTGTTGTATGAAAAGGGAAAAGGAAGGGCGGTAAGCTACGTGCAATGCATGACGGCCGGGGCCGGGGCGCGCGCCCTTTATTCCGACCATGTGAGTCTGTCGGACAGGCAGGAGGGCAGAACCTTCTCCGTTTATGTAAACGAGAATAATGTGTCTGTAAGAGTAGTGGTAGAACCCGACAGTCCGGGGGATTTTAACGTAAACTGGATTACCCTTTCCACAGCGGATAATTCTAAGGCGTACCGGATTTTCTGCATGGCGGTGAAACTGCTTCTTTTTAATATAATAGCTTGTGTTATTTATTTTAGGAAACGGAAATTCAAATGGATTCCTGAGGTGATTGGCATAATTATCATCGGGGGGATTGCCTCCCTTGGCCTGATGGAAGAGTATATTTTATACGGACATGATTTGATTTTCCATCTCTTCCGGATTGAAGGACTGGCGGAGGGGCTCAAAGCGGGAAGCTTTCCGGTCAGGATTCAGCCGGGATGGTTTAACGGCTGGGGGTATCCGGTGTCTGTCATGTACGGCGAGGGGCTTTTGCTGTTTCCGTCCGTACTGCGTATTCTGGGCGTCAGCGTGCAGAATGCGTATAAATGCTATATTGCGGCCATAAATTTGGGGACGGCTGCCGCGGCTTATTATGCTTTTTTGAAGATGTCGGGAGAGAAAAAAAACGCGCTGTTCGGAAGCTGTATCTATACCCTGTTTCCCTATCGGCTGAGCTGTATTTATGTGCGGGCCGCTCTGGGGGAATACTCCGCAATGATGTTTCTGCCTCTGGCGGCCCTGGGATTTTATTATGCGTTTGAGAAAATTCGTGACAGCCGGGATAATGACGGGGAAACCGGGAGCGGATATTTTTCGAAAAAATATTTGATAGCACCTGTTATTGGATTTACGGGTCTTATCCAGACTCATGTTATTATCTGTTTTCTGGCAGCGTTTGCCATATTTTTGTTCTGCGCCGTATGCTGGAAGAAAATGTTAAATAAGAGACGGCTGGTATATTTCGCAGAGATTGGAGTTTTTACAATCCTGATAAATCTGTGGTTTTTAGTTCCCTTTTTCCGCTATATGCAGGAGGACTTTGTGGTTAATTTAAGGCATGGGATGGAGCCGGTGTTCCAGAACTACGGAGCCAGTCTGGCGGAGCTTTTCGCGGTTTACTGGAACGGCACACTGACTACCACCTGGAGCGCCATAGGCCCGCTTTCCGATAAATTTCCAAAACCGGTTGGAACAGCCGTTTGGGCTTTGTTGGCGGCGGCAGTACTGATGCATTACAAGGGCGTTCTGCGCTGCAGGAAAAAGGAAATTGCGCTGACCGGGGGCTTCTTCGTGCTGTTTGCCCTTATGGCGTCCAATGTATTTCCTTACCGGGAAATTGACAGGATGATTCCGGCGTTTGGAAACCTTTTCGGGAAAATCCAGTTCCCGTTCCGGCTCCTTACCCTTGCGGGGCTTTTCGGAAGCCTGCTGGGCGTGTTTGTCATCTTGGAGGTACAGCGTAATTACGGGAGGGGAAAAGGGAAAATCGTAATGATGTTTCTTGGTTTTCTGGCAATGATGCAGGGAGCCCAACTGATTTACAGTACCCTTTACCGGGGGGATATGTATCTTGCATACGACATCGCCGCTTTTGAGAGCAACGCGGTTTCAGACGGAGAATACCTCTACCCGGGCTCCTTCGGGCCGGCGGTGGAGGACATACAGACGCCTGTGAGCGCGGAAGAGGGCGGCGTTGAGATAAGGGGATTTGAGAAGGAATATAATACGGTCACGGTTATCTGTAAGGCGCAAAACAGGGAAGCGGGCCTGTTAATTCCCCTTTATTATTACCCCGGCTATACGGCGAGGGACTTAAATACGGGCGAGCGGTTTGCGGTGGAAAAAAGCGGGGAAAATAATCAGATTTGCGTCATACTGCCGGCGGGATATGAAGGCAGCCTTCAGGTGCGGTTTGAGGAACCGGTAAGCTGGCGGCTGGCGGAGGCGGTTTCGGGGATTTGCGTCATGCTTGTTCTGGCGGCGTTTATCGGATTTTTAAAGAGGAAAACTGTTGCATAGCCTGTATAAAACGTGTATAATTTTCAGGTGGCAGAGATAATCAGAGTTTTTACAAATAATAGAGAAAATTAAAATAAAGAGAAAAGGAGAGCATCAATGAAAAAACCTACAGTATTAATGATTTTGGACGGCTACGGTTTAAATGAGCGCAAGGACGGAAACGCTGTTGCAAAAGCCAAAACACCCGTGATGGATAAGCTCATGGCGGAGTGCCCTTTTGTGAAAGGAAACGCCAGCGGTATGGCGGTCGGACTTCCCGACGGACAGATGGGAAATTCCGAGGTCGGCCATTTAAATATGGGAGCCGGACGTATCGTATATCAGGAACTTACGAGAATCACCAGGGAAATCCAGGACGGAACCTTCTTTGAGAATCCAGCGCTTCTTATGGCGGTGGAAAACTGTAAGAAAAACGATTCCGCCCTTCACATGTTCGGCCTTCTTTCAGACGGCGGCGTTCACAGCCACAATACCCATCTTTACGGTCTTTTAGAGCTGGCGAAAAGAAACGGACTTTCCAAAGTTTATGTACACTGCTTCTTAGACGGCCGCGATACCCCTCCGGCAAGCGGAAAAGGCTATGCGGAGGATTTGGAAGCGGAAATGAAGAAAATCGGCGCAGGCGAAATCGCATCGGTGATGGGACGCTACTACGCGATGGACAGAGATAACAATTATGACAGAGTGAAATTAGCTTACGACGCCCTTACAAAGGGAGAGGGTCTGACAGCCGCAAGCGGCCCCGAGGGAATCCAGGCGTCCTACGACAGGGAAGAAACCGATGAATTTGTAAAGCCTACCGTAGTAGTAAAGGACAGTAAGCCTGTGGCAACTATTAAAGACGGAGATTCCGTTATCTTCTTTAATTTCAGGCCCGACCGCGCAAGAGAAATCACCAGAAGCTTCTGCGACGATGATTTCAAGGGCTTTGAGAGAGAGAAAAGACTGGATTTAACCTATGTGTGCTTCTCCGATTACGACCCTACCATTCCCAACAAGGAGATTGCTTTCCATAAGATTTCCGTAACCAATACTTTCGGGGAATGGCTTGCCGCAAACAATATGAAGCAGGCGAGAATCGCAGAGACGGAAAAGTACGCGCACGTAACTTTCTTCTTCAACGGCGGCGTGGAAAAGCCCAACGAGGGAGAGGACAGAATCCTGGTAAATTCCCCCAAGGACGTGGCGACCTACGATTTGAAACCTCAGATGAGCGCTTACGAGGTCTGCGACAGACTGGTGGAAGCAATCAAATCCGATAAATACGACGTGATTATCATCAATTTTGCCAATCCCGATATGGTGGGTCACACCGGCGTGGAAGCGGCGGCCATCAAGGCGGTGGAAGCGGTAGACGAGTGCGTCGGAAGAGCAGTGCAGGCAGTTAAGGATGTGAACGGACAGATGTTTATCTGCGCGGACCATGGAAACGCCGAGCAGCTTGTTGATTACGAGACAGGAGCGCCTTTTACTGCTCATACCACCAATCCGGTGCCCTTTATTCTGGTGAACGCCGATTCGGCTTATACCTTGAGGGAAGGCGGATGTCTGGCTGATATCATTCCTACGCTGATTGAGCTGATGGGGAAGGAACAGCCTGCGGAGATGACAGGAAAATCTCTGCTCATTAAGAAATAGAGAAAATCGGATACAACCAGAAAAACAAAAAGGTTAAGTTAAACTTATGGAAATAGTCGTCCAGCCATTGTGTGTGAAGTGAGCGGGATGGCTATTTCTTATTTTTCAAATAAAGATAAAAGACAGGTAACCGAAGTTACCTGCCGATAATTTGAATGAAATAGGTGGGTGACAATCCACATCTCCTAACAATGGGCGACGGCCGCCTGTTCCGTCCTCAGATTTCATTCAATATAGCTTACTCATTTAGCAACTTAATTATACAATAAATTCAGTTTGTGTCAAGTCTTTTCAAAGTGCCTTTTTCCAGATATCTTTCTGCGTTGCAAGTACTTAACGAATGCAATGTTTTGGCGAAACATTTGCCGCCGGAGGTAATTTTTACCGCTACACGGATATACTCTCCGTTTACCTGATATAGCTTTACAAACAGAATGGAATTATCTTTTGGATTTACCCCCACAAAATCAGGAGAGTTTATTATTATGCTGATATCTCCGTAATACTTGTCAAATTCGTAACGGTGTCGGTTCTTAATATGCGTTATATTGGATTCGCCTATGAATACTGGCGTATCAGGAGGAATATTTAAACCCAATGTGTTGATAACGGATTGTGAAATATAACCGATTATTTCCATTGTCAGTTCCTTTCATGTTAAATATGCCTTATTTACCGGGCATAACTTTTCAAATGTAAACTTTCGTTCACTGCAATTCCTTCCATACCAATTTAACACAAAAATGTTGTTTTAAAAACACTATAACACAAAAAAGATATCAATTTAAAATAGTAGAAAAGTAAATCCGGTTACGGTGGGAAAGTTTCGTGGTAACAAAGGCATCGGAGGTAAACAATTAATGTTTTATTAATCTATGGGCATTTTTATTGACAGAAAAGCGCCCCCTGTAATACCATAAGTGTATTAACAATATTAGTACACTTGGCTCTGCCTGGTATTTCCGGTTTCAGGGATACTTTAGCATAGCGGAAAGGAGTCATGCATGATACTCATAGATTATCGAGATACAAGCCCTATCTATGAACAGGTCACGGAGCGGTTCAAAATGCTGATACTGCACGGCGTGCTGCATCCGGACGAAAAAATGCCCTCCGTGCGGAATCTGGCGGTTGAACTTTCCATCAATCCCAATACGATTCAGCGGGCTTATTCCGAGCTGGAGCGGCAGGGGGATATCTATACTGTGAAGGGAAAGGGAAATTTTGTCTCGGATGACGGACGGCTGCTTTTTAAATATAAGGAAAAGCTGCTTAAGGACTTAAGAGATATCTGTAAGGCCGCTCTCGAGGTGGGAATTACAGAGGAGGAACTGATTCAAAGTATAATAGGGGGTAAGGCTGATGATTGAGATAAAGGATGTGACCAAGTCCTACGATAAAATTAAGGCTGTGGATAATGTCAGCGTGACCATCAGAGAAAATACGGTGTTTGGACTTATCGGCACCAACGGGGCGGGAAAAAGCACCATACTCCGGATGGCGGCGGGCGTGCTCAGACCCGATACGGGTGAAATTAAAATTGACGGCATTCCCGTGTTTGACAATATGGAGGCCAAGAACAATATTTATTTTATCGCGGACGAACCGTATTTTTTTGCGAACAGCAACGCAATCGATATGCAGAAATATTTAAGCAGCGTTTACAGGGAATTTGCGGCGGATGATTTTTACAGCTATCTGGTAAATTTCGGACTGGATAAAAAGAGAAAAATCAATACCTATTCCAAGGGAATGAAAAAACAGCTTGCGCTAATCTGCGGTGTGTGCAGCGGAGCCAGGTACCTTTTGTGCGACGAAACCTTCGACGGTTTGGACCCGGTGATGCGTCAAGGCATTAAGAGTATTTTTGCCAGCGAGATGGAACGCCGGGGAATGACGCCGGTTGTCGCTTCCCATAACCTGAGGGAACTTGAGGATATCTGCGACCATGTGGGACTGCTTCACCGGGGCGGCGTATTGCTTTCCAGGGATTTGGAAGATATGAAATGCAATATTCAGAAGGTGCAGTGCGTGTTCAAAACCACGGATGACGAAGCAAAGGCGATTTCCAGTCTGGATATTATGAAAAACGAAAAGAGGGGCTCCTTAAATGTTCTGACTGTACGGGGAAACAAAGCCGAAATACTTGCCGTGTTTGCTACGGTAAACACCGTATTTTTCGAGGCTCTGCCGCTTTCCCTTGAGGAAATCTTTATCAGTGAAACGGAGGTAGTGGGCTATGACATCAAAAAACTCATTCTTGGCTAGTATCAAAGAAAACAATAAAAGGCGTTTGTGGGTGTGGATGCTGTCGGCTCTTTTCTTTGTGCTGGCAATACCGGTTGAAATTTCAATAACCATCAGCCGGCAGATGAACTCTCTTAAATTACTGACAGATACCTACGGAGCCGCGTTTGCCGGGGAGGCCATGCGTGAGCGGCTGATAAACAGCATGTGCGGACAGCTTGGATTTTCCTCTCCGTTGCCGGTACTTACCACAATCATTGCGGTATCGGCTGGCATTCAGGGATTCTCTTATCTTTACAGCCGGAAGAAAATAGATTTCTATATGGGAATGCCGGTAAAGAGAAGCAAAAGGTTCCTTATCATATGGCTGAACGGTATTATCCTGTATGTTCTGCCTTATTTTCTGGGACTGCTTATCAGTCTTTTGATTGCGGCCGGAAACGGAGCGGTGGACGGCAGAGTGCTGTTTACGGCATTTGCGGCTTTGGGCGTCAACATTATTTATTATTTAAGCGTCTATCACATGGCGATTTTGGCGCTTATGCTGACGGGAAATCTTGTGATTACCGGTTTCGGTTTCTTTGTTTTTTGCTTTTATGAATATATGGTAAGGTATATGCTGCAGGGCTACCGGTCTTTATTTTTTAAATATTTCAGTTATCACAGTATGGACGTAGCGCCAAAGGTTTCTCCTTTTATGTGGTATACAGAAATTGCCGATACTTTCAGCTACAAAAACATAATTAATATTAAGTATTTTGCAGCTCTTTTGGTGTTTGCCCTTGTTATCGGAGTGATTTCTTATGCCTGCTATTTAAAGCGTCCCGCAGAGGCGGCCGGAAAGGCTATGACCTTTCAGATTACAAAGCCTGTGATTAAGATTCTGCTGACGGTTCCCATGGCGCTGCTGATTGGAGGAGTAATAGCGGATATGGTGGACTATGAGCCGGCAACTGCCTTAAAAGGAGGCGGTTACGTTATATTTTCACTTGCACTTGTAGTGGTAATTGGGAGCGGGCTGATACAGTCGATTTATGAATTTGACATCAAAGGAATGGTTCACAAAAAATCCCACATTGTATTAAGCGGTGTGATTACGGCCCTTATTTTCCTTGTGTTCCGCTATGACTTATTCGGATATGACGCTTATGTTCCAAAGCCGGAGAAGATTGAGAGCGTAGCTTTCATCCCTTCCGATTACGAGACAATCTACGGCGGAGGCGCTCGTTTTGACGAGAAGGGGGAATACCTGTCGGAGGAAGAATACGCGAAGAAGTATATGCACCTGACTAATGCGGAGGATGTCTGCGAACTGGCGTCCCTTTCCATGGAAGCCTATAACTTTTTATCCGATACAACCTCGCGAGCGGACGCGATGGTATTTGCTCCGGGCAACAAATGGTCAACGGCAACGCTGCTTTACCGTCTGAAAAACGGCCGGGAGGTTTACAGGCGAATCTGGGTAAATGTGGAGAATGAGCAGACGGCGGAGCTTTTGGACAGGATTATAGGCTCGGATGAGTTTAAAAGGGGCTATCTGCCGGGAGCCGCGGAAAATCTTATGGGAATTTTGGAGAACACCGACAGATACAAGGTAGGCGCCGCTTATGGAAATACGGTTTACTGGGAGGAACTTGCCCGGGAAGAGATAAAAGAATTTATTCAGGTTTATCAGAAAGATTTGGCCAGGGCCAATTTCTCCAACGTAAAAGAAAATCTTCCTGTCGGAATGGGAAGAATCACGATTTCCGAAGAAATAAAAGGACGCGGATACGGATATTTTTCGGGTTCGGAGTACGCTTATTCCACCAGAAGCTGGGATGTGGCAATGAATGTATATCCTTTTTACGAGGATACCATTGCATGGCTGAAAGAGCATGGATACTACATGGAATTTCAGCTTAACAGGGAGGATGTGGAGCATATTCAGATTATGAATCATAATACAGAGGCATACAACGAACTGATGCAAAAGCAGTCCATGGAGGCCGGAGCGGTACTGCCGGAATTGGCTGGAGGAGACATAGCAGCGCCTTCGTATGCTTATGGCTATCATAGTACGCTGGATTATGAAGAGGATACGATAGATACCCGGGTTTACGCGGATTATACGGACGAGGAGGCTATTGATGAGATTGTCGCCAGAGTATATCCCGGCGACATGGTAGAAGGCGACTGGGATTTCGGAGTAGCCGGCGAGACGGATTATACGGTATATATCTATTTTAAGGCGGACAGTCCCATAACCAGAAAATACGGTTCGTCAATGAGCATAAACTATATGTTCCCGGAGGGACAGGTCCCGGATTTTGTGAAAGAGGATACTCTTTATAAGAATTAAACAAAGATTGGTATGGCGATTTGGCCGATATGATGGTACAATCAATTTGCACAGGGGAAGACGTCTCCGTCGGGGCGTTCTTCCCCTGTGTTTTCCCACGGGCGTAAAATCGACGATGGGTCTCGTCTGTGAGGAACAAAAATCCGTATGCTCCGCTCTGTGTGAGGATAAGGCGGTAAGGGAGGAAATGATGGAAGAGCGTGCCATTGACAGATTCATGTTTCAGAGGGTAAGAATCGGCAAAATACAGTTTCAGATTGTGGATTTGACGTTTATCCTCTGTCTTTTTGCGTTTGCCTTTATGATAAGATGGAAGCTGATGCCTGTGGAGTCGGCGGATTACTGGGGATTTCTGGAAGGGTGGATGACGCAGATACGAAACGGAGGCGGTTTTCGTTCCTTAAGCCAGTCCATATCCAATTATACCGCCCCTTATATGTATCTTATGTGTCTGGTTTCTTATATCACAGATAATGACCTGTACGGACTGAAAATGATATCCGTTTTCTTTGACTATGCGGCGGCATTTGCCGTCTTTCTGATTATCCATAAGATGAGCGGAAACGTTAAAAAATCGATTCTGGGAATGGCGGTTTTGCTGTTATCTCCCACCGTTATTTTGGATGGCGCTTACTGGTGCCAGTGCGATATTATTTATACCTGCTTTCTTTTATATGCCTTATACTTTTTCTTAAAGGATAACAGCCGTCTTAGCCTGATTTTTGTGGGGATTTCCTTTGCGTTTAAGCTTCAGGCCGTCTTTATCCTTCCTTTTTTCATCATCATGTGGCTGAAAAGAAGAACCGTAAAGCTTCCTGACTTTCTGTGGATTCCCGTAATTTACGTAATCAGTTCCCTTCCCGCCTATTTTTTAGGGCGCAGCTTTAAGGAGCTGATGACGGTTTATCTTGAACAGACAGACACTTATCCATGGGGAACATTGGAATACCCCAATATCTATGCGCTTTTGGGGGAGGCCATGCCGGATATGCGCCATGCGGCGGAGGTGAGCGGAGCGGGCACCTTTATGACAATCATAATTTTAGGCTGCATCGCCTACTATTTTTACACGAAAAAGATTAGGCTGACCAATGAACTTTTGATTACGCTGGCCCTTTTTACGGTGGCGCTGACGGTATATTCCCTGCCCCACATGCATGACCGGTACGGATTTTTAATTGATTTGCTGGCGGTTCCCTATGGCGTTATCCGGGTAAAGCGGCTTCCTGTGACCTGCGGCTTTATGCTGATATCGGTACTGACTTTTATGCCTTATCTGATAGCGGTTCATTTGGTGCCCATCACATATCTTGCCATAGGGCTTTTGGGGCTGATTGTCTGTGTGGGACTTGATTTGTACGGACAGATGAGGGAAATGAGCGTATGATGTTGTGGCATGGAAAAAAAATTTTGCTTTTGTTTGCCTGCGTGCTGGCGGCAGAGCTTTTTGTGTGCAATTACCGGCATTTTGAGTCACTCTTAGGGCATTTTAAGCTGGGCAAAGATAATACAAGGCAACTTACCGCGGCGGATATGGAGCCAGAGAGCGGTTATACCCTTTTAAGGGACAATGTGTTTTTCGTTGAAGGAGACGAGCTTGGAATTGAAATCCGGGGAATCAACGAAGAACTTTTAACTGCCCGCATTGATATTCAGGTAATCGGCGGCGGGGAGGAAGAGAAACCGGTGTACGTCCGGCAGTGGGTAACGGATGAATCCCACAGGCTTTATTATGGTCTGCCGGGACGGGAAATCTGGAAACAGGAGGCAAGAAGCAGCTATATCACTTATCATTTATACGGAAAATGCACGGATTTGCGGATTGTTCCGGATGTTTTGGCGGGACAGACGATTTCTGTCTCCATCACCTTAAATCCTGTGATTCCGCTGTTTTTTTCGTGGGAAAGAGTGTTGTTTTTATTTTTCCTTGCCCTCCTTTTTTATTTGCTAAACCCCGCCTCTATCCTCCATCAGGTAAAATACCTGGGCCTTGGCCGGGCAAAGAGGGGCGCGCTTTTGGGATTGTTTTTTACGGCCCATCTTGTTTTGTTCTGGAAGCTGACGGGGCTCAACCCCTATTTTCAGACGGAGGACAGCGTGAACCAGAGACAGTATCAGGAACTGGCGGAGAGCTTAAAGGCAGGCAGCTTTGCCCTGTTGGAGGAACCGGCCGAAGCATTGAAGGCCATGGAAAACCCCTATGACATGGACTACAGAAATCAGGTGATGAGTCAGGCGGGGGAGTGGTATAGCTGGGACCACGCCTATTATAACGGAAAGTATTATGTCTATTTCGGGGTGATTCCGGCGGTTTTGTTTTATCTTCCTTATTATGTGATTACCGGGAGCCACCTGCACAATCATATTTTGCTCTTTTTGCTCTCTTTGTTTTTCATGGCGGGGACTCTGGCCGTTGTTCATAAAATGATACGCAGATGGTTTCCGAAAACCACTGTCGGGACATGGTATCTTTTGAATGAACTGCTGCTTTTGGGAAGCGGCATTGTCTACATGATGAAGCGGCCTGATTTGTATACGGTTCCCATTCTCTGTGGGCTTTCTTTCGGAATGCTGGGCCTGTGGTGCTTTCTGGCGGCCGGGGAGGGGAAGGTGATTTCCCTGAAATATTTATGCCTTGGCTCACTGTTCATGGCTCTGATTGCGGGCTGCCGTCCGCAGCTTTTCCTGTTCATGCTTCCGGCGGCGGTTTTGCTCTGGGTATCTGTGAAGGATTCCCTTAAAAAGGGCGCTTTCGCAAAGGGGCTTCCGGTATTGGCCGCCTTTTTTCTTCCCATGGCGTTTATCGCCGCAGGACTGATGTATTATAATTACAGCCGTTTTGAATCGGTGTTTGACTTCGGAGCGAATTACAATCTTACCATGAACGATATGCGGAACCGGGGATTTCATTTTGACCGGATTCCGCTTGGCTTTTTCGCTTATTTATTTCAGCCGGTAAAGCTGATACAGCGGTTTCCTTTCATGGAAGCGGTATATTTTGACAGCCAGTATATGGGCGTTACCATTCAGGAAGCCACTTACGGGGGCGTTTTTATGACCAACCTGTTTGCGTGGTTCGGGCCCCTGTCTTTGTTTGTGCACAAATATTTTAAAGGGAGTAAAAAGATACCCTTAGCGCTCGCCAATGCCTGCCTTCTGGCGGCGGGAATCATCATTGCGGCGGATACCAGTATGTCCGGCATCCTGCAGCGATATTTTCTGGACTTTTCTGCCTTTCTTATGCTGGCTTCGGTGCTGTCGGTTTTTCTCATCCTGGAGCGGACGGCGGATTTCGGAACCGGAAGCGGCTTTCTTACGGGAATGGTTCTGTGGGGGCTGTTAATCTGTCTGCTGTGGCAGACAGGGTATCAGGGAATGGCGTTCTTTCTGGATACGGGGGAGTCTTTGCAGGAGATGCGGCCTGATTTGTATTCCCATGTGAAGTATCTGGTGAATTTTTGGGTGTAGGGGGACATTGCCGTGTATTTCAAAAAAAAGCGCAAAAGAGCGAAAATATTCAGCAAAGAGGCCGTCTTTTTTGCTTTTCTCCTGCTTCTTTCGGTGAGGATAATGGCTTTTGGAGAAATTCCGGGGGGCCTTAATCAGGACGGGGCAATGGCGGCGGTGGACGCAAAGGCCCTTTCGGAGTACGGAACGGGCCGGTTCGGCGTCTTTTTGCCCGCCCATTTAAGGGCCTGGGGATACGGACAGATGAGCGCGCTTCTTTCCTATTTAATGGTTCCTTTTATCAGAATATTCGGCCTTACCAGGACGGCAATCCGCCTTCCGGTTCTGCTGGCAAGTATTCTGGGAAGCGCCGGGGTTTACGGCGTGGCAAAAAAAACGTTTGACGAAAAGACGGGACTGGCAGTGCTTTTAATTCTTGCGGTGAACCCCTGGCACTTTATGCAGAGCCGCTGGGCCCTTGACTGCAATCTGTTTCCCCATATGTTTGTATGCGGGCTTTTCTTTCTGGTGCGCAGTCTTGACGCGGGAAGCGCTTCTTTGGGAAAAAGGGCGGAAAAAAGCAGGAAGAGCCTTTATTTTTCCATGGTATTTTTCGCCCTTAGCATGTATTGTTACGGCGTTGCTTTCTATATGGTGCCTTTCTTTCTGCTGACGGGGTGCGCGCTGCTTTTATTCCAAAAGCAGGTAAGATGGCGGGATGTATTTATCTGTCTGGCAGTCTATTTCGGGATTTCCTGGCCCATTTACGGGACCATGCTGATTAATTTTATGAAGTGGGAGACGGTGCGCCTGCCTTTTGTAACCATGGAATTTTTCGAGGGAAGCGTGCGCTCCGCGGATATTCTCTTTTTCTCCGAAAACTGGAAAGAGCAGCTTCTTCTGAATGCAAAATCCCTTTTAAACGTGGTTTTTCTCCAAAAGGAGGACTTGCTCTGGAATTCCATAAAGGCATTCGGACCTATGTACAGGGGGACTTTGCCCTTTGTGCTTCTGGGCGTCTGCCTTACCGTAAAAGGGGCTGTGAAGGGAAAACGCGGCGCAGGGAAAATGGGCTGTCAGCTTCTTGCGGTTTTCTGGGCCTGCTCGCTGTTTACGGGGCTTGTGATTAATTCCATCAACATCAACCGGATTAACATTATCTTTTACAGCCATATTATTTTTCTGGGAGTGGGAATTGCTTTTGTCGTTAATTTCTTAAGGAGAACAAAAAAACTGAAGGTTCTGGCGTATTTGCTTCCGGCTGCCTTTACCCTGCAAAGCGGGCTGTTTTTCCATCAGTATTTTACGGTCTGGTCCGGGGAAATTGAAAGGGCTTTCTACGGGGATTTCGTGGATGCGCTGGAATTTGCCAGAAAGTATTCATCTGATGAGACAGATGCATTTGAGATGGGGGGAAAACTGCAGTTTTGCATCACCCCCGACGTACAGTATGAGGGCTCGTGGAACGTGTCGGAAATTCTCACTTTGTTTGTCTTTGATGTGGACAGCCGGTATTTTCAGGGAGCGGAGGGCTCGCGGCAGGAGGGAGCGCTTTCCTACGGTGAGAAATTTCTCTACATGAACCCGCCCGGGGGCGAGTACCTGCCAAAAGCCATGTACGTTTTTAAAAGTTCGGATAAGGACAAATTTGCCGGAAAGGATTTTTACCTTACTTTCTTTGGGGATTATTGCGTGGCGGCGCCCGTCACAGAACAAGTATCCACTCCTTAAGCCAGCGCAGCCGCAGCCCGTATTCCTGAGGAACGGGCAGGCCCGAGACAACCGGGAAAAAGAGAAAGAAACAGATAACAGCCGTTACTAAATAAATGGTAATGGCTTTTTTGCCCCACAAAAAGCGTTTTCTTATATCCGCCATGGTATAGCCCATCATCAGGATTACAAACAGGATAGCAGGAAAGTAATGGTAAATAAAAGTGATGCGCTTTATGGGCATCCAGGGAACATACTGGGCCAGATAGGCAATCACCAGGAAACCGGCCTTTTTATCTTTTTTGAAAATCCAGGAAAACAGCACATAAAGCACGCAGGGGATTCCAGCCCACCAGATAAGGGGATTTCCCATACAGCTTACAGAGCTGACCTTATCGGCGCTTACGATGTCGTTCGCGTCTAAAAGAGGCATCCAGATAACCGGCCATTCATAGAAAGGAGAGCTGTAATAATGCTCGGCTTCCAGATTGTAGTGATAGTCAAACATGGACAGGGTGCCCTGAATGGTCTTGTCAATCAGGTTGTCGTATTGGGTGTATCCCACCACGGGAATGAAGCAGAGCGTGTAGATAACAAGCGGGATGGCGACAAAGAACAGGCAGCAAAACAAAAACAGCCGCAGGGTCTGTTTCTTTGGAAAATGTGTGAGGGTGTACCAGATAAAGAGCACCGCAAGACCGGCTCCGGCGTAGACTCCCGTCCATTTGGTGGCAATGGCAAAGGCCATACTGATGCCGCTTAGGGCAAGAGGGGTATAAACCTCTGTGGGAGGAAACTTATCCGACAAAGCGCAGAAAGAACCGGCAGACGCGGATTTGTCGGAAGACGAAGAAGAAATAACAGATGTAATATTATGCCCGGCCAGTAAGCCGCAGCGGTATGCGCTGTCTTTTTGAAAATACCGGAACATGTAGTAATACATCATCAGGATAAAAAAGGCGGCAAAAATGTCGATGGTGGCAATCCTTGACAGATTGTAATGCATACAGTCAAAGACGAGCAAAGCGGTGGTGGCCGCGGCGATAAAGGGCTCCTTAAAGAGTTTTCTGGCAAAGAAATACATAAGCGGAATGATGGCGATGCCGAACATGACCGGCACGAACCGCCATCCGAAAGGCGTCATGCCAAATAAAAGGACGCCCAGAGAAATCAGGATTTTTCCGAAGTGGGGGTGGGTGGTCTCATAGGCCGGGAGTCCGTGCAGAAATTCGTAAGCCGTGCGCCCGTGGTAAACCTCGTCGAACATGGTTCCGGTCATGTAGGTTCTGGCGTCGGGAAAAAGCTCCTGCTCGTCAAAAAGAGCGGGATATTCCTCATAGTTGACAGGCAGAATCACGGAACCGTCCATATGTTTAATCACGATTTCATTTATCATGGACTCGTCGTCGGTGACAACAATGCCAAGGTATCTGAGCCGGTAATTCAAATCAATCTGATTCCATGCAAACACGGATTCGGCAACGGCTTCCCCGTTTATGATTTCCCAGGCGCCGGTCACTTCATTAAAAGCGGACAGGGAAAAATGTCTGGTGTTTAAGTTGCCCAGAAACACGGAAAAGGAGCTTAAATCCACATAATCGCCGAAATCCAGAACGATGTCCCGGTTACTGGTGTCGGTGGTATAGTAGGACTGGGGGGCGTAGGTGTTCCCCAGTCTGAAAAAGGCAAGAGCGGTAAAGACTAAAACCAGCGCAGACAGGGCAAGGAAATCTGCCCGGTCCCGGGCGGCAAAGGTTTTCTTTAATTTGTCGGCAATGATATTCATAATAAGCATTCTCCCATCTTTTAAGTTCTTAAGTGCGTTTTCATTAAAGAACCCGAAAACAGTATAGCAAGTTCTGAAAAAGGATACAATAGCCTTGAAAAAAGTCTCCGGGCTTTGGAAAGGAGTATGGTTATTAAAATGAAAACTTATATGCAGATTACGAATGTGCGGGGCAGGGAGATTCTGGATTCCAGAGGCAATCCCACTGTGGAAGCGGAAATCGTCCTGACGGACACCATGACGGGAAAAAGATTCGCCGGAAGGGCCAGTGTGCCGTCGGGGGCCAGTACGGGCCGGTTCGAGGCAGTGGAGCTGCGGGACGCGGAAACCAGATACTTTGGCCTTGGGGTGAAAAAGGCCGTCAATAATGTCAACACAAAAATCAGAGAAGCCGTTATGGGGAAAAACGGTTTAAATCAGGTGGAAATCGACAGAATCCTGATGGAAACGGACGGAACGGACAACAAGGGGAATCTGGGAGCCAACGCGGCTTTGGCGGTATCCATGGCAACGGCAAGGGCCGCCGCGTGCTCCCTCTCCATTCCTCTCTATCAATATCTGGGAGGCGCTTACACGAGACTGATGCCGGTTCCCATGATGAACATTTTAAACGGGGGCAGACACGCGGCCAACACCGTTGACTTTCAGGAATTTATGATTATGCCGGTGCAGGCCGAAAGTTTTGCGGACGGCCTTCGTATCTGCGCGGAAATCTACCATTTTTTAAAGAAAATCCTGGAAGAAAAAAAGCTTACCACCAGCGTGGGGGACGAGGGCGGATTCGCGCCCGATTTGCCGGACGCGGAGGCGGTTCTGGATTTAATAGTGGCGGCCATTGAAAAAAGTAATTATTTTCCAGGGCAGGATATAAAGATTGCCCTTGACGTGGCCTCCAGCGAATTATACAATGAAAAAACGGGCATGTACCATTTCCCGGGCGAGAGTGCGCTTAAGGGCGAGGAAGTGGTGCGGGATACGTCTGAAATGATTGCTTATTATGAAGATTTGATATCCAAATATCCCATTCTTTCCATCGAGGACGGCCTTGCGGAGGACGACTGGGTCGGCTGGAAGCACCTGACGGAAAGGCTGGGGGATAAAATCCAGCTTGTGGGCGACGACTTGTTTGTCACCAACGTAAAGAGACTGGACGCGGGAATCAAGCTTCATGTGGCGAATGCAATTTTAGTCAAGGTGAACCAGATTGGCACCGTTTCGGAAGCCATGGAAGCAATAGAAATGGCGCAGAAAAACGGCTATAAAGCGGTGATTTCCCATCGTTCCGGCGAAACCGAAGACACTTTTATCGCGGATTTGGCGGTTGCGGTGAACGCCGGCCAGATTAAGACGGGCGCGCCCTGCCGGAGCGACCGGATAGCCAAATACAATCAGCTCCTTCGGATTGAGGAAGAGCTTGGAGCGGTTGCGGCGTATAAGGAGCCCTTTAACAAAATTTAACAATTATCAGTCAATAAAAGTACACAGGATGAGAGAGGAAAATGCAAATGATACGAAATTGGAAAACGGCGGCAAAAAAGCTTATGGCGGCGCTTATAGCGGCGTTGGTGTTCGGTATGGTTCCGTCCGGCAGCGTGTGGGCGGTAAACGCAAACGGAGCGATTGCACGGGGAATCGACGTGTCGAAATATAACGGCGGGATAAACTGGGGGCAGGTGGCTGCTTCCGGTATGAAATTTACCTTTATTAAAGTGGGCAGCACCAAGAGCGGCGTTGACCCGCAGTTTGCGGCAAATATTACCGGAGCCAATGCGGCGGGCATAAGGACAGGCGTTTATCTGTATTCCTACGCCACCACGCCGGAGCAGGCCGCGGAGGAGGCCAATCTGGTTCTGCAGTGGATTGAGCCTTATACGGTAAACTTTCCCGTGGTTTTTGATATAGAGGAAAGGAGCCAGCTCGGGCTTTCCAGCCAGCAGCTCATTGACATTATCAACGCGTTCTGCACCAGAATCGACGAGGCGGGATACTATCCCATGGTGTACTCCGGCAAAAACGTGTTCGCGGGGAAACTCAGCACCGTAGGATGGGATAAGTGGGTGGCGCAGTACGCCGACAACTGCGATTACAATAATAACGTCTGCTTCTGGCAGTATACCTGCAAAGGAAGCGTGGGCGGCGTAGGCGGAAACGTGGATGTGAATTACCAGTACAAGGATTACAGCCAGCTCATTATCCCGGAAGGCTTTATCGGCCATAACGGAAACGTGCGTTTTTACCGGAACTGGAGAATGCAGAAGGGATGGGTAGCCCATAACGACACGAAATACTATCTGGACGGCGCCGGAAATCTGGTCAGCGGTTGGTTTACCGATGCGGATGGCAGCACCTATTATCTGTCCCCGGCGGACGGCAGTATCGCGAGAGGACAGTGCGCTGTGGAGGGCGGCGACTACTATTTTACGGCAGAGGGCGTCAAGACCAGCGGCTGGGTGACCTTAAACGACAGGAAATATTACTATGACCCGGCCGGGAACGGCGTGATGAAAAGAGAATGGCTCAGCGACGAGAAAGGCAATTTTTATTACTTTGACAAAAACGAGGGATATATGCTCACCGGCGCGCAGGTAATTGATAATGCAAATTATTTCTTCAGCCCCGACGGAATCCGTATGACGGGAATGGTGGCGAGAGAGGACGGCAGCTATTATTACGACCCTGCAAGCGGAAAGATGGTTACGGGCTGGTTCAATGCGGGGGATATAACCTGCTATGCGGACGCCGCCGGACATGTGGTGACAGGCGCTTTTGAAATTGACGGGCAGATGTATCTCTTTGACGATAAGGGAGCGCTTGTGAGAAACCAGACGGTGGAGCTTGACGGCGTACCCTACAACGTTTCGGAGGCGGGTGTTCTGACGCCGGTACCGGCACAGGAGCCTGCGGAGGCCGCGGCAGAAGCCAAAGCAGAAGTTTTAGGTTAGTTTTGACAGAAAATACTTGAAATTCTCCTGCATATATGTTAGAGTAATTCTTGTTTGTGGAATAAAATGGAAACCTTTGTAGTGACGGGAGGTGCAGTGATGGAAGCGCTGAGGATTGTAATTCAGGTTATTTTTATTATATTGTGTATCGCATTAACGGTGCTGGTACTGATGCAGGAAGGCAAGTCGGCAGGACTGGGAGCTATAAGCGGAGCCGCCGAGACATACTGGGGTAAAAATAAGGGACGTTCCATGGAAGGAAAGCTCGTAAAGATTACCAAGTATCTCGCAGTCGGATTTATGGTGCTGACGATTATTTTAAATCTTAATGTGTTTTAGGACTTAAGGCATTCTTGTAAAAGGATGCCTTTTTTATCAGCCGGATACCTGCAGAAAAGACCGCTTGGAGAGTGCGGAGCGCTTGAGAAGAAGCGGGAATGGAGGAAAATGAAAGAAATAAACGAGAAAAGAAAAAAGGTAATCTGCCAGCTTATGGAGGATGAGCTCTACGTTCCGATGAAGGAAAAAGAGCTCGCCCTGTTCATGCAGGTGAAACCGGAAGAGAGGCAGGCGTTTAGCGAAATACTAAACGAGCTTGTAATCGAAGGCAGGCTTACGGTTACAAAACGGGGCAAATACATCAGGGGCAAAAACAAATCGGAAGGGATAACCGGCACGTTTATCAGCAATCCCAGAGGTTTTGGCTTTGTGGAGGTGGAGGGGCTTGAACAGGATTTGTACATTCCGGAAAGCGAAACAAACCATGCTTTCCACCTGGATAAGGTGCAGGTTGCGCTTTTGGGCTCTCACAGCGGAAAACGGCAGGAGGCAAAGGTTACCGCCGTTCTTTCCCACGGCCTTACGCAGGTGGTGGGAACCTACGATAATGCAGGGAATTTCGGGTTTGTGATTCCCGACAACGATAAAATTCTTTCGGACATTTTTGTACCGAAAGAGGACGCCAAAGGAGCGGTTTCCGGCCATAAGGTAGTGGTAAAGCTGGTAAGCTACGGGGACAAAAGCCATAAGCCGGAGGGAAAGCTAGTTGAAATATTAGGGCATGTAAACGACCCGGGAGTGGATATTCTGTCCATTGTAAAGGGGTTTGACATTCCCATGGAATTTTCGGAAAAGATGCTGAATCAGGCGGCCCGTGTTGCAAAGCCAGTGAGCGAAAACGACAAGGCGGGCCGCAAGGACCTTTGCGGCCTTACGATGGTCACCATTGACGGCGAGGACGCAAAGGATTTGGACGACGCGGTAAGTCTTTCCAAAGGGGATGATAAGTATTTCCTTGGCGTGCACATTGCGGACGTTACCAATTACGTGCAGGAAAATTCCGCCCTGGACAGGGAGGCAAGGGAGAGGGGAACCAGCGTTTATCTGGTGGACAGAGTGATTCCCATGCTGCCCCACACACTTTCCAACGGAATCTGTTCCCTCAATCAGGGGGAGGAACGTCTCGCTCTCAGTTGTCTTATGACCATCGATAAAAAGGGAGATGTGGTTGACTATGAGATAGCGGAGAGCGTGATTGTCGTTAATCAGAGAATGAGCTATACGGACGTCAACCGTATTTTGGAAGGCGATAAGGAAACTGCGGAAAAATTTGAAGAGCTGACCCCCATGTTTTACCTTATGAAAGAGCTTGCGGATATTGTGCGGAAAAAGAGAAAGACGAGAGGTTCCATTGATTTTGATTTTCCGGAGAGCAAAATCACGCTGGATAAGGACGGGACGCCTCTTTTGGTGGAGGCTTACGCAAGAAACGCGGCAACGGACATTATAGAAGACTTTATGCTTCTGGCAAACGAGACGGTGGCCGAACATTTTTACTGGATGGAGACGCCCTTTTTGTACAGGACCCACGACACCCCGGACCCTGAAAAGATTGCAAAGCTGGGGACGTTTATCCATAATTTCGGATATTATCTCAAGCTGAAAAACGGCGGCGGCGGAACCATTACGGAAATACACCCCAAGGAAATTCAAAAGCTGCTGGATAAAATAGAGGGGAGCGAGGAGGAGGCTTTAATCAGCCGGCTTACTCTGCGGAGTATGAAAAGAGCGCAGTACACGGTGGACTGCACCGGCCATTTCGGTCTGGCATGCCAGTATTACTGTCATTTTACCTCCCCCATCAGAAGATACCCGGATTTGCAGATACACCGCATTATCAAGGAGCAGCTTCGGGGAAAGATGACGCAGGAAAGGACGGCCCATTATCAGGAGATTCTTCCCGAGGTGGCGAAGCATTCCTCGGAGACGGAGCGCAGAGCCGACGAGGCGGAGCGGGAAACGGAAAAGCTGAAAAAGGTCCAGTATATGGAAGGCAAAATCGGCCGTACCTTTGAAGGCGTTATCTCGGGAATTACCGCCTGGGGAATTTATGTGGAGCTGCCGGATACGGTGGAGGGAATGGTTCACGTGTCGAAGCTGGCCGGAGATTATTTTTACTATGACGAGGAAGCTTACGAGATGATTGGCCGCGACAGCGGTATGCGCTATAAGCTGGGACAGAAGGTTGCCGTTACGGTGGACGGCGTGGATTATTTCCAGAAAAGCATAGATTTTGTGATGGCACAGTGAGCGGATACGGACATAGCTCAATCGGACACGGCTCAAGCGAAAGGTATCCGCCGTGCGAGTGCAAAACCGGAGGGGAGTGATTTTTATGGCGAAGGAAGAAATGAAACTGGTAGCGAACAACAAAAAAGCCTACCATGATTACTTTATAGAAGAAAAATACGAGGCCGGCCTTGTGCTGCACGGAACGGAGGTTAAATCCCTGCGCATGGGAAAATGCAGCGTCAAGGAGGCGTTTATCCGGATTGAAAATAACGAGGTGTTTGTTTACGGCATGCATATAAGCCCTTATGAAAAGGGAAATATTTTTAACAAGGACCCGCTGCGGGTAAAGAAGCTTCTTCTGCATAAGCAGCAGATTCGCAAGCTGATTGGAAACAGTTCCGAAAAGGGCTATACCATAGTGCCCCTCCAGGTCTATTTCAGGGACGGCAGAGCCAAAATTGAAATCGGTCTGGCGAAGGGAAAGAAGCTGTACGATAAGCGGCAGGATATCGCCCGCAAGGACCAGAAGCGGGAGGCGGAAAAGGAGTTAAAGGTACGGCTGCGGGCCTAAAAAACACCTGTAATAAAAATTTCCAGTCCGATTACAATCAATATGACGCCGCCGAGAACCGAGGCTTTTCCCGAAAACCGTGTTCCGAATTTCCTGCCGATGGAAAGTCCGGCCATACAGATAAGGAAAGTCACGGCGGCGATAATCAGAGAGCAGGCAAGAGCCATGGCGAAGCCGTAATCGGCGATGGCAAATCCCACGGACAAAGCGTCTATGGAAGTGGCGATGCCCTGAATAAAGAGGGCGGCGGGGCCTACCGCGTGATTTTGCGCATCGTCCTCCTCGCCGCCGCCCTTTAAGCCTTCTACAAGCATTTTGCCGCCGATAAACACAAGCAGCGCAAGCGCAATCCAGGGGATAAATTTCTCGAATACCTGAAAATACTGCAGAATTGTATGAACGCAAATCCAGCCTGTCATTGGCATAAACGCCTGAAACGCCGCAAAGGTTCCGGCAATCAGACACATCTTTTTACGGCCCATGGCCGGTTCGTGCAGTCCGTTTGCAAGAGAGACGGAAAAGGCGTCCATAGCGAGCCCGGCGCCAAGCAGGGTGCTGTTAAAGAAAAACAATAAATTCCACTTCATTTTCAAATTCCTCTCTTATGTATTTTGCCGGAGCGTCCGGCTTTCATTCCGAAGTTGAATAAAAAAGAAAGCTGAAAGCCGGAAAGGATATGGAATCTTTTCCGGTTTTCAGGCTTTATTGGTTTAATTCATCTGTAAAAATATGTTCATAATCCTGGAGCTGGTGATATATGACATCTACATAAGCAGTTGAACCTTCTATCCGGTAAAGCATAAGATAGCGGTGCCGCATGAAATGAATGACGCGGTATCCGTTCTTTTTTAGCTGAGGGTTAATACAGAATTTCAGGCTGCCGGCGATTTTTGAAAGCCGGTTCCGTGTTTCCAGGGCATCCTGCCATACGTTATTGGCGGCCTGGTCATTCAGCAGGGTGTACTGCAGGTAATCAATATAGTCATTCAGTTGGGACAACGCTTTTGGCGAGATGATTACATCAAATGAATCCATGCTGTTTTCCCATCCTTATCAGCGCGTCCTCCATATCGAGCCCTTTTCCATCGGAAATCTGCTGGCGTGATTCGGCAAGGTCGGAAAAAATCTGTTCCTGGCCGGCCGGGACAAACGGATTTGCGGGTTTTCTGGAAGTGAACAGTTTTTGCGTAAATTCCATAACCTTAATCCGTGCATCTTCCGGCATTGCTTCCAACATGGAAACGGTTGCGTCTAAAGTGCTCATGGGGAATCCTCCTCTTATGATTGAAATCCGTAGGAAGAGTATTCCTTCCTATAGAAAAATTATACATGAAAAAGAGGTGGGATTCAATATTGGGAACAGAACTTCTTTAGAAATCAGCAAAAAATACTTGACAGCTTTTCCGCAGTGTGGTAAATTGTGTGAAAATTCAAGGCGAAAGAACAGAAATTCTGTTATGTGTATGCCCCGGCGCGGCCGGAGAGCCTGGCGCATCGCGGAAACGAGGAAAAATATGTCTTACAGAAACAACGCTCTATTTAACCCGATTATGAAGGCGGCGAAGATTTTTCATATTATGGTCATAACCTGAAACCGGTAAGAAGCCGGTAAAGCGCATGGCCGTAGGATGAAAAGTCTTATTTGGCTGTGCGGTAATCAGGATGAGAGAAGAACCGCATGGTATATACGCAAAGGTGTATATCGCAATGGGGTTCTTTTTTTATATAAAATTTTATGATTTGAGGAGGGAAAAGTGATGAAAGTTATCGAAGCGGAAAATCTGTCGAAAACCTTCCGGGTGAAGCGGAAGGAAAAGGGAATGAAAGGCAGCATCCGTGCAATCCTGCGACAGCAGACAGAGGAGATTAAGGCGGTAAGCGGCGTATCCTTTGCGGTGGAGGAGGGAGAGGCGCTTGCCTTTATCGGCCCGAACGGGGCGGGAAAGAGCACCACGATTAAGATGCTGACGGGGATTCTTTACCCGGACGGCGGAAAGGCCAGTGTGCTGGGAATCGACCCCGCAAAAAAGAGAAAGCAGCTTGCTTATCAGATTGGAACCGTGTTCGGGCAAAAAGAGCAGCTCTGGATACATCTAACGCCTTATGATAATTTCCGGTTTTTCGGGGCCATTTACGATATACCGGACGGAGAAATAGAAAAACGCATCGGGGAGCTTTCCGATATTTTTGAGCTTTCCGGCTTGATAAACACGCCGGTCCGTAACCTTTCGCTGGGGCAGCGCATCCGCTGCGAAATTGCGGCTTCCCTGCTCCACAGGCCCAAAATACTGTTTTTAGACGAGCCTACCATAGGGCTGGACCCGGTGGTGAAAGAAAACATCCGCTCTTTAATCAGGCAGATGAACAGGGAATTTCACACCACGATTTTCCTGACCAGCCATGACATCGGGGATATTGAAAAGCTCTGCATGCGCGTTATCATTGTAAATTCCGGTCAGATTGTACTGGACGATTCTATGGAGCATCTTAAATTTATTGACGATTCTCTGGAGGAAATCATTATGAAAATTTATCAGGAAAAGGGGAGAGAGCAGCCGGCAGTGTGAAAAGATGGCAGGGAGGAGCGTTATGAGAAAATATGCAGTGATTTACCGGTCTGTGCTGATGGAAAACCTGCAGTACACCGTCAATATTATATTGGGATTTATCAGTTACTTTTTGATTATTTTTGTGTTTATCAACCTCTGGGGGTACATGTATGCGCAGCCCGGGACCAGAATTGCCGGATATACGAAAGAACAGATGATATGGTATGTAATGATAACGGAAATGGTGTGGTTCAGCGCCCAGTCCCAGGTAGTATCGGGTCAGGCGTCGGTGGATATCCGGGGCGGGAATATCGCGTATCTGATGAATAAGCCCTATCATTATACCCTCTATATCCTGACAAGATATACCGGGGAATGGAGTATACGGCTTCCCGTGTATGCGGGGCTTGCGGCGATTACGGGAGCGGCCATGGTTGGAACGCTTCCAAAGTTCGGACTTCCCGCATTTTTTGCATCAGCGGCAAGTATTCTGCTTGGAATAACCATAAACGGGGTTTTTAAACTGTGCATCAGCCTGACCTCTTTTTGGGTGGAGGACGCGAAACCTTTTCAGTGGCTGTACAATAAGCTGATACTGATTGTGGGAACCGTATTTCCCATTGAAATATTCCCGGAGGCGGCACGGCCCATTCTTAAGCTGACGCCGATTTATACGGTATGCTACGGGCCGGCAAAGCTGGCTGTGGATTTTCACGCGGATATGTATTTTGAAATTCTGCGGGCGCAGATTTTATATCTGGCCGCCGGCGTTTGCCTGATGTTTTTTATCTATGGGAAGGGGGTAAAGAAGTTATATGTCAACGGAGGTTAAGAAAAGCGGGAACAGAAAGCCCTGCGCCGGTCGGATTTACAGCCAGTTGCGGGTCTGCCTGCTTTCCGTTAAGTATAATATTATGAGGGAAATGCTCAACAAAGTCACCTTTGTAAGCAACATCTTTTTTATGATATTGAACAATGCGACGTTCCTTATCCAATGGACGGTTCTGTTCCGGATTAGGGGAAGCATCGGAGGGTATACCATGAAAGAGGTTATGCTGCTGTGGGCGGTCTGCGCCAGCAGCTATGGACTTTCTAACGTCTTGTTTGCCCGGGTGTTTGCTTTGCCGGAGCTGATTATAAACGGCAAGCTGGACGCTTATCTGGTACAGCCCAAAAACGTGCTGCTGGGAGTGATGACTTCCGCCACCACTGCGTCGGCAATAGGAGATTTTGCCTACGGGCTGATTATCGTGTGCTTTTGCGGATTCGGAATAGGAAGGATTCTCCTGTTTTTGCTGCTTATTGCGAACGGGGCGCTGATTATCACGGCCTTTGCCCTTTTATTAGGAAGCCTTTCTTTCTGGTTCGTAAAAACAGAGATGTTCGGGGAGCATATGCTGAACGCTGCCATCAACTTCGGGCTTTATCCTGACGGTATTTTCAAAGGAGCCGTAAAATTCCTGCTCTATTATGTTATTCCTACCGGAATGATGATATATAAGCCGGTGCGTATTATGACGGAACCTGATTTGGGCGGACTGGCTGTGGTGGCCGGATATGCTTTTCTCCTTTTAGCCGTTGCCGTTACGGTATTTTACAGAGGGCTTAAGAGATACTCCTCCGGAAATCTGATGTCCGCAAGGGTTTAGGGACGGAAATAAAGAATTGAAAAAAATGAAATTTATATATGTTGACTTTTATAACCAGATTTGCAATAATATAGGAAATGCGGTAATAATTTAAGGAGGAGATTTATATGTCAACAAAAGCGTATTATCCAATTTCCGAAATCGGCAAAGGTAAGGTAGGTTTTTCCAAGACCCGTTCCATTATCGAAGCCGCATTTTATGGAAATAACGTAGTTAAGGTAAACACATTAAAGGAAGCTTATGATTTAGCTAAAAATTCACCGGGCACAATCGTAACGGATATGCCTGTGAAAGATGGAGACACATTCGGTCTTGAGAAGGACGCAAAGGTTCTTCTTTTTAATGACGGCGCGGTAACAGGACGTTACGCAGCAGCACGCCGTATCAAGGGCGAGCCTGGAGTTGACGAGACAAAGCTTGATAAGGTTGTTATGGACGCTATCTACAAAACACGCTGGAAAACCATGTATCATGCAGAGTGCTTTGTAGGTCTTGACCCTGAATTTATGGTAAAGGCTCACCTTCTGATTCCCGAAGGAGAAGAGAACCTTCTTTACAACTGGATGATTAACTTCCAGTATATGTCTGACGAGTATGTAAAGATGTACAAGAATTCCAAGCCTGTAGGCGACGGAAAAGAGCCTGACATCTACATTTTCTCCGACCCTCAGTGGGCTCCGGAAGAAGCGCCTGACGTTGATTTTAGCTGCCTGAGCGACCCTCTTACCCTTTGCTATTTCGATACCAACCAGAACTGCGCAGCCATTCTTGGTATGAAGTATTTCGGCGAGCACAAAAAAGGTACTCTGACAATGGCATGGGCTCTTGCAAACAGAAACGGTTACGCAGCCTGCCACGGCGGACAGAAAGAATATACTCTGCCTGACGGCTCCAAGTTCGTTGCATCCGTTTACGGTCTGTCAGGTTCAGGAAAATCTACCCTGACACATGCAAAACATGGCGGCAAATATCCTATTACCGTACTCCATGACGATGCTTTCATTATTAATACCGATACCTGTGCATCTGTAGCTCTCGAGCCTACTTATTTTGATAAGACAGCCGATTATCCTACAGGATGTCCTGACAATGAATATCTGTTATCCGCTCAGAACTGTTCCGCAACTCTTGACGAGAACGGAAAACTCCAGCTTGTAACAGAGGATATCAGAAACGGTAACGGACGCGCGATTAAGTCCAAACTGTGGTCTCCTAACCGTGTGGACAAGATTGACGCTCCTGTAAACGCAATCTTCTGGATTATGAAAGACCCTACCATTCCTCCTGTAATCAAGCTGAAAGGTGCGGCTCTTGCTTCCGTTATGGGCGCAACTCTTGCAACCAAGACTTCTACCGCAGAGCGTGTTGCAGCAGGTACCGATTTGAACGCGCTTCGTATCGTTCCTTATGCTAACCCGTTCAGAACCTATCCTCTGGTTCACGACTATGATAAGTTCAAGAAGTTAGTGGAAGAGAAGAACGTTGACTGCTATATCGTAAACACAGGCGATTTCATGGGAACAAAGGTTAAACCTGCCGATACCCTTGGCATTCTTGAAACTATCGTTGAAGGAAAAGCCAAATTCGAGAAATGGGGCAACTTCGAAGATATCGAGATTATGAACGAGTGGGAAGGCAAGACAGCAGATTTCACTCCTGATTTGGGCAACGCGGAATATGTGGCTGCGCTTAAGAACGCAATGCAGAACCGTGTAGACGCTGTTGAAGGATTTGCTACAAAGAAAGAAGGCTATGACAAGCTTCCCGACGAGGCTCTTGCAGCAGTTAAGAAGCTGGTTGACGCTCTGTAATTCAATAAAACTTATAAAAATGCGGGTCTGCGTTTGCAGGCCCGTTTTTTCTCCGGCGTTTCGCACAGGGGAAAAAGCCGCATTTTCTCCGGCGGCTGAAGCCGGGCCTTACCGCATTTAACGCCGGTAAAA
>OFFW01000238.1_pt1 | contig 42453 bp, 31 predicted proteins | sample 1521501 | NCBI WGS metagenome assembly OFFW01 (sample SAMEA3504107, study PRJEB24116) | mouse gut metagenome | biome: mouse gut; feature: mouse-associated habitat; material: faeces | place: Denmark | collected 2011
GACTGCTTCACGTCCCCCACCTGGAACAGCTTTCGCCCCCCGTCGGAGATGGCGTAAAAGATGGCGTTCTGCACCTGGTTGGTGTCCTGATACTCGTCCACCAGCACCTCGTCGAACCGGGCCCCCCAGTACTGGGCCAGCTCGGTGGGCGCCCCGTCCTCCCCCACCAGCAGCTTGACAGCGAAGTGCTCCAGGTCGGAGAAGTCCACCAGCCCCCGCCGGAGCTTTTCCCGGGAAAAGCCCTCCTGCAAGTCCAGCACCAGGTCTATCAGCCCCTGGACCGCCGGACTGGACAGGGCAAGCTCCTCCATTTGGGCGGCGGTGTCTCCGGAAAAGGGCTCCGCCGCTTTCGCCATCATATCCCGGCACCGCTCGCGGATGGCCTTCATCCGCTCCCCGGCCAAGGAGGCCCGCTCCTCCTCCATGGGGCTGAGGACGGCGCTCCGCTTCTTTTTCCGGCCGGCGGCCGGGAAAGAAATGGGCAGACACTGGCAGGCCCCGTCCCATGTGGACTCCCGCAGCAGGGCGTCCAGCCCGTCCAGGGAAGTGGAGATGGAGGGCCCGTAGTTCCGGGAGAGCAGTTCGTCCCCCTCCGCCAGCGCCAGGGCCTGGAGCAGCTGGCCCACGCAGAATCTGGCCTGCCTCCGCAGGTCTTCCAGCAGCAGCGCCCCCCAGGGGGTGCTGGACAGATCGTCCACCCCCTCCAGCTCCCACCGGGCCCGCTCCTCCCGGAGCCAGCGGGCGGGATCCGGGTGGCTCTGGACCTGGTTGAACACGGCTGTGGCGATCTGGGCCAGACGGCTGTCGTCCCGCCCAGCGGAAAGGGTGTCCACCAGCTGGGCGAAGGGGCTGTCCTCCTCCAAATCCTCATATCGGTGGTCCAGCACCTCCTCCAGCGCCTGGGCCAGGAGGACCCGCCCCTCCCCCTCGTCGCACAGCCGGAAGTCCGGGTCCAGGTCCAGCAGGTGGCCGCTCTCCCGAAGGAGGGCGGAGCAGAAGGCGTGGATGGTGGAAATCTGCGCCCGGTAGACCAGCGTGGTCTGGCGGCGGAGGTGGCGGTCGTTGGGGTTCTCCGCCAGCCGGTCGGACAGCTCCTGGGCAATGCGGCCCCGCAGCTCCGCCGCCGCGGCCTTGGTGTATGTAATGACCAGAAAACGGTCAATGTCCAGGCCTTCGGCGGCCACCCGGTCCAGCAGCCGCTCCACCAGCACCCGGGTCTTGCCCGACCCCGCCGCCGCCGACACCAGCAGCTCGCCGCCCCGGTCGTCCACGATTTTTCGTTGTTCCTCTGTCAATGGGAATGGCATCGCTGTCGCCTCCTTTATCCAGCATCAATCACCAAGGTCTTGCCATCCGGGCTATGCGCCAAAAGCTTTACCTCACGATATTTCGCCTGGACCGCCGCGAATTCCCCGGGATCGCTGTCTCTGCTTATCTTCTCTATATCGGAGCCCCAATGGCCCCAGTAGCCATAACTATGTCTAAGGTCGCCGCGTACAGTCACAAGATAGGCAACCTGCTCAGTAATCAAATTTCCCTTGTCGTCAACGCCATGGCAGCATACTACTTCCGAACAATGTGGGGTGGAGCCCTGTTGTCTATGGATAGAGTAATACATTACAAACGGTCTTCCATCCGCTTCCACCAATGACCAGCGGTATTCCTCCAGAGCTTGATACTCTTCTGACATAAGGGGTTTACGATCCACTTGATACCGCTTATCGGCAGGCTTTTCTGCCATATCGTCTGGGAGAATGTAGGTAAGGACCTCCTGCTTGGAGTAAGAGGGCGATCCTGGGTCCTCATTGATATGAATCCCGATCGCCAGCAGCTCCGGCTTGCCGTCCCCAGCGAAATCCACAAATTCAGTGTACAATATCTCATCTAAATATTTGGCCAGCAGCTCGGCATAAGGGGCCAAAGGGTCCGCCACGGTCAAGTCCATCCCGGTGGTGTCCTGGATATCCGCCGACAGCTTCTTGTCCTCCGCAACCTCCTCCCGGACAAAGGCGGGAACGGAAGCGGCGGTGAGGGGCTTCACCTCCAGTTTGCCGTCCTCCGTGAAGACGGCCATCTCCCCAGCGTTGATGGTGGCCTCCTGGCCCCCGGCGGTGACGGACACAGTGCCCTCCAGCAGGGCGGCGGTATTGCCCGTCACCCATCCGCAGGTGCCACGGACGCCAATCATCATGGTGGAGGTGGCGATATTCATTGTTTCATCGTCGGTCAAAGGCTCGGTGACGTTGAAGAACAGACTGCCGGATTTCACGTTGATCTCCAGCTTTTTGCCCTCCTTATTGATCTCAACCTCGCTGTCCTGGTCCAGCTTGGTCAGCTTTACCTTGTCCAGGTCAATCCAGGCGTAGCTCTCCGCCTGCGTCCCCACCTGATAGCCGCTGTACAGGCCCAGGTCGTCCTTGGGGGTAATATCTTTGCCTTCGCCGTCGGACACGTCTACAGTCCCCTCCGTCTTCCGCAGGTACATGGTGGTAGCCGACGTTTCGCCCGCGCAGGACGCCAGCAGAAGGGCCAGCACCAGCGCCAGGGCGGTCAATCGTTTGGATGTTATTTTCACGTTTATCAGTTCCTTTCTCCCTGTTTTCAGGGAAATCACTCTGTCAAAACGCTGAGGTACTTCTCAATGCGGATGCCGTTGTTCCGCTCAGCCACGTCCCGCTCCATAAAGATCAGCCGCTCCAGCAGGTCCACCGCCTTCTGGACCGCCTGGGGCAGGGACCGCCCGTCCAGCAGCTGTCCGGTGAGCAGGGAGGTGAAAATATCCCCCGTGCCGGGGAAATGGGCCTTGATAAAGCGGTAAGGGACGGTGAAATACTCCCCCGCCCGGCCGTCGAAGCCCCAGACCACATGCCGGCCTGTCTCCCGCTCCCGGCCGCTGGTCACCACCACCGACTTGGGCCCGCAGGCCAGCAGGCCGCCCAGCACCTGGCGGGCCTGCTCCCCCGTCAGGGCTTCCTCCCCCTCAAACAGCCCGGTGAGGAACTCCCCCTCGGTCAGGTTGGGGACGATCACGTCCGACACCCCGAGAAAGCGGCGCATGTTGTCCACCGTATCCCGGGTGGAGCCGTTGTACAGCTTGCCTCCGTCTCCCATGATGGGGTCCGTGACCACCAGAAAGTCCTCCTTGCGCTGGCTGTCAATGAAGCCCCGGAGCAGGTCCACTTGGTCCGCTGAGGCCAGAAAGCCGGTGGTGACGCAGTCGAACTGAAAGCCCAGCTCCCGCCAGACTTGAATCGCCTCCCGCATGTAGGCGGTGGTGTCCAGCACGGAAAATTTTCCGTAGTCGAAGTTGTTGGACACCAGCGCGGTGGGCAGGTTGTAAACGCTGTGGCCCATGTTGGACAGAATGGGCAGCATCCCCGCCAGGCCCATCTTGCCGTAGCCGGGCATGTCGCCGATAATCAAGATATTCTTGCTGTTTTCCATGTTTTAACCTCTTTTCCGCATTTATCAAAGGATATTGAGCTTTCGATAGCCCTTCAGCCGCTCCTGCCCGTTACCACTCGTCGTCCGCTTCAAAGTCTTGATAGTACGCAATAAAATTTCGGATGATGTCCTCCCTGGAACGAACAAATTCCTCTTCGATCCCGCCGTTTTTCAGGCTTTCAATCCACTCTCTGTCCACCATACAGCCCACATCCATGTTGATGCCGTACTTGGCCCGCTCCAAAAGCGGAACATCGGCCATATCTCCGACGCAGTACAGGTATCCGCAGAGCAGCCGGATATATTCAGAGCTGCCCTCTTGAAAATCCTCTATTTCCAGCTCGATCAATTCCCGTATTTCATCCCTGGGAATAGAAGCAAAATCAAATCTATACTTTTGAATCAGCGCTTCCGCCCTCTGTTCGTTTGTCATGTCTCCTCCTCAATCTGTTCCCAAAATTCCTTCGCGTTCACTTTGGGCAGCCAGCGCTTGCAGTCCCCGCCCCGGCCAGGCTCGAAATGGCAGGCGGCGGCGTAGTCGCAGAACCGGCAGGCGTTTTTTTCCGGGCCCCGCCAGAAGGGGTCGGCGGCAATGTTGCCCCCCGCCAGCTCCTGGCAGATATCCTCCAGCACCCGCCGGATGTGCCTGCCCAGTTTGCCCAGCTGTTCGGCGGACGCCAGGGCTTCCCCGGTGATCTGCCCGGTGGACTTGCTCACCTTCAGGGGCAGGAAGCGGTATCCGCCCTCCCCCCGGTCCTCCATCGCGTCCAGCACCCTGGGGTCGTTGACCACCAGCCCGCTGCGGGTCAGCTCCTTGTCCACCTTTTTCCGCAGCTCCTGGTCGCTCATCCAACGGCTCCCCCGGATGACCGCCTCCCGGGCGGGCAGGGAGGGCACCCCCCCCCCCTCCACCGGCAGTCCATAGAGCTCCCGGCCCTTCTCCTCCAGCGTAAAGAGATAGAGCAGCATTTGCAGGCCCAGGCCGTTCCACACCTCGGTGAGGTCAAAGGTTTTCCGTCCGGTTTTGTAGTCCACCACCCGCAGATGCAGCTTTTCACCGTCAATCCAGCCGTCCACCCGGTCCACAAAGCCCGTGACGCTGATGGTGACGCCGTGGCTGGTCAGCTCAACAGGTGGCAAGGGTAACTCCTTGTCATCCTTTTTACCCCTGCCGAAGCCCAGCTCGAAGGAGATGGGCTTGAATTTGGAGTGGAGGAGCTCCTCCGCCACGTTGTCCACCACCGCCTGGACAGAGCGGAGCAGGCGGCGGAACAGGTACTGAAATCTGGCGCTCTGGCCCTCCAGCCCCCCCAGCTCCTCCAACACATAGCGCTCCACCGCGTCCTTTGTCAGCTTGCGCAGTCTTTTTTTCCGCTCATCCCCCTCCATGCCGGGAATGGACATCTGGCTAAACATGGAATCTTGGAGGACTTGCTCCAGCACATAGTGGACAAAGGTGCCGTACTCAGGAGCTGTAAAGCCAGCTGGCTTGCGGGGCTCCGCCGCCAGGCCGTAGCCGCCCTCGTTGTCCGTATCAAAGACTCGGCCCCGGTGCGGCCCGGTGAGGACCAGGGCAAAGTCCCATTGACAGCCGTGGGTCCCCAAGGTCAGCAGGCCCCGGCTCCAGTCCTCTTCCTCCGGAATCTCCTGGATAAAATAGCGGAGCGGATCCTTCTCATACCCCTCCCGGGTGACGATGGAATATTCCTCCACCTCTTCCGGCTCCATGGGCCGGGGCTCGAAGGGCTGGCCAAGGGCCGCCCAGTAACGGGGCAGCCACTTCTGGCCGGTCTCCCGGAATTGCTCCGCAAAGGAGTCGATGCCGTAGTCCGGTCCTGCGCCGCCGTCGCCGATCTCGGTGAGGAAATACACATAATCCTCCGGCAGTTCAAGGCCGTGGCGCGTCTCGATCTTGTGGATCAGGGCCGGGGCAAGGGGCGGGCGAAGCCGGTATTGATGCTTTTTGGCCCCGAACAGCGCATAGCCTGGGTCGAGCTGGCGGGCCGCATCCAGGATTTTCTGCACCTCGCTCCGCGTCATCCCTTCAATCCTCCCACGGTCATGCCCTGGGTCAGCTTCTTCTGCACGCACATATAGAGAATCAGGGTGGGCAGCATCACCAACACCAGGCCGGCATACAGCCGTCCGAACTGGGCCGCCGACTGGGAGGCCTGCATCAGGTTGAGCAGACCCACCGGAAGGGTCTTCTGGCCGGTGGCGCTGTTCATTAAGGTCATGGAAATAATGTACTCGTTCCAGAATGACAGGAAATTGAACAGGATAATGGTAAGAATAGAGGGCTGGGCCATTGGGAAAATCACCCGAATCATAGCCTGGCCATAGCCCGCGCCGTCGATGTAGGCAGCCTCCTCAAAGTCGTGGGGCAGAGTGGCAAAGTAGCCCGACAGCAGGTAGACGGTGAAGGGCAGGGCGGTGGCGGCGTAGATTACAGCCAGGGTCACCAGATTGTTCATAAAGATATTGTTCAGCTTGAATAGGTAGTTCATCCAGCTGTCCCAATCCCGCATCATCAGGAAGATAGGCACCACAATGTAGTTGACATTGATAAACAATCCGGCCATAAAGGCGGTGTTCAGAAGCTTGCCGCCCCGGAAGTGGAAGCGGGACAGGCAGTAGGCCGCAGGGAGGGCCACCACCAGCAGGATAGCCAGGGCCAGAGCGGTGACAATCACCGAGTTGATCATGTAGCTGCCCATGCTGGCGGCGTTCCAGGCGTCCACAAAATTCTGCCAGTAGAAGGTGGCGGGCAGGACCCAGGGGTTGCCGTAAAACTCGCTGTTCTGCTTGATGGAGGCCAGGAAGACCCAGGCCACCGGCACGATGATGACAACTGCCAGAGTAATGAGTACCACATAGATAAATACCTTGTACAGGGTGTCGGCGGAGTTTGTTTTTTTCATCTTCTCGTCCCTCCTCTCACATCTGAAGCACATCCCGCTTGGTGACGTGGTTGACCACAGCGGACAGGGTGAAGGAGAACAGGAAGATAATCACGCCGGCGGCCATGGCATAGCCGTACAGGCCCTCGTCCTTCTGGGCATACATAAAGCTCAGGCCCACGTCGGCCATCCCCTTGGCCACCATGGCCTTGACGAACAGGAACGCCATGTTGATGGTGGAGATAATGAAAAAGGTGAGGGTGGTGCGGATGTTGGTCCAGATCAGGGGCAGGGTGATCTCAAAGAACTGATTCAGCCGCCCCGCGCCGTCCAGGCTGGCTGACTCATACAGGTCCACAGGAACAGCGGACATGGAGGCCATGTACATAACCATATAGTAACCGATGGCCTGCCAGATCAGGGCGATGATCAGGCTGTAGATTACCAGCTTCTGGTCCCCCAGCCACAGGATGGGATCCTTATCAGCCCCCCTGAAAATGCCTATGATGCTATTTAACAGGCCGTTTGTGGGGTCATAGATGGCGGAAAAGATTGCCGAGATGACTACCACGGACAAAATATTGGGTATGTAAAAAATGATCCTGAAAAAATTCTGCCCTTTGATCTTTTCCCTTGTGAGGATCGCCGCAAACAGAAGGGAAAGGGCCATGGTCACAATGGTGACGCAGGCAATCAGCAGGACTGTGTTCTGGAAGGAACGGAAAAAGTTCATATCTTCCATTAAAATCTTAAAATTGTTAAAACCTACAAATTCCTTGGTGTTGGAGTAACCGCCCCACTTATAGAGGGACATCTTAAATACATTAAAGGTTGGGACCAGCATAAAGATGATGAACAGTATTACTGCCGGCGCTACGCATATCCCAATAAAAACGCTTCTTGCTTTGCCCTTTTTCACATCCATACCTCCATTCCTGTTTTACCGGTCACTTTTACCGGCATGCTCTAAAAAAGCGTCCCGAAGGCAAGAACCTTCGGAACGCCTGCTGTTATGCTTTATTCCATTGCGTCTCTTAACTGATCGCTTGCTGCTTCTACTGCTGCCTGCCATTCTTCAACTGTCTTGTCTCCGCTTACAATACTGTTCACGGTTCCGAACAATGTATCTGCCATAGATACGCCTTCTACAGGAGCTGTAGCTGCAAATCCGCCCATAACTGCGGTTGCGCCGTTGTCATAGATGCTGTAGAACATTTTGTTGTCGCCTTCTAAAGAATCACTGATGCCAGCGATCGGCTGAATTGCAGCAGATTTAGCAAAAATCTGTGCTGCTTCGTCTGAATACATATAAGCTACGAATTCTTTTGCAAGATCCGGATTTGCTGCTTCTGCAGGTACCCATAACTGCTCAAAGAATGTGAAAGAACTTCCGTTCTCGCCGTCGTTTACTGCCGGAACTGCCGTAAAGCCCCACTCAAATCCTTCTGCTCTCGGAGCCTCAGCCATCTCGCCAACTAACCATGTACCGTTCGGGCAGAAGATTGCTTTGTTGTCAAGGATTAACTGCTGGTTCTTTGTAAAGCCTTCGTCATTTGCGTTTGCAACTGTCGTGCCTTCTGTATACTGTGCCAATTTGCCAACGATTTCAAATACTTTCGTAGCTTCCGGGCTTTCCCAAATGCCGTCTTCATAAGTCATGCACTTGTTGTAGAAATCAGATCCGCCTGAAGAAGCTAACAGAGCATATGTAAATGCATCAAAGTATCCGGTTGTCGGATATGTGAATAATGCGATGCCTTCTGCCTTCGCTTTGTCGCCTAACTCCCACATCTCATCCCAGGTAGTAGGAAGATCCCAGCCTTTTTCTTTTAAAAGACCTGCATTGTAGAATAATCCGCAGGGGCTGTAGAACATCGGAGCGTAGTAGGTAACGCCATCGCCGTATGGGTTGGTTCCAAGTGTATCAAGGAATCCCGGAATCACTTTATCTTTTACGGTTACGTCTTCGCCAGGTACGGTCATATCCAATACGTCTGTCAAAGGCATCAATGCTTTTTCTTTTGTCAAAGTCTCTGTCAGGCCTGCTTCACGTCCTGTTGCAAGATGTACAACATCCGGATATTCTCCGGCACGCATATTCGGGCTGATCACGTCCTCTAATTTTTTGTCGGTTGTAAGTTCTACGGTAACGCCCGGATGAGAAGCCTCAAATGCTGCTGCTACTTCTGTCCACATATCTGCGCCGTATCCGCTTTCCAAAGCTGCTACTTTCAGTGTCTGCTCTTCTGCAGCATTGTCTTCTTCGTTTGCTGCATCGTCTGCCGGTGCACTGGTATCTTCTACGGTATCATTGTTGTTGTCTGTTGCCGGTGCTTCTTCTTTCTTATCACCGCAGCCTGCAAACATGGTCGCAACCATGGTGCCTGCTAATAAAAGCGACATTACTTTTCTTTTCATTCTTGTTTCCTCCCAAAACGATTTGCTGAGTTTTTTAAAGATTTCTCTGTGCTTTTTCGTCTGCACGATGAGACTGTAATACGCTCTCCATGCCTTTTTGCAATAGATGAAATCATAAACAAGGAAATTTCATTTGGCCAAATGATACTATGAGATTATCCCACATTTTACTTATTTCCATTTTGTTTATGTGTGTATTATACCAATTTTTTATACTTCATTGTTTTCATATTCAACCAAAAAAAGAGCGTATCCGACCATTTTCTTAGTCGAATCCACTCTTTTTACTGAATAATCACTATATATTTTGTGCAACTTACCAAATTCATAATACATGCTTCCCGTTACGGTCTCTGCTGTTTTTTCTGTATTGGTAAGGCGACGTCCCTACAATCTTGCGGAAATTCCGATTAAATGTGGAAATGGCTGTATACCCCGCCTGTTCCGCCGCCTCTTCCATTGAGCAGTCTGTTCTTTCAATCATGGTACAGGCCTGCTTGATCCGAACCAAATTGATGTATTCTACCGGCGTCATGTGCATGTAGGCCACAAACAGCCTTCGAAAATGCGTTTCGCTTAAATTACAGGCGTCTGCCAGAGCCTTCAGCCTAATATGTTCCATATAATTCGTTCCGATATATTCCAGCGCTCCGGAAATCTGGCAAAGATCTTCCCGCGGTTTTTCATATTCCGTACGGTGTTCGTATTTCGCACCGCCGTTTCCGACTGCCGTCAAAAGAGCCAGAAGCAATCCTCTGATATATTCTCCGGAATAATCCGCCCGTACTTTGCATCCGTCGTTGATCAACCGCACCAAAGATGCCAGGGATGCATGCAGCGCCTCCGGATAATACTGCTCCCGGCTATTTACCCGTTCTAAAATACGTTTCACAAACAACGGATTGTCCGGATAAAATTCCCGAAGCAGGTCTCCCGGATTTATATAAAAATAATCCCAGCGGCTCCCGGTATGCGTCCGGCTCACCGTTTCATGTAATATATTCTGGGGTATCACGGTAATCATTCCCGGTCCGTAATCTATCGCGTGAGACTGAAAAAAAATCCTGCCGCTGCCTGAGATACAGCATCCGATTTCAAGAAGATTGTGGAAATGCCGTTTATCAGACTCCTGTATATTTCCGTAATCCCATGCAACCCGCTGATTGGGCAGTGCCAACAGACGCTCTCCATGGGGAATTTCATAATATTGAAATTCTGCCTCCCGCTTTTTTCTGCTGGACATCGCCTCACCTCCAGGTATCTGTTAATAACTCTTCATCGCTTTGATCAAAATCATCAGCTTTGTGGCATAATTTGGGTCTGTCGCCCAGTTTCCGCCGCCAAGATCCTGAACGTATTTTGCACAGCCGCGTTTATACGAAAGATACCCGAACCGGGGATCTACACATTTTCCGTTTAAACTGTCTTTGGACGCGTACCCTTTCAAATGCTGCACCTGCGCGCGGATACCCGTTTTGACATCCGGAAACGTCGCTCCGGCAGCGCCGTCATCCGTAGCGCCCAGACCGGAAAAATTGCACTGTTCGGCAGAAACCTGTCCTCCGAACGACAGATATCCGGTTTCCAGACAGACCTGCGCAAAAATAACTTCTGCCTTTACCCCTTCTCTCCTGCTCTCATCTATTACGATCTCGCAGAATTTTTTGAGACTTCCCGCGCCTTTGCTCTTATAAATCCCCGAAGGATACGATCTTCCGGACGCTTTGAAAAGCGCCGCCATCTGGTCTGCCGTTACCGTTGTATTTCCCATGATCGCATATGCACTCGTCGTTCCTTTTGCATCGGATTTGTTTCCGCTGCCGGATGCGACTATGCCGCTGCCGTCCGAATATGCCTGCACTTTATAATAATATGTTTTACCGGAAATTACTTTTTTATCGGTATAATTTGTGACAGACGCGCCGTTTACCGTTGCAATCCGTTTATAAGAACCGGATTTGGAAGTCGCGCGGAATATTTTATATTTTGTAGCCCCGGTAACTTTTCCCCATTTAATCCGAACGGTATCGTCCGCCATCAGTTTCACCGAAGAAATCTTTACCTGCTTTAATGCGCGGAACGACGCCGGCTCCGAATAGCCGCTGGAGATTTTTGTTCCGTCGATCATTCCCGTAACCGCAACCTTATAATAATACTTTTTGCCGCTTTTTACGGTCAAATCCGTGTACACCCGTTTTCCTTTCCTCAGCGAAGCGATTTTTCTGTAACCGCCTTTTTTCTGAGCGCTGCGGTAAACCTCGTAAGTCTGGGCGTCACTGACTTTTTTCCATCGGATCTGCATTTTTTCCGATGATAAGGATGCAATGGAAGTAATCCTCGTTTTTGCAAGCGTCTTTCCTTTCATAGGTGCAGAATAGGAACCGAAGCTGTTTAGGCGGCTATCCATAGAACGTACTTTGTAATAATATGTTTTTCCCGGCGTAACCGTAACGTCTGTATAACTGCAGGCTGTTTTCCCGCTGACCCGGTCGACTTCCGTATATCCGCCGTTTCTGGTCTCCGAACGAAGCACCTGATAACCGTTGCTTCCTGCCGCCGGCTTCCAGCTGACCTCTAACTTTGTCGGCGATTTCACTTTAACCTTCTCAATTGACGCTTTTGCCGGAGCTTTTACTTTCAGCATTGCCTCGGCCTGCCCTTCGTTCCTCTGGCCAAGCGGAACAATCTTGTAATAATAATTGACTGCCGCACTGACATTTGTATCCTGATAAGCCGTACCGGTCGTCGTGCCGATCTGTACAAAAGATGCTTCCGAAGCACTTCTCCTGTAGACTTCATATCCTCCCGCCGAAGGAACGGGATTCCACTTCAACTCGATTTTATTGCTGGAAAGCGCGGCTGCAGTTGCCTGTACGCCTCCGGCAGCGTATGTATTCTTATGCGAAGAAAACGACAAACACAGGATGCCGAACAACAGCAGGCCCATCTTATATATTTTTCTCATCTCATTCTCCTGTTTTTTATTTGGCTGCCCTATTTACGGTGCCTCCGGTGAAACCGGCGCCGGCAGCACACCGCGCACAGCGTCGGAATACTGTCCGTATACCGTCTGTCCGTTATATTTGTTTACCAGTACAATCTTATAATAATATGACGTTCCCGCAACTGCCGATGTGTCTGTATAAACGGTTATGGAAGGATTGGATATTGTCTCAAGAAGCGTATACGCTCCGTTCTCTTCCGTACTCCGGTAAATCTGATATCCCGTGATATCTTTTACTTCTTTCCATGCAATCGCAAGTTTTCCTCCCGCATCCGGCGCCGCAGAAGTAAGACTCGTAACGGAGACCGGACTGCCGCCCGCAGCGGCACTCATACTTTTTACGCTTGCAGTTTTATACCCTTTGATATAAGCTTCGATCTTATAGAAATACTGCTGCGTCATATTTAAATTTCGGTCTATGTAAGACACGGCGGTATCTGCAACGGACGCAATCTTTTGATAAGATCCGTTTGCCGAAGCTGCACGATAAATATCATATCGTTCCGCTCCGCCTGACGGCTCCCAGAAAACCTCAGTCGAAGATCCCGAATTGCCTGTAACGGCTGTAATTTTCGGCGTATTTGCCGTCCAAACGTTCCGAACGGCAGAATAGGAACCGTATCCGTATTTTCCTTTTACTTTTTTCCTGGTTCTGACTTTATAAAAATATCTCGTTCCGGGAACTAAATTGGATACCTTCAAAGACGTCGTCTTGGCTGACTTAATTGTCTTTATCTTCTTATAGCCTCCGTTTTGAGACGTGCTCTGATAAACGATATATCCGTCTACATCTTTCGCTTTTTTCCAACTGATCTTCTGACTGGTCGGAGAAAGATTTGCGATTTTCGTGATCGATGTCTTCCGTATCGTCTTACCGGATGCAGCCGATCCGTATCCGCTTACTCCCTTGACGCCGTCGTTGTAATTAAACGCCTGTACTTTATAATAATAGGTTTTATTTAATTTTACGGTAGCATCGTCATAATACCCTGTCGTACCGCCGCTTGCAGTTCCGACTTTTTTATATTTTCCGCCTGCGGAATCCGCACGTTTGATCACATAGCCCGCTGCGTTCTTATCTGCTTTCCAGGACACCCGAAGCGTATTGCTCGCCTGGGATTTTACCGCCACACCGGAAGGAATTTTTGCCGTCCTTGCCGCAACAATATCGCTGTAATCGCTGTAAATCGTAGATCCGCCAGCCGGTTCTGCGGAACGGATTTTATAGAAATATTTCTTCCCAGCCTTTACCTTCGTATCTGTATAGCTGACGCGGTTGATCCCCGTAAGCATTGCAATCCGGCTGTATGTACCGTTTTTCTTCGTCGCGCGGTAAATTTCATAATTGGCGGCGTTATTGACGGTATTCCAGCTGATCACCAGCGCTTTGCTGTTTTTGGATTTGATGGAAGAGATCACCGGCCGGATCATCGTCGTACCCGACGCTACCGGAGAATATTTCCCGTACTTAATATCGGAACCCGACTTCGTATAGGTACGAATCTTATAATAATAAGTAACGCCCGGGGTCAGTCCGGTATCTTTCCACGAAGTCTTCGTAGCGGGAGAAACCCGCGCCACTTCTTGAAAGCCGCTGCCGCTCTGCGTACTCCGGGAAATACAGTAACCGGTTACGTTTTTGACTTGAGTCCATGTCAGATCCATCGTCGTGCTTGCCGAAGATAAAATGCTGTTAAAACCCAATCCCTTCTTCAGCCCGAAATATTCTGCAATGCCTGTCGCGTCGGCAATACCGAGTTTCTTAAGGGACGCGTCCGAACTTAAATACTTCTGAGCGTCTCCGGCGTTGGAAATAAATGCATGCTCTACGATCAGTCCCGGGATACCGTACTCCTTGCATCGTTTGATCACACCGTAATAGTCCGCAAGAGATCCGTCCGGATATCTTGTGTTGTTTTCCAAATTTCGGATATGAATCCCTCCGCTTGCCAGGCCAAGGTCCGTCAGCTTGGATTCAATGATCGACGCCAGCTCCATTCCCGTCTTGCCGACATTCGCATTGTAATTGGAGTTTGGATAATATACGTTCGCTCCGTTTGGTCCGGAACTTTCATTGGAATTATTGTGCAGGCTGACAAACAGATCCGCCTTTTTATTGATCGCTACCTGTGCACGCTGTGCCAGCGTTAAATAAGTGTCGCTGTTTCTTGTCATATATACCACGATCCCGGCGTACTGCCCAAGTTCCTCTTTACAATACTGGGCAATTTTCAGATTGACCGTCTTTTCCACGATCCCGTTCTTCTGCGCGCCCGGATCGGAACCGCCGTGGCCCGCATCCAGTACGACGACCAGACTTTTCATCCCTCTGAACTCTGCGCCCGTTTTTGCCGCGCCTTTTTGGATCGCCCGAAGTCCTTCTTCTGCAGAACACCCGGCCTCCTCAAGCGCTTCTTCCAGCGTCTCGCCGGAAACCGGTTTGCCGTTTTCATCCAAAGAAACAATGCTCATTTCGCTCTCTGCCGCCAGGGCTTCCACCTCTTCATCCGACAAAAATACGTCGTCCGGTTCATTTTCGGCGATTCTGTCCACGCCAAAGGATGCTTCTATTCCCATTTCTTTAAAAGACGCTGTGCTCTTTGTACCTTCTGCAGAATAAGAAATCTCTTCCAACCGGTACGTTCCCGCATCGCTGTCATTGGTATATTCCATTTCAAACAGAACAAAATCGTTAAGGATCTCGGTTGCTTCTGTTTCATACATCCGGTCCGTCTGCTCATTCCGGTAAGTTAAAACCGCAGAATCGATCGCTGCGGAACCGTCTCCGATTCCAATCATGACCGTCTGTTTCCCCGGCGTTTCCAGATATGGTTCCTGCACAAGCAGATAGTTGACCAGCGGTTTATTCTCTTCCGGCAATTCTGCGGCAAATATGCTGCCTGCATCTGCTGTAACAATCATAAAACATACGAGTGCCAATGAAATCAGTCTTTTCAATTTCTTCATGTCCTACTATCCCTTCTATTTCTGCTGCATACTGCTGATGAATAACGGTTCCGGTTCTTCCGGTCACAGTCTCATTTGCCCGGACAACCAATGTCCGATAACAGTTCAAGTGTAGCACAATTTTTTCGGTTCTACAATACTGACTGCAAATTAAAATTTTACCCTGCGGAGGATAAAAATTCCAAGCAGCAGCACACCCGACCAAACATATGCCCGACCCGCAGAACCATCGAACGTATCGGCGCTTTTTGTCGGTTTGGCGGGTGAAACCTGCGTGACACTTCCTGCCGGAGCCGTACGGCGCCCTGTCTCCGTCTCGGAAATCCCGGCTTTTTCCGACACCTGTACCTTGCAGACGGCATAGATGTTCGGATTGGACTTCAAAAAAGCCCTTACCGAAACCGTCCCCTTTTCGAGAGCCTCTATCGTTCCGCTGTCGTCTACGTCAATATGTCCGTTGGAAGCTTTCCATGAAATCTTCTCGCATTCGGCACACGGAGGGACTAACTCTACCGAAAGTTCTGCGCTTTCTCCCACGTTCATCTCCAAATGATCCGCACTTAACAAGATTTGTTGTGCATGTTCCTTTACCGTTACGATACATGTGACAGAACATCCTCCCGCATCGCCTGCCGTACCTGTTACAACAGCCGTGCCCGCCCCGGTAGCCAAAAGATTTCCGGAAGGATCTGCCGTTACAACCGATGCATCCGATGTCGTCCAAATCACCTTCTGATCTGCCTGGGGAGGAGAAACCGATGCCTGCAGCAAACGGGTCTCGCCTTTCCATAGATCCAGCCGGTAATTTCCCTGTGTATCCTGTGTAAGCCCGGAAAGAGTGATTTTTTCCGCAGACATCACCTCTTTGACATCTGTAAACGCCTTGATTCTGGCGGTAACGCCGTTTCCTGCCATATCTTCCCAGCTGCCGTTTATAAACCGAAAACTCTCTCCTTCTTTTACCTGATTGGTAAAAGAAACCCAGTTTCCGTTCTGATATGTTTTATCCACGAAGAAATCAACTTGTTCCCCGCTCTCTTTTTCCAGCGTTACCACGACGGAAAACGTCTCCCCCTCTTTGAGAGAAACCGGAACCGGAAGCGGCACGGTATAATATCCCGTATAACTTGTACTGCCTGTCACCGGTTCCAGCAAAGCAGGAATCCCCGACGCAGGATCGGATGCGTCTTTTGGATTTTTAAAAATCTGAATCCGATACGATACCGCCGTATCAAACAGAGCAAAGGATACCGCCTTTAATTCTTCCCATTTTTGATCTCCCTTTATATGTACGCGAAAAACATTCGCAATAGATGATCCGCTGTCTATTTTTGTCAGCGTACTGTTCGAATTGGTAACATTAAATGCTCCGGCAGAACCGTCATATTGATAATTATAATCGTAGTTATCTGCCGGTTCAAAATCAAAAATATATGCCCTGGCACGATTCGTATTGGTATTTTGAGGATTCACGGCGCTGTCTTCATAAGAGATATAAAAATATCCCCCGTCTCCCCAGTCCGGCCCGTAACTGTTTTTGGCAATCCATGCGCCGTCGCATTCGGGACGGTATGCTTCCTTAAAGTTCTCTTTCGGAAACGTATCGTCCCATCCTACGATTGCGACCGAATGATTATTGGCCTGTTTGGGGTTCAACGGAACATAATACGCATAGCTGCCGCTGTTGTAATACTGGTAATTCCAGTAATAGTTGACCGCCGCTCCTCCGTATTTGCGGATCATCTGTTTTACAATATGAACGGCATCCACATCCTTAAAGTTGATCCAGTATGCATTCTGCAGATGCGCCGTATCGGCATACGCCAGGGTTTCGGAATACTGTGAACCAGGAGTCAGCCCTCCCATGGGCAGATCCTCTTCTTTTGCCGCTCCTACCCAGTTTGCCAGGGAAAACGTAGAAAAAATGGTATTGGAACCGACGTCCAGAAAATCCGTCCCGGAAATATTATGATTGCCGTCTCCGGCGGTATTTCCCAGAGGGTCGTCTGTGGAATGATAGAAAAAATAACTCAGGTGCGCTTCCGAAAAATCAAGCGTTTCGGGATCCGCAGCGCCTTTGTATACCATGGACTGCTCTCCTGCCGCCAGAGAAGAAAACGCCCAGCATGTATTCGATTTCTGACTTCGCACAGGCGTAATCTTATGTTCCGTTCTGGGATCGTATACATCCGGTAAAACGCCCGCTCCATAATCAGCCAGAGCTGTATCTTTTCTGATCAGCCGATACAATTCTTCTTTTTTTCTGCCGTGTGCATCTTCCGAATTTTCGATGCTGCCGATCAAAGCTTCTATTTCATCCGACATTCCCGGTATTTCAAATACCGTATCTTCTGCGAATGTCGGTTCCGAAATCAGCAGGCACGCACACACTGCCGCAAACCCTAAATATTTCTTCATAACCCCACCGCCTTCTGCTTTACACCTATCGCTTCTGATCTCCTTAACTGACGCGCTCCTGCAGAGCGTTTTCTTAATCTTTAGTATAATACAGCTTTATTTCAAAAGAAAGAAACAGACAGGAAGAACCTGATTCCAGCTTTTCCAAAAATTGCCGGATTCCAGGGTTCTTCCTGTCTGTTTTTATTTCTTGCTGCCTAAGACAACATCTAAAACCTGTTCTTTATATTCTCCGTTAAACGCCCTTTGAATGGTAACTTCAACGGTTGTTCCTGCCGGAAGGTATTTCATTAATTCCCGAATCTCTTCATAAGATTTAATGTTTCTTCCGTCAAAGCGCGTTATGATATCGCCCTGCATCAGTCCCGATTCGGACGCACTGCTGCCTTCTACGATATGCGCAATATATACGCCTTTGGGCATCTGATATGTTTCGGAAACGGCCTCAGTGACATCCACTCCGGAAATTCCAAGATATGCCGTATCATTTCCGGTTACGATTTCTCTGGTGATCAATTGCCGGATAATCGGAATTGCCGTTTCCGCAGGAATGGCATACCCCATCCCTTCCACGCTTGTTTCCGCATACTTCACGGAGGTAACGCCGATGACTTCACCGGATGCATTCAGCAGGGCGCCGCCGCTGTTGCCCGGATTAATCGCCGCAGACGTCTGTATCAGCTCATTGGTTGTCGCACTGCCGTCCGTCTCATTGGTAACCGTCACTTCCCGGTTCACTGCGCTGATCACGCCTGTCGTCACCGACTGTCCGTATCCAAGCGCATTGCCGATTGCAATGGCAGTATGTCCGATTTTCAGCGCAGACGAATCACCGAAAGAAGCGACGCGGATATTCTTCTTTGTCTCCTCTTCGATATCTTTCAGCGCTACGGCAATCACCGCCAGATCACTGCTGGCGTCCACGCCCTTGATCCTCGCGTCTACCGTGGTCTCATCTGCAAAAAGCACGGTGAGTGTCTGTGCGCCTTCTACCACATGGTTATTTGTTGCAATATAGAGATTCTCTTCGTCCTGGCTGACAATGATTCCGGATCCGCAGCCTTCATTTTCATATTCCTCCATTTCTCCGAAAAAGAAGCTTGGAACCTGAGTTCTCGCAATCGTTGTGATCGATACGATCGAAGGCATCGCCTGTTCGGCAATATCCGAGACATCCGTCACCGCGCCTTCGGCAGATGACGCACTGCCGGCTTTTGCAGAACCTGAAATCGGATCCGCTGCTTCCGTTGCATCTATAATATGCAGATCGCCGCCGGAAGCTTTCTTTTCTTCCTTGGCCGAAAGACGATCCTCCCCGGTAACGTTTCTAAAGAAATATGTCGTGCCTGCAAACGCAAGACCTGCAACCAGGCCAAATGTCAATGCAAAAGCAGCGCACTTTACCAGTTTTTTCGCAAAACCGCTGCCCTCTTTTCTGGGTTTGGGAGTTTCCTCATACGCTCTGTACCAGCCGTTTGTCTCGTCTCCTTCTCCGTAAACAGGTTCCGTATATGTACCTGAAGATTCGGCCTCCCCGTAGGCATAATACTGCGAAGGTTTTGACTCATCCTGCGGATTCGGTTCCTTCTGCCCGTACAGTTCATCCTGATTTTCATATCCATCCATGCCGACACTACTCCTTTCACCTGAACAGTTCTGTATTGTATGTAAGTGAGTTTACGCCGAATTTGTGTTGCTTTTGTGAAATCAGCGTGCAAAAAAGGTGAAAAATGATATTTCGTCATTTTTCACCCTGCTGTATTTGCATGCCCTATTCCTGATCACTTTCCTCCGGCAGAGTATATCCCGTATCCGTCGTACTCGTATTATCGTCGCCGGTCAGAGGATTATCCAGCCGTGTTGCGACATCCGTGGTACATCCGGTGTAATTTACGATATAATCGCTGATGCCGCTTACCGTAGACGATACGTTATTTTTCTCGTCAAACAGATATTCATGCAGCTCTTTCACATTCGTCTCAAGATCCGTCGGCACGACAAGACTTCCTTTCGAACCGTAATTTCCGGTACACAGTTCAAACGGCCATCCGTGCGTATCTTCCAGTTCATAATCCATTACGCTGCTTGCCAGTTCCAAAAGGCCTTTGCTTGTATAACTGGTCGAAATTTCATCGATCATACTGTTAATCATGCTTCCGACCGTTGCTATACTGGAACCTTTTGCCTTTTCGATCATCTTTGTCAATACAAGTCTCTGACGTTCCGTACGTTTAAAATCGTCGCCTGCCGTATAACGAATCCGGCAGTACGCAAGCGCCTGTACGCCGTCTACTCTGTATGTGCCTCCGCCGCTTAATCTGCCGGAACTCTTTCCCGTCACCTGATTGATCTCGTCGATGTAATTGTCGTTCATGATCTGCACTTCCTGATCGGTAAGCGTCAGCTCGATTCCGTCGAGCAGATCGATCGCTTCTACCAAAGCGCCGAAATCCACTGCGACATAATTGACAATATCCAGATTCAGATTCCGGTTCAGCGCCGCAATCGCGCCTTTGGGTCCGCCATAGGAATACGCCGAATTTATTTTATTATAAGTTTCTTCTTTGACATTTAAAAACGTATCGCGGTAAACCGATATCAGCTTCACCTTTTTCGTATCGTTGTTGATGCTCGCAATCATGATACAATCGCTGTTTCCGCCGTCATATCTGCCGGTATCCCGATTATCCAGCCCAAACAGCGCAATATTGGTATACCCCTCCAGTACCTCCGCCGTTTCGGAATCCAGTTCGATATTGACGTCCTCTTTCCCAATCTCCCCGGTGCTGTCTACTTTGTTCAATTTCGAATATACGAACAACCCTACAAGCAAAACCGCCAGAACAAAAATTTCAACTGCGAATAAAATAATCTTGTTTTTCTTTTTCTTTCTCTTTCTACTCATTTTATCTCCGTTCTTCCAGGTACCCCTTCTCCTGAATTGTATTATATTGGAAAACAATTAAAAATAATATATAACTTTTTTTTCTATCTGTCAATCGTAACAATTCGAAAAGAAATTGTATATATTTCACAAAAATTCTTAATATTTCCATAATTTTTTACGTTTGTACAATTCCCGCAGTAAAATCAGGCGTTTTACCGCCATCTGAAGCAGCGTTCCGTGGGAAAAGTCGGAAACGTTTGCATCATGCCTGCGGTACAGCAGCAGCCGATCCCCGATAAACCGGCTGTTTCCGCCCCTTAAGTCGTTGATCATGCCGATCCACTGATCGTGCATCTCCACTTTTTCGGAAATCGGAAGCACATAGGGCAGAAGGCTTTTCTCAAATGCCATGCAGCAGCCCATGTATCGGTTTTTCAGCAAATTGTTCAAAAATCCCGGCTTAGAACCACGATATGAAAAAAAAGATTCCATCTTTACTTCCGTAAAAGAAGCGTTCATAACCCGTGCGTCGTGGCAGACCAGCCTGCATCCGTCTTTCCCCAGATACTCCATTACTTTCTCTACTTTATCGTCTGTCCACACATCGTCCTGGTCCGCCAGAAAAATATAGTCGCCCCGGCAGGCCGAAAGCGCCGCGTTGATATTCTGTTTGATCCCAAGTCCCGGTCCCTGCAGCAGCCTGACAGGAATTTCCCCGTTCTGATATTCTCTGACCAGCTCTCTCGTCCGGTCCGACGAACCGTCGTCCGATACGATAATTTCATCGCGGCAGGTCAGGTTCCTTACGATCGAATCCATCTGTTCTTTGATATAACGTTCTCCATTATATGACGCAACTGCCACCGATATCCTGATGTTTCCCATATCCCTCTCCGTTTTCTATTCCAAAAAAATCTTCTCATACGCTGCCGTGATCTGCGTGTGGCTGTAATCGGATAAAATCCGCCGTTTTGCCCTGCTGCCGAATGCGTTCCTCTGTTCCTCGTCAAATTCCGAAACCCGCTCGATCAAAGAGGAGAGATTTCCCGGCTCCTTGGTCCAGTAAAGCGCGGCATCCATGCCGACTTCCCGGTTAAACCCAACGTCCAGCAAAAGATTTACCTTTGTACTTCCCAGAGCTTCCAAAAGAGAAGGATTCGTACCGCCTACCTCGTGTCCGTGCAGATAACCGCAGGCATTTTCCCGTATTTTCTTTAACAGCGCCTCTTCGTATACGGTTCCGCAGAATACAATTCTCTGATCTTGCGTAAACCCCGTGGTTTCTTTCAGTTTCTGATAAAATTGATTCTCCTCTACATTGCTGATCACCGCCAGTTTTTTCTCGGTTTTGGCATCCATAAATTCCCGGAGCATCGTTTCGTAATTGTTTTCCGGCACAAACCTGCCTACAATCAGAAAATATTCCTTCGGCTCCAGCTTCCAGTTCCGATACCACGCCAGAAGCGTCTCATCCTGATCAGACAGACCGCTTTGAATGATGTCTGCGCCGTAAGCGATAAAGTCCGTCTTCGGCTGATATCGTCGGTACGTTTCTAAAATATAACGCTGCATATGTTTGGAATCGCAGATCACTAAATCTGCATGCTTTACCATCAGCCGTTCCGAAAACTTCCAATACCGCCGGATTGCCGGGTTCCATTTTGCACGAAGCCATTCGTGTCCGTCCGGATTAATCAAAAGCCTGCCGCCCATTTTTTTCAGCTTTCGTTTCAAAAAACCGCAGAACGGTCCGATCCTGCATGCCAGAACATAGACGACCGGCTGTTCTCCCGGCTGCCGCCTGATTTCATGCAGGCAGCGGAGGAACGCAGCCAAATCGTACCAGACCGCTTTTGCGGGCCCGATCTGCGGCACTTTGACCCGAAAACACCGGCTTCCCTGATATTCAAATTCGTCGTTTTGGTCGCCCATGCACGCGACATGGTAACGGATCCTCTTACTTTTCCTATGACGGGTCAGCTGTTCTACAAATGTTTCAAATCCTCCGTATCCCGCCGGAATCCCTTTACTTCCTATAATAAAAATATCCCGCATCGATTTCCCCTGTTCTTTTACTGCTTCATCTCATACGTATGATCTTCCTGGATACGCAGATTCGGATTATAGCACGGATCGGGATGAGACAGCTTTCCTTTCCATCGTTTCGAAAATATCTGTTTCTGGCGTTTCACATCCGTCCGATTCCGCTGCGTTCGGTCTGCCGCGCGCATCTGCACTGCCGTAACGTCCGGTACTACGATCACACGGTATCCGCTCTTTTGCAGACGAAAGCAGATATCTGCATCTGCATACGTCCCGGACAACTCTTCTGCCGCACCGCCCGCCTTAATCAACGCCTCCCGTTTGATCATCACACAGCCAAACGAAATCGCACTGACCTGTTTCGGAATTACCGCATGCAGAAAATACCCTTTATATTCGGCATATAATCCCCCGTTTGCCGGAACCAGGTTTCCGTCTTTGTCATAAATCAGGCCGCAGGACGCCACACGTTTGTTTCTTGTAAGAAGCTTTGCCCCCGCAATCCCGACCGATGTATGCTGACAGACCTCCAGCAGTCTCTCAAACAGCCCGTCCGGTTTCGCTTTCGTATCCCTGCGGATATACAATATATAATCACCGATACATTCCTTTTCTATCCCATTGTGAAACGATTTTATCCAAACATAGTGAACGTTTATGCGGTATGCCTCCGTATGGAGCGCCCGGGCGTTCTTTTTACAGTAATCCCGGATCTCTTCCAGCTGCGTTTTATCTTCCGCGGCAACCGTAATTTCATACTTGCCCTTTAATTCATATGCAATACGATAAACGCCCAGATTCGTCGTCACGTTTGCCCTGCCCGCTTCATTGTTTCTATTTAAATGTTCTTCAATGGCACGGCAGCCGTTGTCAAACGCATATGCTTTATCCGCGCTGTTTCCCGCCGTAGAGCCTTCATGAATCCTCCAATGATACAGGATTTTGGGCACATGGCGCACAATGGCACCGGCGTCGACGCACCGCAGCACAAAATCAAAATCCTGGGCGCCGTCGTACGCCTTGTTCAAACCCCCCGCCTTCTGCAACAGCTTTGCAGAAAACATCAGAAAATGACAGAAATAATTGTTGTGCCGCAAAAATTCCAAATTAAAATCCGGCTTAAAATGCGGTCTGCTGTGCACGGTTCCTTCTGCGTTGATTTTGTCTTCATCCGAATAAATCATCGCAGACTCTCTCTCTTCTTCCCCGTAACAGTCATTTAAACATCGGACCATTTCATAAACGGCGTGTTCCGCCAGAAGATCATCATGATCGATCAGAGCCAGATATTCTCCCTCTGCCATGGAAAAACCGCCGTTTGTATTTTCCGAAATGCCGCCGTTTCCGGACAGCCTTACATAACGGATCCTTGCATCCCGACGCATATATTCTTCTGCCGTCTTCTCCACAGCGTCCGTGCTGCTGCCGTCGGCAATGCAAAGCTCCAAATTGGGATACGTCTGCCTTAAGACGGAATCCATCAGCTCGCAAAGATACCGCTTCGGTGTTTCATACGCAGGCAGAACGATACTGACCAGCGGCGCATAAGCAAGCGGCGTTTTTCTCTGTTCCGCCAGTTCTTCCGCCGTCGGCTGGTATCGAAGGTAATTCTTCGTATATGACAGCATCGGCGATTTGCTCCGTTCGAGCGTTTTTAAAACAAGTCCCCGAAAACCGTACCGTTTCAGGAGACTTGTCAGATATCTGTATTGATATTTCAAATTCATTATTTTTACTCCGAGCCCTTTCCCGTAATCACTACCTGCAGCGTCTTACACAGAATTTTAAAATCCAGCCCCACGCTCCATTGGGATATATAATGGGTATCGAGCGCCACCACCTCTTCAAAATCCGTGATCTCACTGCGTCCGCTGACCTGCCACATTCCGGTGATCCCCGGCTTAATGCCAAGCCTCGCTTTGTGATGCAGCTGGTACTGTTCAAATTCTTCTACCGTCGGCGGCCGTGTGCCTACAAGGCTCATATCCCCTTTGAGCACATTAAAAAACTGCGGCAGCTCGTCGATCGAATATTTCCGCATAATCTTGCCGACAGGAAATATCCTGGGATCGTCCGCTATTTTAAACATCAGCCCCGACATTTCATTTTTTCCCATCAGCGCCGCCTTTTGTTTCTCTGCATCAACGTTCATTGACCGGAATTTATAAAGCTTAAACTGCCGTCCGTTTTTTCCGATGCGTATCTGGGAAAAAAATACAGGCCCGGGCGACTGAAGCTTAATAATCGGAGCAAAAATCAAAAAGGAAATACCGCAGAGCACCAGTCCGATCAAGCTTCCTGTGATATCCATCAGACGCTTAGCAAAAATCTGCCTGGGTGAGGCGATTTTCATACTCGAAGTCAGAACCATATAATTGCCGTATTTTTCAACGACTTTATTCGGCGCCAGTGCATTCATATGCACAAGATTAAAATGCACGGTAAGCCCCATTTCAAGCAACTCATTGGCAAGAGCCTGAGAACTTTCTCTCGTATTGCCGTTGATAAAAACTTCATCCACCACATGCGTGCGGAGATATTCATAAAAATCATCCGCATTGGCAACGACCGGTACGCCGCAGATTTTCGCTCCCCGCAGCTTCTGATCCACAACGACGACGCCGGAAACGATAAAATCCCGGTACGGCAGATGCTCAAATTCCAAAAGGGCTTCTTTGGCATACTCCTGCGTCGTCACTAAGATCATGACCGAAAGATTCTTCGCTTTTTTCATCCTGCTGAGAATCTGATATTTCAAAACCACGCGTGAAAGATACACGACCACAATCGAAATGACCCAGTATGCAAAAATGACTTTCCGGGAATAGATCTCCGTCTGTTTCGTAGCTACCTCGTAAGCCAAAATTCCCGCAAATATAATCGTACAATACGTAATGCAGGCATTTGCTTCCTGAAAATGCCCTCTTCTTAATATCCCGGTATAAGGCTCAAAAAGAAATACCACGCAGATATCGATCAAGACCATAACAATCGCCAGACGTTCGTATGGTTCGCTGGAATACGGCAGATGCCAGCCAAGCCGCATAATATATGCGATTACGAGGGCAATCTGCAGACATACAATATCTAAAATCGTAAAGTCCAAATGCTTTAACCAGCTTTTTTTCTCCCTTTTATACATAACTCCTTACCTCATTCATGTTTGGTACCGTGCAGATAAAGCCACGTTTTAGCATAATCCTTCCGTTCTTCTTCCGACATGTGACCAACTTTTTCATAAGGAAGCTTTGTTACAACCATCTGCTTCTCCCCGCATTTAAAACATTCCACGTTCTTTCGCCTGGACACTACCCGAATCCAGCCGCAGTTTTGGCAGATATACACTTTCATCATTTTCGTTCCCCTGATAATTCATCTCTGTGTATACGAATCGTCTGAAGTTCCATCTCAAAATCCTGCCGGTTCTTCTGTCCCATCGTCTTTAAGATCAATCCTGAGAAAAATGCCTGCATTGCCGCCAGCATTGCAAATCCGCAGACAATTAATGTCGGAAAATGCGGCACAAGTCCGGTTTTCGTATAATCGATAATAATCGGAATCATAAACCCAACGGATAAGACCGCCAAAATGACAGACAGTAATCCGAAAAAGTTCATCGGTTTAAACGTCTGATACATTCTTGCAATCGTACGAAGCACGCGGAACCCGTCCGAAAACGTATTCAGTTTGGAAACGCTTCCCTCCGGGCGGTCACGGTATTCAATCACGACATTTTCCACCTGCATATTCTTATCCGCCGCATGAATGCTCATTTCCGTCTCGATTTCAAAGCCCTTGGATAACACGGGAAACGACTTTACAAACAAGTAACTAAACGCCCGGTATCCCGTCATCATATCTTTAATATCCGTATCGAACAGCATGTTGATGCTTTTGCGTACAAGCGTATTCCCGAAATTGTGGAACGCCCGTTTATTCTCTGTAAAATAGGTGGAAGAGAGCCTGTCCCCCACGACCATATCCGCATTCTTCTCAAAAATCATCCGGATCATTTCAGGCGCCGCTTCCGCCGGGTATGTGTCGTCTCCGTCGGTAATGATATAGCATTCTGCGTCAATATCCCGAAACATTCTGCGGATCACATTGCCTTTCCCCTGCTTATATTCGTAACGGACCATCGCGCCTGCTTCTTTTGCAATCTCATCCGTTCCGTCCGTCGAATTATTATCGTAGACATAGATGACCGCCTCCGGCAGCACACGTTTGAAGTCTTCCACTACTTTTTGAATTGTCCTGCTCTCATTGTAGCAGGGAATCAATACCGCTATTTTATCCATGTTCGGTTTCCTTCCATTTACTCATCTTACGATATACACAGTATATCTCTATTATAATCTGAATTGCCAAAGTAATCAACAGTGAGACGACAACTCCGTCCATACAATAACGCCGGATCAGCACGGCAGACGCTGCAACCGACGAGACAATCCCTCCGATTCCGACCGCAAGCTGCCCCTTTATTTCCCGAAGAACCGTACATACCGGAAACAGGGCGGCGTTCACGCTGATCAAAAGCGTACTGATAATGATCGGCACAAACAGATACGTATAAGGCCGGATCTCTTCCTGAAACAGCAATACTAAAAACCATTCGCCGAACAATGCCGATACAATCAGCGCCAGCACGGATAACCCTGCAAATACAAGTGCAACTTTTTTTAATATCTCTAAAAATCCCTTTTTATCGTTTTCCTTCAGGCGGTCTGCCAGAGGCGTAATCAGCGGAATAAATATCGTCGAGGCTCCTACCTGCACAATCATGCTCGGCGTTGCAACCGACGAATAATACCCCAGTACCGTCTCGTCGTAAAACCGTTCCAGAAAATATTTCGGAAATGAAATAGAAAGATTATTTGTCACCGCAACAAGCACGAGCGGAAGCATGGCAAACATCAGTTTTTTTACATCTGCCCGATTGGCTGCACCGTCTTTTGCAATAAACCGCTCTGCCGTACGTCTGTCGTAAAAAAATGCCGTCAAAAATGTCAGAAGCGTTATACTCCCAATTGCCAGAACCAGATTTTTCGTCAGATACAAGACGCCGCAGAATCCGGCAATCATAAAAAATCCACGGAATATATAGGAATAACAGATGTAGTCCATACGCCCGTTTTTCTGGTCAATGCCGTGGTACACGTCAATCCATGCTTCCCCGCATTTAAAGAGCATGTACAAAAGGATCACGCCCCATTGATACGGCGTATACGCATTGAAAAACAGCCCGGCAAAACATACGGCAAACGAAATCGCCATTGCGGTAAACCGCGAACGGATATACGTTCTGTCCGAATATTCGCCTACGACGTCCGATACCTGATACTGCCTGGTATTAAACAGCGCCATAATGGCAAATGCCGCCGTAAACGTCATAGCAAGCGAATAATTTCCCCCGTCCTCAAATCCGGAAATCCTGACTACCAAAAGCGTGGTCAGCCACTGACAGCCATAGTAAAAAATCGTACCGAAGCTGTTATAAAATATATTTGCGAGTGTTGATTTTTTCCCCATCGTAATTATCCTTTTGCTTTCCCCTCTATATATCCATCGAATAATCCGCCCGGTGAAGCGTCAGATTCGGATTATAATAGGGATCGCCCTGTTTGATTTCCTTTTCCCATTTCTTTTGGAAACGTTCGATCTCTCCCTGGAATCTTGCCTGTTTTTCCACAGTATCTTCATAGCCCCTGGATTTGGATTCGTAATGGTACAGCTTCGCGTACGGATTGAACAGGATCTGATAACCCGCCGCACGGATCTTCATGCACAGATCCACATCATTTAACGCCACTACAAAATCCTCTTCCATACCGCCTACCTGTTCAAATACAGACCGCCTTACCATAAGGCATGCGCCTGTCACGGCGCTGACCTCGCGTTCACAAAGCGAAAACGGATAGTATGCTTCCTCCCTGTCCCTAAGGCTCCAGAGCGCATGAGCGGCAAACCCGCCCATACCGATGATCACACCCGCATGCTGTATCGTGGAATCGCCGTAATACAGCATCGCTCCGCATGCTCCGACACCCGGTTTTAAGACGGAAGAGACAAGTTCGCCCAGCGTCCGGCTCTCCATGCATTCGGTATCGTTGTTTAAAAATAACAAAATGTCGCCCTTTGCACTCTTTACGGCAAAATTATTGATGGCGGAATAATTAAACGGTCCTTCCCATACGGTCAGGTGTATCTTGGGAGCCTCTTTCGTCAACGCTTCATAAAACGCAAACGTCTTCTCATCTTCACTGTTATTCTCTGCAATAATTACTTCATAATTCTTATAATCGCTCTTTTTTAAAGAATCCAGGCAGAGTTTCAAATCGTCCGTATGGTCTTTATTCGGAATAATAATGCTCACAAGGGGCGTTTCGTCCCATGCATACTCCGCATGGAAAAATCCGGGCACATCGGATAAAACGACCGAACCTTTGATATGCTCCGACTTTAAATAACGCCTTAAGCAATCGGCATTTTCCGCTTTTAAGCTACGGACAAAAGACTGCCGCTCCTCTGCCGCCACGAGATTGGAAAACAGCGGTTTGGGAAGATGCCAAATATGCTCCGCGAAACGGAATGCCTGCAGAGAAAGCTCATACCAGTCATTGCCACACAGCCGGATCCAGTCCGCATTCTGCGCTAATTTTTCCAGTAAGCTCCGCCGGATTACAAAACAACGTCCCAGATACGGGAAATTCAGCAGCATCTGCATACTTGCATCCGGTTTAAAAAACGGACGAAACCGCTTATTGCCGACACAATTGTCCTCATCCGTATAGATCAGGTCCGCGGGCTTTTCATGTTCGTTTGGCATACTGCCAATCGACACAGGAACCGTTTGGCACGCCGCTTTTGAAATCTCGTACAGATACTCCGGAGATACCCGGATCTCCTTTCCGGAAAACACAAAATAATCCCCGGCATGCGCCTGCAGCAGAATCCGCAGTGTCGTCTCTTCCGAAATTTTTGCATAGGAAACCCGCCGGCAGGTCTGCCTCTTCCATCCGGCTTCTTTTTCATCTACATCCGCTTCCGAAACAATGACAAACGACAAGGCTTCCGAAAGAGCGTCTTTCTTCTGTGCCGAAAGCTGCGCTTTTGACGCCGCAGTCCTTCTGCACCATGCCATATAAGCCGACTCTTCGTTTACGGGAACGCCCAGTTTACGGAGCGCCTTTTTGCACGTATATGCCGCCCCGTAATATTTCAAATAATAGAATGCCTTCTGCAGTTTATTTTTTCCTTCAAGATCAAAATCGCTTAACATATCTTCTCCTATTTTTTGTGCCAATGCCGTTCCAATGAAAGATTTTTGTTATAAAACGGGTCTCCTGCCGCAATTTCTTTTGCATAGGCATGCATCAGATTCTGTCTGTCGACCGCCGAAATCTCCTGCCGGTAATCCGCATTTGCGATCCTGCACAGCGCATACGGGTTTAACACGATCTGCCGTCCTTCCCTGCGCAGTGCAAAACAAACCGAAAGAATCTTGCCCAATGTCGTTTTTTCCCCGCTCTTTTCCCAGAGCGTTCCAAACTCTTTTGTCCGCGCCATACATGCGCAGCCGGATACGGCTGAAATATTATGGGCATAATAATTTCTTCCCATATATCCCGGCGCATCGTATCGTTCCCCGCGGTTCATTTCCACAGCGATCGTATCGGGCGTCTTTCCGACGACAAGATCCGAACTTACGATCAGGTTCTTTTCATCCAAAACCTGCGCTCCCACAAGCCCCACATCCTGCCGCTGGGCAAACATCAGAAGTTCTTCTATAAAAGCAGGCGTAAGGATCACGCTTCCTGCGGCAAGAAGCAGCACATACTCCCCGTCCGCCTGCCGAAACGCTTCCGTCAGTTTCGCCTGCGTCATGGCACAATAAACACTATAATTGCCGTAAGAGGAAAGTTTCTCTAAAGACGCCGCTGTACGCGCCGCTTTCTGCATCTGTCTCCCGCTGCCGTCTATGATAACGGAAATCCGCGGATTGGAAATCTCGTACTTCATGCGATAATGCGTCTTGCAGATCTGCGCGCTGTAGACCTTCGCCGGATACCCCCTGCGCACTTCCGCATCCCGGACCGCCCGGATACCTGCCGAAACGGCATAGGACTTTGCGTTTAAGTTCATGGAAGTTGACATTTTATGGTATCTCCAAAAATAAAGCACTTTGGGGATATGACAGATACATTCCGCCGCATCTGTCAGCCGCATAATCATATCATGATCCTGACTGCCGTCATATTCAGGCCGAAACAACCCCACCTGCTCCAACAGGTTTTTGGAAAATACGCTTAAATGGCAGATATAATTGACGCCCCTTAAATTATCTACGGAAAAATCCGGTTTAAAGTGGTACGTAATGATATTTTCCAGCTCCGTTCCCTCAAATGTCACTTCGTCCGTATAAACAAAATCCGCCCCTTTCGACGCAATCGTTTTCACACATTCATACAGCGCGGACGGATGCAGCATATCGTCATGGTCAAACAACGCCAGATAATTTCCGGAGGCCATGCGGATACACGCATTCGTATTTTCTGCGATACCCATGTTTTTTTTCAGTTTTTCGTATCGAATCCGCGGATCGATAGCAGCATATTCTTTTACAATCCGGGCGACGTTTCCCGCGTCTGCATCCGACGCGTCCGCCAGACAGAGTTCCCAATTCCGGTAAGTCTGTTCCCGTACGGAATCGATCATATCCCGCAGAAACTTCTCCGGCGTATTAAACAGCGGCACGAGTACGCTGATCTTTATTTCCCGGTCAAATTCCCGCTCCCTTTGTTTTTTCTTTTCTTCTTCTGTCGGCATGATCTTCGTCAGAAATTTTCTGGCTTCTTTCCGTCGTGCCAGACGGTTGTTTGCCACAGCGTTTTGTGCCTTATGATATACGCCGGACGGTCCGTTTTCATATAAAAACTTCATCGCCCGGTACGTTTTTCTCGCCGGATACAGCACCGCCCAGACCGGCGTCCCTTTTAATCTGCGGATTCCCCGCCGCTCCGGTTCTTCTTCCACATCATCCGGTCCGTCCTCTCTCGTATAAGCAAGAAACTTCACAAAATCTCCCAAATCTGCGGAAATCTTTTCTTTTTCCTGCTCGATCAGTTTTCTAAATTCAAGATCTTCGTTTACTGTCATAACATTCTCCTTACAGCCGACGCTCTGCGGCCGGATGGTTTTACATCCTGTTTTTTATAAATCCAATGCAAGAACATAGCCCGCTTCATTTTCAAAGACAACGTCCACCTTTTCATCCGCAAGCGTCTCTGCGCCATGCTCTTTTTCAAACTGCGTCCCTTTCATCATAACGGCATACTGAATATCCCAGTCATAATATGCCTGACGAAGTTCCTCCGTCGTATGCCTCCATTCATAAAAATCCGGAAAATCATAACCGGTAGCGCCCTCATATAAATAAGTCTGCCCATAATCCGCCGTTTCCGTCATAAGAGGCACCATGTTCTCTTCCGAAAGATGATCCGCCACATACTGAAACAAATCAAATACCGTATTCGGAAGTCCCACATGTTCTCCCGTTATAAAGGACCAGTCGATCTGATACAGGGTAAAAAACGCCGTACTGTGCATTGCCCCCGTAATCTTTTCCGTAGAAGTAACGATTTTATACTCGATTTTTCCAAAGCATAACACGGCAAACAGGCAAACCATCGCACAGTATGCCATCAATGTTTCTTTGGCTTCCTGCAGCATAATGGAAACTGCCCTTGCCGTCAAAATCCAGCAGAACATCCACAGCGGATAGTATGTCTTGTAATAATAATAGGTAGAGACATGATGCGTCAGCGTCAACAGGAGCATACACCCGGTAAATCCCAGAAAAACACCGAAAAACGCGACATCCGGCGTAAGCTTTTTTCTTTTTACCGTATAAGCCAGCACAAATAAGATCGGCAGGATTGTCCAGAAAAAGTCCATATACAGTTCGGTATAAATACCTCCCTGGTTTGTCAGGGCGCCTGCAATACTTGTACCGGAAGAAATAAAAAATCCATACAGACAGTAATACAGCCCCAGAACGGAAGGAAGCAGGAACACTTTAAGCGCAAGCAGCACGTTTTTTCTGGAAAACACTCTGCCTTCCCGTTTTGCCACAAGCATCAGATACACAAATACGGCCGCAAACGCCGCCGGAGCAAACATCATATAACTGGTGATCACGCCAAAACAGCCTAACATCAGCAGAAACACCGTAATCTTGCGCTCCACCTGCGCCTCTTCGTACAGCCGCAGAATAACAGCCAGAAAACCGACCATCATACTGCCCATTGCCCAGTAACCGAAAGAATAGTAGAAGCTTAAAAACGGATATCCCATAAAGTAAAAAACGGTCAAGACCACAGAGAGGATTTTCGATGCCTTTGTCTTGGCAAAACGCCGAATCACCGCCGCAAAAAACAGCGTTTCGATCCAGAGGAAAAAACAGTCTCCGATAATATATCCTTTATACCAGTCGGCAATCCGCACAAACGGCTGAACCATTTCAATGAACATGGCATTCTGCAGATGAAGCAGGTACATTTTCGTTACCTGCTGGGAACGTACGATCTCGGTCGCCTCTTTTAAATGCAGCCCCGCGTCGCTGTTGTAATAGCAATACCACAGCTGCGGCGTATAGATCTTCAGCGTAATCGCCAGCACGGCAATCGTCACCAGCCCGATCAGGATAAAATCAAACCTCTCCCAGACATATTCCTGCGCCATCCCTTCTTTCCGGATCAAAAGCGCCATAAATACCGCAACGGCTGTGTAGATAGCCGCCATGGTATAGATATTCACCGGGATATGCAAAGGACTGATCACTCCCGCGGCAATGCCCCCGGTACAGACGGCAGTTAAAAACGAAAATACCAGCCATGCAAATCCGTTCATCGGTTTATGCGACTTACGGTAACGGTATATATTGATCACGCACGCCACAAATGCAACGGCATACCAAACAGTTCCAAAAATTGTTCCCTGTAGCATAGATCTATCTCCTCATTATTTTAAAATAATCCGGTTCGGCGTCGTTTCATAACTGTATACGGCTGTGCCGTCCAAATACATCCGACAGGCATTCTCACGATTAAAAAACGCCCCGTCATCCTCCTGCATCATACGCTTCGGCGCATCAAAAAACGCAGCCCCCGCATCGACAGCTTTATAAAAATCCGGATCCGGTTCGCTGTTTCCGTGGTTTGGCATTTGTATATAATCCGATGCCAAAGCCTCTTTGTACTGCGTTCGTACCGAATCTCTGACACGCTTCCCTGCATCTGCACAAAACAGCATCGACTCGGTATTGGCGCTGATCCGAAACATCATAGACCCGTCATGCAGCGCCTCATTGTTCTCCTCACCGCCGCTGCCGTCCCATGCATGCAGCACTTCAAACGAAAGTCCTGCCACATCAAACGTATCTTTGCTTTTTACATAGCGAAGCTGCTCAATTTCAAGCGCAGACCACTCGGCAAGCATGCTCTCTTCTCCCTGCGCGCCGGCATCCAGTCCCGAAAAGTCCACGGCATACACCGTATCGATTTGAATCTTTTTGGATTTCCGAAACAGTTTGATAAACGCTCCCTCATGCGCTTTATGCGGATGCGTCAGAATCCACGCATCGACATGCCCGCCCAGCAGCTGCAGACGCTTCCTTACAAAATCGGCGTCTTCCTCACAGCCTCCGTCTATCACGATCAAATGCCCTTGCTGATCCTCGACCGTATAAAACATCAGCGGTTCTCCGTCGGCGCCGCCATACTGCGTGACCATCCACTCCCCGTCATAATCCGTTTCTTTGACGTCTCTGCGGTACACATGATACGCAGCGCTGGCTCCGACAAGCTGATAACCGTATGCCTCCGGAGCCTCCACGGATATCTCTTCTTCCTTCGGATAAGCCAGGTAGTTGCAGTCCTCGGCAGCCGCAAACCATGCAAGGGATTCCCAGTCCTTTTGATCACTGCTCATGATCCGAAAGATCTCCGCCGCCCGTTCCGTTTCGATCCGATGCCCCCGAACCGCATCCATGCCGTACGGCATCAAAATATCCGCGTCATATTGACGGATAAATGCCACAAGATCATTTGCCGCAATCAGTTTTTTATGGGTAATTCCGTTGGCAGCAGCATCCGCTTCTATTATATCGCAGACATCGACCGCTTCCTGCGGCAGTTTGTAATTATTCTGCTTTCGTTCAAAGATAGATGAATTGTATACAATCGTTCCCGTCATGCCAATGACCAAAAACATCATAAAAAACAGAGCGTACCGCTTTACTTTCCCCTCTGCACGCATAAGCACAAGTACCCCGGTATATGACGTTACGATGGCCGAGGGCAGCAGCCAGAACATTCTCCAATATACTTCTTCCCCGATGCAGAAATCCATAATGATTTTTGCCGTAACAGGGAAAAAACAAATGATAAAAAACAGCAGCGTATATCCTAAAAATAACACACGTTTTTCGTTCTCTTTTTTCTGTAATGCCAGGTAAAACAGGCACGCAAAAAACAAAGCCATCTGCATACCGTTTCCGTTATAGGAATCGTACATAGACATTACCGTTTCAAAAATACCCTTCAAATCATACCTCCCTACCGGATGACCAGATAGATCCCCGCACAGAAAAGATTCGGCAGGCAGCAGACTGCCGCAAGAACCAGAATCCGCAGGCTTTTATGCCGCCACGCGGCTAAGAGCCCAAGCAGTCCAAGCATGATGGCACCCAGCATAATTCCCATGGAAGAGACCATACAGCAGGCGCACATTAACGCCGATATAAACACCCAGTCCGGCACCGTCTGCCTGACGCCACAATCCTCTTTCTGCCAAAACATCCGAATCGCCATATACAACAGCATCGGCAGCAAAATTCCCGCCAGAATGGCCTTCCCCTGCCAGAGGCGGATCAACAGAAACAGACCGCTTGTCCGCTCACTGTATGCGGCGAACAGATGCAGTCCGGATAATAAAAGCAGGAAATATCCTGTTTTTTCCATATCGTATTGAAATAACGCCCTGCCGATCAGTGCGTACACCGCATACGCCCACAGTAAAAATACGATCATAAACACAGAATGCGCCAAAATTGCCGGATGCGTATCCGTCAGCTTGGCGATTACCGCGGTAAATGCATAAAACGGAGACAGCACGTATCTCGAAGGCAGGGTTTCATACAGCGTGCCGGTATAGGGACTGTAGGCGAAGATCGTATCCGTAGCAATCGAAGTTGTTGCAGACGCCACAAAAAACGCATCGTCCGTATTCTGATACTGATAACGGATATAAACCAGCACCTGTCCCGCCAAAATCAAAAACTGCGCCCAGATACAAAATGTAAAGCGTTTCACCGCCGCAAACGTTTCGCTTACCAGCTTCGGAAACCGCCGAACATGTAGCAGAAAAGAAACCGCCGATAACACGCCGATCGTTCCGCCGTAAATTTTCACAAGCAAAGACAACGGCTGCCGCAGAAAAATCAAAGGCAGCGCCATGATCTCAAACAGGGCAAACATTATCACATAGCCGGCCGCCATATGCAGCAGCACATTGTCTGCCTCCTTATCTTTTTGCTCTTTTCCCGTAAGAAGCGTATAGTAAAGCCCCAGTAAAAACGGAACGGCGCCTAATACTACCGCGATCAAGCACAAACTTTTTATCATGCCGCCGTACAACCTTCCTTATCGTTTGATCTCCTATTGAAACGCCCAGAATTTATTGATCAGAAAATTCAAAGGTACGCTGAGAAGAAGATTTATGATCGGTCCCAGAAATTTCGATATATGAAATACCTGAACCCATAACACCATCAAAACGCTGTTTAAAAATAATCCGGTAAAAGAATAGGATACATACGTTTTGGCCAACGTCCCAAACACAGACCTCTCTTCTCCTTCTTTCAACGTAAAGACATATTTATTATTCCAAAAAAAGGACCATAATACGCTCAGTATAAATCCGACTGCCGTAGCGATCAGATAGTCCTGCTTTTCCCAGAGTCCCGCAGATTTTAAAAGCATCAGGCAGCCCGCATATATGATATAATTAACCGCCGTATTGCTGATCCCTACGACGCCAAAGCGGACAAACTGCAAAAAAGTTTCTTCGGTCTCCTGTGTCAGCTCTCTGTGCAAAATTCGAAACAACAGCTTAAGGCACCGCAATGCCAAGGCTTCTATCCCGTTCCAGAGCATACTTCCTGTTTTATTCATCCCGTTCTCCGTTCCGCCCGGACAAATTGGTCTCTTTACAGATATAAATCGGGCGTTTTTTTACTTCAAGATATGTTTTCGCCAGATAGGAACCCAGGATCCCCATGCACAAAAGCTGAATCCCGCCCAAAAACATAATAATACACACCATGGAAGGCCAGCCGAACGCAGAGCCGCCGTAAAGCAGCTGGCGTATAATGATAAAAAGAATGGCTCCCGCTGCAACCAGGCACATCATAACGCCGAAAAATGCCGCAATAGACAGAGGCATCGTAGAAAACGCCACGATCCCGTCGATTGAATATAAAAACAGCTTCCAAAAAGACCACTTCGTCTCGCCTGCCACTCGTTCTACATTTTCAAATTCCAGCCACTTTGTTTCAAATCCTACCCAGCCGAACAGCCCCTTGGAAAAACGGTTATATTCACCCATTTCCAACAGGGCGTTCACAAACGCCCGGTTCATCAGACGATAATCTCTGGCTCCGTCTACAATATCCGTTTTGGAAATACGGTTCATCAGGCGGTAAAAATTCCGTGCAAAAAATGAACGGATCGGCGGTTCCCCTTTACGGTTTACTCTCCTTGTGGCAACCGAATCATACCCTTCTTCTACAATCGCCTGATACATCCTGGGCAGAAGCGACGGCGGATCCTGCAGATCGGCGTCCATAATCGCCGTCAAATCGCCGTCGGAATGCTCAAGTCCTGCATAAATGGCAGCTTCCTTCCCGAAATTCCTGGAAAACGAAATATATTTCACACGCTCGTCCCGGACAGATAACGCTTTGATCTGCTCTAACGTGTTGTCTTTGGAACCATCGTTGACAAAAAGCAGTTCAAAATCCGCCTGCGGCATCGAGCGCATCACCCGTTCCATTTCTTCATAAAAGTAACGCAGCGCAGATTCTTCATTGTAACATGGGATAATTGCCGTTAGTTTCATTTTGATTCCACCTTCAACTCTTTACTGTTTACCATACCCTGGAAATTATTTTATTATACCGTCTATTGCCCGGTATGTCAAATAAGCGCCCCGGAAACGAATTTCCGAAACGCTTATTTCTGCTAAAATTATGTTCAATTTTTCCCGATTTTCGCATGTATCGTATGAATATTCCCCGTTTTCTCCCTCATGCTCTTTGTTTTTTTATATAATCCGGTTATAAATTACGACTAAGGGAGGTATTTTCATGAACTTAACCAATCCGCTTGATTATGTAATCGCCGTTTCCGGCATCCTGACCATCTTTGTCAGCTTTGCCTGGAATATCTACGAAGTCTTTCTGCATAAATCAAACGATTCTTCGGACGAAGATTCCGCCATCCGATAACCCACGCCGGCTTCGGTAAATATGTACTTTGGTTCCGCCGGATGATCTCCGATCTTTCGGCGGATATTTGTCATATTGACACGAAGGATCTTATTGTTTTCCGACACGTAAGGTCCCCAGATCCTCTCCAATAGCTTTTGGTAAGTAACCATTTTGCCGGAATTTAACGCAAGATATTCCAGAATCCGGTATTCAATCGGCGTCAGGTGTATCTGCTTTCCCTGCGTATACACCGCCCGCTTATCAAAATCCACGGTCAAATCCTTTGCCTGATACGTATTGCTGCCGCCGTATGTTCTTCTGCGGCGCAGCGCACAGCGAATCCGCGCCATCAATTCTTCCGACCCGAACGGTTTCGTCACATAATCGTCGGCTCCTGCATCCAATGCAGACACTTTATCGTTTTCTCTGCCTCTCGAAGAAACTACAATCACCGGACTATCGGATAAACTGCGTATTTTTTGGATCATCTGAATCCCGCCGATATCCGGCAGAATCAAATCCAAAAGAATCAAATCCGGACAGTTGTTCGCAATCTGTGTAATCCCTTCCCTGCCGCTTTGCGCGGTAAAAAATTTATACCCGTTCTGCAAAAACTTTCTTTTTAAAAAATATTGTACCTCTTTCTCTTCGTCTATGGATAAAATCCTGTACTTTATCCCCACTTCCATCCGATAACCTCCTGTTTTGATCTGTCATGGCGTTCTCAAAACAGGTTCTTTTTTTTACCGTCAAAGCGATGGATAAATACCGCCATCCGAAAAAACGGAATCCGCCGTTCGGCAAAATAAATCCGAATAATCGGCGTCTTACATCCAAAGTACCAGAACAGCGCCGCGGCAAGAATGACAAATATCGCCGTTCGCAGTCCTGCCAGAACATTCAGTGTTGTCCCCGCCGTATCGGTAAACATCTGAAAATCATCCATATCCTCACACATGCTGACCGGACGCAGCCCCTGCGCCGTCCCATCGTCTGCATTCCTTTCACAGAATGCATTTTGCCGCGCAGAAACCGGTAGCTTCCGGGAAGAAGATTCTATGCCATTGCTGCTGCCGATGACTGCGATTGCAAACATCAGCGCCATACAAATACATATCAGTTTATTCAAATATGATTTCTGCATAGAATCCCCCTTTCTCTTCTCTTTCTTGATCAAGATCCCTTCCGGCTGCCCGAAGAAAATTTTCCCTTCGGATATCTTTTATCTTCTAATCCGCAGTCTCAGCATGTTTGTCTACGTATCTGCAGCTTTTGTATCTTCCGTTTTCCCACCCGAACCTTCGATATGTTCTGTATCTGTAGTTTCTGCTTCCGTTTCCACAGTCTCCGTAGTTTTCGTTTCCGTTTCTGCAGTCTCCGTTTCCGTTTCCACAGTTTCTGTGGTTTCTGTTTCCGTCTCCGCAGTTTCTGTGGTTTCTGTTTCCATTTCCGCAGTTTCTGTGGTTTCTGTTTCCATTTCCGCAGTTTCTGTGCTTTCTGTTTCTGTTTCCGTATTCACGCTTTCCGGAATGCCCCCGGTTTGAATCGTACTGTCAACAGTAAAGAGGATCGGCTCGTCAAACGGTTCCGGACTAAGCTTTCCGTCCGCCATCACTGCCCGGACGCAGAATTTATACACCTGCCCTGCAGCAAACGGCACGGACTTTCCTGCCGCGTCCAGATATTCGGCCATACTGTGCGTCCGCTCTTTTACCACTGCTGTCCTGACAAACCCGTCCGTTCCGTAAGGCGCGCAGAAGATGCGGTATTTCACGGCTCCGCGCCATTCGGACCACTCCAGTTTCACTTTGCCGTCTTCCATTTTTACCGTCAATGTGATCATTGTCTTTTTTGCAACCGGAGCAGACAGGTTTCCGTAATACGTCGCACCGTTTAAAACAATGGATGCGCGTACTTTATAATAGTAAGTCACTCCGGACAGAGGCGCCACATCTTTATACGAAGTTTTATCTCCCGCTGCGGTTCCCACCAAAGTATAACTGCCGTTTTCTGCCTCTGACCGGTAAATCTCAAATCCACCTGCGTCCGCCGTCTTTTTCCAGACAATTTTTACTTCTGTCCCCTCTACGGTACATTTTTCTTCATTGATCTCCGGCGTGCCGATCGTAAGTTTCCCGGACACGGCATCGGAAATGGTTCCGTACAGTTTCGTACGTTTATTGGCATCATTAGCTTTCGGCGCTTCTTTATACATACGCACCTGATAACGGTAGGTTCCTCCTCTGACCAGTCCTGTATCCGTATAGGTTACGTTTGAATTTCCGGAAATCGTTGCAATCAGCTTTCCGTCCCGGTAGATCTCATATCCGTCTCCCGTATTCATTTTATCCCAGGTAATTTTCAGCGACGTGGAAGATGCCGATTCCACGGTCCGAATCATGCCTTTTTTCAATAGTGTGGGCATTTTACTGCATTTTGTCCGTTGAAAGCCCTTGATCTTTTTCCAGTTTTTAATATTCGTATACTTTACCAGCGGATCGGTAAATGTAAAGGATTCTTTGGAATCGATATACTGGAAAACGCTCCATACCAGCCGCTTCACATGCCAGCTATCACACAGCCCCCAACGATATCCCAGATTCATCTCGTCGGGGTGGTCAAATTCCCTGCCGTAGATAAACGCTTCAATCATGCTGTTGCCCTCGCTGATATAGTAGGCATATGCATACGCCGCCGCCTGAACGGCTTCCCCGCGGCTGGAATTAAACGACTGTTCTGAAAGCATAATCGTACATTTCTTTCCGAACTTCTTTTTCGCATAATCCGTGAGCACTTTCAGATTTTTAAAATTAATAATCTTTGCAGAGGAAGATTTCGACGCCTCGGAATCATCCCAAAAAATCGGGTCCGACATGCCCTGCGGATATGCATGGTACGCAATCTGAAAGCTAATCTTCCCCTGGTCTTTTAATGTTGCATAAAATTTGTCTACCGTCGCCTTTGCACTGAAATACCGTTTTCCGGAACCGTCCGAATCTTTATTCCAGTTATGGTCCAGGCTGATATAAACTTTAGAATGCTTGCTGACGCTCTTTACGGCGTTATAGCAGATCCGAAACGCCCTCGCATAATTTGACATATAGGCGCTTAAACTCTTTCCGCCGCCATAATTCCAGATACAAGCGCTGTTTACCTCGTTTCCCAAAATCCATCCCGTTACGAGATTCTCTTTTGTGCCGTAACGTCTGGCAAGAAACGTCATCAGCGCCTCAAATGTCTGGCAGCCCGCTTTAGAAGATGTTTTCACCGAAGAAAACAACGTATAACTGTATCCGCCGAACTGCATTGCTTTTGTACCTGCAGAGGCGCTGTCTTTCGGAAGCAGCAGAATGATCGTCACCCTTACGCCCGCTGCATTATACGCCTGTACCAGCTCGTCGTTCCTCTGCAGCTGGTCCGCGTCAAAATAATACGTTTTATTTTTATAAGTAAACGGCGTTTTATGTACGGCTTTCGTATTCAGCAGAGAATTCATCGTCCAATTGATCACTGCATGTTTGGTTCCGATTTCCAGAGAATCCGAAAGTTCCTCCACCTGAAGCCCTTTTTTTGAAGCCGCAGTCGGCCCTTTGCCGGTAAAGGAAGCCAGCATCTCCGGATTTGTGATATAACCTGCGGGACCGGCAAGTTTATATTTTTTGCCCGACTTATAGGCAACGGCAAATTTCTGATAAAGCATGGAAGAAGTGTAATTTACTTTAAACGTCACCGTTCCTTTTTTCGCCTTAACCGAAGCAAGCGGCTTTGCGCTTTTTGATCCGCTTTCCGATACATTGGCGTTTAGATTCAGCAGATATAGTTTTTTGCCCATTGCTTTTGTCTTCGTCTTTACTTTTGCTTTGACAACCAGCTTCTTTCCGCCGCCCGCCAGTTTGCAGGACTTGATGGCAACCGGCTGTTCCGCTGCCCGCACATCCTGCGGTTTCTGCACAGCTGCCGCACATCCTATACAAATCACCCATACTGCCAAACAAATTTTGACCCTGTTCCATTTTATCTTACGCATATGCCGCCCTCTTTCTATTCCTGCCTATAAAATATCCTGAAACTATCCTATCCCATGTTGATTAAATGATCATTAAGAGACTGCTTTTACCTTGATTTCCCAAATAAATCCGCACGGTATACACCCTGGTCGACCAGCGCGCGAATGGCGTCCACCACGCTCTGTTTATCTTCCTGATACGTCACGCCAAACCATTTGTCATTTGTCTCCAGCACTTTTACCTCTGCGCGCCTCTCCTGCAGCAAACGGTCAATAATCCGGGGAAGCAGATACTCTGACCGCATATCGTCTTTTCCGATCCCTTTTAAAAATTCCAGGAATCCGCGTTCCAGCTCTTTCAGAAAATCCGGCTGCATGCCCCACATATTCATGGACACCTGCTGATTCTCCTGTACGCATACGGGATGCCCGTTTTCATCCAAAGCATGCAGCACGCCGTCTTTATACCGGATCTCATACGTCTCCGTTACTTTCCTTAAGTTCCGGTTCTCATCTACTTCACAGACGCCTCTAGTCACACCGCCGTTTTCGCTCAACGTATTTTTTAACACAAATCCCGCCATACAAAGATCATACCGGTCCTTCGGCCCCTCCTTGTGCTGCGATAAATAATCATGCAGTTTCACAAAAGCCTCTTTTCCATAATAATCGTCTGCATTGATAACTGCAAAGGGATTTTCTGCCAATTCTTTTGCCGCAAGCAGGGCATGTCCGGTTCCCCACGGCTTTTTCCGTCCGCCCGGCACTTGAAACGGCTCCGGAAGGTCCGACAATTCCTGATAGGCATATCTGACCGGA
>OFFW01000239.1_pt1 | contig 42316 bp, 38 predicted proteins | sample 1521501 | NCBI WGS metagenome assembly OFFW01 (sample SAMEA3504107, study PRJEB24116) | mouse gut metagenome | biome: mouse gut; feature: mouse-associated habitat; material: faeces | place: Denmark | collected 2011
GCGGTGGCGGTGGTGTATTGTAAGGTGAAGGATAGAAGGCGGAGGGGTTGAAAACTCTTCGCTTTTTGCATCTGTAAATTGGACATTGACATTATATAATAAATAAATTAGAGTAAATGATAAACAATGAGGAGCGTGTAGACATGGGTATATACTTAAATCCGGGGAATGAACAGTTTACGGTTTCTGTCAACTCTGAATTGTATGTGGATAAGACAGAACTGATAAAATATACGAATAGCCGTATCGGAAAAGACAGACCATTGATTTGTTCCAGCAGACCGAGGCGATTTGGAAAAACAATGGCGGTAACTATGTTGTCAGCGTATTACAGTAAAGGGTGCCATTCTGAAAAGCTGTTTGCAGGGCTTAAAATAAGTCAAAATGAATTTTTTAAAGCGCATCTAAATAAATATAATGTAATCTTTTTGGATATTCAGTGGATGTACGGCAATGCACTTGAAGAAATGAAGAGAGATTCTTCTGTTAAGGTGGTGAGTTATATTCAGGAACAGGTGATATCCGAGTTAAGAAATGAATATTCGGAATGTATCCTGGACACGGACATTTCATTGCCTTCTGTATTGGCTAAAATTAATGCTAAGACAAAAGAACAGTTTATTATTATTATTGATGAGTGGGACTGCCTGTTCCGTGAGGACAAAAATAACGAGAAGCTTCAGAAAGAATATATCAATTTGTTAAGAGGTTTGTTTAAAGGAACTCCGTCGGGGGCGTTTTTAAAGCTTGCTTATATTACAGGGATTTTGCCAATTAAGAAGTATGGCACACAGTCAGCTTTAAATAATTTCCGGGAACATACAATGGTCAGTCCCAGACAGATGGCAGAGTATGTCGGCTTTACAGAGACAGAGGTAAGGGCTCTTTGTAAAAAACATAATATGCCATTTAAAGAGATGCAAAGCTGGTATGATGGATATTATTTTGAAAAGGCAGGACATATTTATAGCCCAAATTCTGTAATTGAAGCCGTAGATAGTGGGGAATTTGGAAATTATTGGTCAGGAACAGAGACTTATGAGTCTTTAATGGCGTATATCGCAATGGATTTCGACGGATTAAGACAACTGATTGTAGATATGCTGGGAGGTCAGGGATGCAGCATTGACGTGGAATCGTTTCAAAACGATATCACTTCATTCAACTCTGCGGATGATGTAATTACACTGCTGATTCATATGGGATATATGGCTTATGATAGTAAAACAAAAAAAGTTTTTATTCCAAATGATGAGGTGAGGAGTGTTTTTTGGCGAGCGATTAGAAATGATGGGTGGGAAGAAGTAATAAAGGCGGTTGATGCATCGGAAGCTTTACTTAAGGCAACTTTGGAGATGAACGAAAAAGCTGTGGCACAGATGATACAAGAAGTCCATATGCAAAGTTCTTCCAGTCTGATATATAACAATGAGATTTCTTTGAGCAGCGTGATTACGTTGGCCTATTATAGTGCTTGCAGAGATTATACTCTTGTAAGGGAACTGCCGACAGGAAATGGGTTTGCTGATATGGTATTTCTTCCCAAACGTACATCTTTAAATCCAGCTTTGGTTCTGGAATTAAAATGGGATAAAACCGCTGAGGGAGCAATAAGCCAGATTAAAAATAAAGGATATGTGTCAGTTCTTAAGGAGTATAAGGGAAATATTTTACTTGTCGGAATAAATTATGATAAGAAAAATAAGATACATGAATGCAAAATAGAAAGCCTTGAAATGTAATTTGCAGTATCAAAATACAACGATAAATTAATTGAACGGGCAAAAGGAGGGATACTATCCTGATAGTTGCTTAAGTAAAGGTGTGTAGGAAGGTATGAAAATAAAAGTTAGAATTGCAGAAGAAAAAGATGTGGAGCGTGTTGCTGCTCTGTATGAGAAGCTCCATGATTATCTGGAAACACATGAAAATCACCCCAGATGGAAACGCGGTATTTACCCGACTAAGGCAAACGCGGAGGAAGGATTTGAAAAAGGGTTGTTATATGTGGCCGAAGCGGATGGAAAAATGGCTGGAAGTGTGATTTATCTTTGTGAGCAGGGAGAAGTTTACAATCAGGTAAAGTGGCCTGAAGAAATACCGGGTGACAATGTATATGTGATTCATGTATTGGCAGTCCATCCGGATTTTTTTAGAATGGGAGTAGGAACAGCGCTCCTTAAGTATGCGTGCAATATGGGAAGAAAAAACGGAGTAGGAGCAGTGCGTCTTGATGTGTATGAGAAAAATTTTTCAGCGATACACTTATATGAAAGCTGCGGATTTTCGTATCGTGGAACCATTGATTTGGGACTGGAAGAATTGTATGGCTTAAAGTGGTATCATGTCTATGAAAAACTTTTAAATTAAAAAATATTTAACATAACGTTTTTGAACCCTACTATAAACGAACAGCCCAACGGAAATAAACCGCTGGGCTGTAGTGTTTTTAGCCTTACATTCTACATAAAATCAAATAAACTCATCTGGACAGCTTTTTCGGCATCTTTATCCTCCGTTTTTTCCGGGCGTTCCCATCTGACATTTTCCGGTGGGATTTCCTGCAAGAAGCAGGAAGGCTCCTGCCCGCAGACAAGGATAAGCTCTTCCTCCGCCCGGGTCATGCCAACATAACAAAGGCGGCGTTCCTCCTCGATAGAGTCGGCCGTATTTACACCGCCAAATTCCAGAGGGGAGCGTCCCTTGTCCATTCCGTAAAGAAAGACTACCGGAAATTCCAGACCTTTGGAGCCGTGGAGGGTCATCAGAGTCACGGCGTCGGAAGTAAATTTTCTGCCGCCGTTTCGTCTTACGTCACCGTCTTCTCCGAAGGTAAGTGTGCGGAGAAAGTCTTCCATAGTAGAATGGAGTACTGACATGTCTGTCAGTTTTTTTATGGCTTCTTTGTTTTCAAAATTAATTTCGCCGTCCCATTCCTCGAGAAGTTTCAGGGGGCGGGTTTTCCTGATTTTTTTCCGGTATTTTTCAGTGAGGTAAGCAAGCTGTTCCTCCGGAGATTCTTTTAACCAGTGGGAAAGCAATTTTTGGCAGAGGGATTCCGCTGCCTTTTCTCCGGGATAGAGCGTCTGATAAAAAAAGTACAGCGTTGCGCGAACCTCGCGTTCGTTCAGGAAATCTTCTCTGCCGGCTACCTGATAGGGAATCCCCTCCTGTCTGAGGCACTTTTCAAGCAGAGCCGCCTGCCGGTGGGTCCGGTAGAGTACTGCGATATCCGAAAATCCCCGGATTGGGCGTTCGGCGCCGGTTTCGCTTTGTTCTGTGTCAAGCATGTCGATACCGCCAATCTGCCGGTTGATTTCTTTGGCTACAAAAATTGCCTCCCGCCGTTCATCTTCCACTGCTGCAATTCGGACAGGACGCCGTCCGGCCTTTCTGGCAGTCATACTGCGGGTCTCCCCTTCGTTGTGGGAGATTACGCCAAGAGCGGCCTGAAGAATATCCGGGGCCGAACGGTAGTTTTCCACAAGCCGGGTGGTAATAAGGTCCGGAGACTCTGCGGCCAGGCGCTGAAAAATGTTGGGATTGCAGCCGCGAAAACCATAAATAGACTGGTCGGGGTCTCCAATCACAAATAATTCCTGTCCGCCGCGGCTCCATTCTGTCATCAGTTGATACTGGAGCGGGTTAATATCCTGAAACTCGTCAATGAGCAGGTAGGAAAAGCATTTCCTCTCAGGCGCATCCTCCAAAAGCTCTTTCAATATTTTCAGGGTTTCCAGAAGCAGGTCGTCATAATCCATTGCGCCGGATTCCAGAAGAAGCCTTTGATAATATTCATAAATCCGTCTGTTTTTTTCATCCGCCTGCTGCAGACCGTTTTTAATCTTGGAAAGCTCCCGGAGCAATCCGGAAGGGGAATCTTTTCTTTCAAATTCCAGGAGCGCTTTTTCCGCGAGTTCCGTTTGAAGCCCGGTATCTGCAATCATAAAAGAAAGCCCGGCATTTTGCAGAAAACGGCTGCAGATAGCATGAAAGGTTCCTATTTGAACGGCAGGCTTTTCGGAAGACTTTATGCGCTTCTTATCTGCCTTTCCCGATAGAGTACGGCCGTCCATTCTGGCACGCATTTCTTCTGCTGCTTTATTGGTGAAGGTGACCGCTGTGATTTCTTCCGGCGGAATCTCTCTTACGTCCAGAAGATAGTGGAGTCTGGCAATCAGTGTTTTGGTTTTCCCGGTGCCCGGTCCGGCGATAACGGCTATTCTTCGGCCGGTCTGTGCTGCCGCTTTCTGCTGGCGTTCATTCAAAGTCAGGGCATGAGCCGGCTGAAGGAAGTCATCAGAAGAATGCAGATTTTCCGTCGGCGCTGCCGGTTTTTGGCCGGAACCGTAGTCCGGCTCTTCGCTGCCGTTTTTGCCGGAATTGCTGTTTTGGCTGTTGTTGCTGTTTTGACCGGAGATGTTGTCCGGCCCTCCGCTTTCGTTCCGCCCGGCATTGCCGCTTTGTCTGTCGTTTTTATGTCCTTCGTGTCCGGTGATTTTTTCTTTGGGGATTTTGCTTAGTGCCTGCAGCTCTGCTGTTGTAAAAAGAGATATCTGTCCTTCCAGACCGCTGATGTCTTCCGGAGTCAGAAGGCCGATTTTACCGTATTCCCCGTCAAAACCCGGCGTGCGCTCCACCTGGCCGCTGCGCAGTCTCTGGATTCCTTCCGCAATAAGAGGGCCGGCTGTCTTTCGGATATCCTCCACGGGTATTTCCCGCAGAATGGAAAACTCAGAACCGAGAGCTTTTATCAAATGCTCATATTGTTCCGTGGCTTTCTTTCCGGCGGAGGAAATTCCGGTGGAGGCGCCGATGACTTCCAGAAGCGGAACCAAGCTTTCAAAAGGCCGGCCTGTGGGCAGAAGATAGCCTTCTTCACGGTCCGCCAGTTGTTCTACACGGTTTAGCACACCGATGGTGATTTTCTTCCCGCAGACAGGACATTTATTTCCATATCGGGCAGTTTCTGAGGGACTGATACATAATCCGCATTTTCGGTGTCCGTCAAAATGATATTTTCCTTCCTCGGGGAAAAATTCGATGGTGCCAGCCAGTCCTTTTCCATTTGAAATGGCGTCTGCCAGCCCGTCATAGGACAGTTCTATATCAAACAGATTGGCCTCACGCCCAAGCTTTGCCGGCGAGTGGGCATCGGAATTGGAAATGAGGTGGAAACGGTCAAGGGCGCTTACCCGCCAGTTCATGGGAGGGTCGGAGGAAAGGCCGGTTTCCAGAGCGCGGATATGGGGCGTTAAATCTTCGAAACATTCTTCAACCGTATCAAATCCTGAAAAAGCGCCAAACATGGAAAAATGCGGCGTCCATATATGGGCAGGCACATAAATTCCCCCCGGAGTGGTTTCCAGCATGATTTCCAGCAGGTCACGGCAGGGAAGTCCCAAAATGGGCCGGCCGTCAGAGTGGATATTTCCAATCAGTTCCAGCCGCCTTGCCAGCGCGTCCGCCGCTTCCAGATTAGGCAGGAGGAGAAGGATGTGCACCTTTCTCACCCGGTCCCCTTTTTTATAGATGGAGCTGATTTCCCCGGTGACAACGAAGCGGGGCTGACGAGAGGGCGCTCCCTCCAGCCGGTATTCCTTTTTGAGGACATACAGACCCTCTTCCGCCGGTTCCAGCTTTTCTGCCAGTTCTGCACGCCATGCAGGATGGGTAAAATCCCCGGTCCCTATAATATCGATTCCTTTTTTCCCGGCCCACAAATCCAGATATTCCGGTGTGCAGTCCCGGCTGGTTGCCCGGGAGTATCTGGAGTGGATATGCAAATCCCCTATGTACATTTTTTCCTCGTTTCTTCTTTGGCGAATAAGAATATGTGCTTATGCAGTTCCTGTTTTTTGGTGGCGGCAAATTGCTTTTTCGCTGTTTTGCCGCCGTTTGTTGCGGTAACAATACCACCAATATTTCAATCCACACTTTCACCAAGCGACATAAACAGTTTATGCGATTAAGAAATATTTATCAAGTCATATTATTTTTCCTTGACATTTCCGCAGGGAAACCATACTATTTAACTATACCACCAATGAAAATATAAAGGAAGTGATTTGATTGACAGCTCATATTTCGGACGATGGACTTGGCAGGGAAGAGTCAGTAGCGGAACATACAGAAAAGACGGTATTTTTGTGTAGCGAAAAGGGAAAAAGATGCGGGCTTTCTCAAATTATGTCTTTATGCGGAATGTTTCACGATATGGGAAAAGATAAACGTTCGTTTGACGACTATCTGCATGCGGATGAAGCGGTAAGGCGAAAGCTTAGAGGAACCATCGGACATGCCTCAACGGGCGCAAAATATATTTATGATAAATATCACGATGGATGTTCCAGAAATATAAAATATATGGTTGAAATGGTTTCCTATGCCATAGCGGCTCATCATGGGCTGTTTGACTGTGTTGATGAACATGCAGATATATTTTCAAAAAGGATAAAAACAGTTGAGGATTATGACGAAGCATGCGGAAATTCCAGGCGGGATTATCTGAATCAATATGAAACGGATGAGATTTTTAAGGATGCGACAGATGAATTTAACCTGGTTTGGAACAGGATTAAGGAATTGTTCACACATCTGAAAACTATGCTGGCGGCGAAAAAGAAGGGAGATGCAAGGGGATTACTGGCTAATTGTAAATTTTTTCTCCTTGCCTGCCTGCAACGTTTGATTTTATCTATCTTAATTGATTCTGACTGGGAAGCAACCGCTGACTTTATGGATAATATCAATACGTTGTCAAAGAAGCCGCAATTTAATAAAGATGAAGTGTTTCGGGAGGCCGGAGAACATTTTGCGGCGTATATGGCGAAAAAGCAGCAAGAGGTTAATATTTCCCGTCTGACCGGCAAAGAAAGAGTGATATTTGAGGCGAGAAATACACTGTTAAATGAATGCAGGCAGTTTGCAGTGCATCCGGCAGGCGTATATTGTCTGCCGATTCCCACAGGCGGAGGAAAAACGCTGAGCAGCCTTGCCTATGCACTGGAATTTTGCAGACAGCATCCTGAGACAGAGCGTATTATATATGTATCGCCTTTTGTGAGCATTACGGAGCAGAACGCACAGGTATTCCGTGAGGCAATCGGCAAAGCTGACTGGATATTAGAGCACCATTCGTCTGTAATCAGGAATGAGGAAACGGAGAATGAGGATTACCGAAGCAATAAATTTTCCAGATACGATATTAACTGGGAGGAGCCTTTTATCTGCACCACCTTTGTCCAGTTTATGAACACATTATTTTCAGACAGGAGCGAATCGGTGCGGCGAATGCATCGGCTTGTTAATTCGGTTGTGATTATTGATGAAGTGCAGTCAATGCCGCTGAAATGTGTACATACATTCAATTATATGATTAATTTTTTGAATTTTGTATGTAATACCAATATTATTTTGTGCACGGCGACACAGCCGGCTCTGGAGGAAGCGGAATGTCCCATTTTTTACAGCAGTCCCAAACATATGATAAGAAATGCTGCGGATTGGGTTCTTAAGTTTGAAAGAGTAAAAATACATATACCGAAAGCGGAACAAAAATACACATTTGACAGCCTTGGAAAAGAAGTTGCCAGGCAGACAGAGGAATATCGTTCAATACTTGTGGTTTTGAATACAAAGTCAGCGGTAAGAAAATTATACGATATATTAAAAGAACAAAATATTCATGTTGAATATCTTACGACAAATTTATGCGCGGAGCACAGGAGTGATAAGATTAAGGGCATAAAGGAAACTCTTGTCAAAAAGGAGGAAAATATTGTTGTTATCAGCACCAATTTGATTGAGGCGGGAGTGGATATTTCCTTTGAATGCGTATACCGTTCTATGGCTGGATTGGACAGCCTGGCCCAGACGGCCGGGAGGTGCAACAGAAACGGCGAGGCGGAATACGGCGATATATATCTGATAAAGCTTGAAGGTGAAAATACCGGTAATATGGAGGAACTGCAGGAAAACACAAGAGCGGCGGAAGAAGTCATCTATCAGTTCAATAACAGTGAAAATCCGGGAAGCCTTTTAATGCCCGAATGGATGGATGAATATTATAAAAGCGTATATTTCAGCGGAGCCGATAAAATGAATTTCCCGGTGGAAAAGATAGATAGGAATATAATAGAGCTTTTATCAAGAGGGTTCGGAACTGAGGAAAAGAAGAATTATATGAATCAGGCGTATAAAACAGCCGGGCGGGCATATCGGGTCATAGATAATGAGACGTTCGGCGTAATTGTACCATATAAAAAAGGCGCGGAAATCATAGCGGCCATTCAGGAAATATCAGATGCGGGGGATATAAGAAGTTATATACGACAGGCGCAGAGATATACGGTAAATGTCAGGGGAAACCAGATGAAAAAGCTGGATGGGCTTATTCAGCCGATAAGTGATAAAATACCTGATTTATATATGGTAACGGCACCCGGCGCCTACAATAATGACTACGGTATTGCGCCGGAGTGGGAAACGCTTATTTTTTAACGGGATACAAATTACAAAGCAAGGGCAGAAAGGAAGAGAGAACATGGAAAAGCCTAATATTATCGAATATAGCGTGTTTGGCAGATATGCGTTATTCTCAGACCCGCTTTCAAAGACAGGAGGAGAAAAGTGCAGTTATCAGATTCCGACTTATCAGGCTCTTAAGGGGATAACGGAATCAATTTACTGGAAGCCAACTATTACATGGATTATTGACGAGTGCCGTGTTATGAATCCGATACAGACAGAGTCAAAGGGAATAAGACCAATCAAATACAGCGGCGGAAATGATTTGGCATATTATACTTATTTGCGGAATGTAGAGTATCGGGTAAAAGCGCACTTTGTATGGAATGAAAACCGGGAAGACCTGAAGTATGACAGAAATGAAAATAAGCACTATGACATTGCAAAACGAATGATTGAAAGGGGAGGGAGGAGAGATATTTTTTTAGGGGCAAGAGAGTGCCAGGGATATGTGGAACCCTGTTCGTTTGAGGAGGGGAAAGGCGCATATGATGCAATGGACTTGCCCTTTGGCATTATGGTACATGGCATTACCTATCCTGACGAAGCGGTGCGGGAAGAGGAAAAGGGAAAAATGACAGTACGGCTTTTTAATGCACAGATGAAAAAGGGGGTAATACGTTTTCCGCGGCCAGAAGAATGTGAAATAAGGCAGGTTCTGCGTGAAGCAAAACAAAAGGAATTTATTTTAGAAAAGAATTTCAAAGGATTAAAAGAGTTTGAGGGAGGTGACTTGCTTGGCATGGTTAAAGACTTTGGCTGACACCTACGATATTTATTCCGACCTGGCCGGGGTTGATAAAAACGGACAGGCAGTGCTTTTGCCGATTTCCCACTCAACATTCAATGCGCAGATTGAAGTAACTATTGATAAAGACGGAAACTTTGTGGATGCGCAGAAGCTTGAGAAAGGCATTGGTGTGGTGACCGTTATTCCGGTTACGGAGGATTCGGCGGCAAAAGCTAATGGCATTGTACCGCATCCATTGTGTGATAAGCTGTGCTATATAGCTGGAGATTATACAGACTATACAGGTGATGATAAAAGAAAATATTATGATGCCTATATAGCGCAGTTACAAAGTTGGGCAGAGTCAGACTTTACTCATCCCATGGTACAGGCGGTGTACCGGTATCTTGTAAAAGGGTCACTGATATGTGATTTGACAGCAAAAAAAGCGCTGCTGTTAGACGATAACGGAAAGTTAACCGATGATATTAAAATACATGGTCAGGGGCAGACGGGAGCGAATGTAAGATTTAGAGTTTTTGGAGCCGGTAAACCACAGGAAATATGGAAAAATCAGGAGGTATATAAAAAATACAGTGCATATTATCAACAAAAATCAGATAAGAAAAGACTGTGTTATGTAACTGGGAAAATGGAGTCCTGCTCGGATAAGCACCCCTCTAAGATACGAAACAGCGCGGATAAGGCAAAACTGATTTCGGGGAATGACAAATATGGTTTCACATATCGAGGGAGATTTACAGCAAAAGAACAGGTGGTTTCTGTTGGGTATGAAGTGTCTCAGAAAGCTCATAATGCTTTGAAGTGGCTTATTCAGAAGCAGGGATATACTCGGGATGAGTCAGCGATTGTTTGCTGGCTGGTAAACAGGAACATGTCAATTCCTGATATGATGAAAGACTCAATTAATGCCTACAGGGATGTAGATGATTTTGACTATGATTTTGATGATATCGGTATTGATGATGCGGTGGCTGACAATAAGCACGACACGGGCAAATACATTGCGGAACAGTTTAATAATGCAGTAAATGGGTACGCCGGAAAAATAAAACAAGATGACAAAATTGCGATTATTGCGCTGGATGCAGCAACAACAGGCCGGCTGTCTGTTGTGTATTATGATGAAATGGGCGGGAAACAATACATTGATGCAATATTAAACTGGCAGCAACACTGTAAATGGCGCCGTACCATAAAGATTGAAAAATCTGAAACGGCAAACAGGAAAATTACCTGCGAGTGTACGCCAGCTCCCAGGGATATGGCTCTTGCAGCATTTGGGACACAGAGGGATAAGTGGCTGGAAGCAGAGGGCAAATTGATTAGAACAACCATAAAAAGGCTGCTTCCATGTATAACGGGAAAACGGGCAGAGATTCCCTACGATATCATTCGGGCAGCAGCAAGACGGGCATCCATGCCGCAGACAATGAGTGATTATATATGGTATAATGATACATTATGCGTGGTATGTGCAATGATAAGATTTAATTATGAGAAAGGAGACAGGACAATGGATAATTTTCTGAACGACAATATAAACGACCGGAATGTTTTGTTCGGAAGGCTGCTGGCGGTATATGATTACATGGAGCAGCGAGCGATGCTTGAATATGATGAAAGCGGAAAAATAAAGGAGAGTCGTACGACAAACGCAAAACGATACTGGAATGCGTTTAGTAGTAGACCGGCCAGAACATTTAAAACAATAAAACAAAATCTGGTTGCTTATGAAAAAAGATTAAAAGACTATCAACTTAAAAAATTTGAGGAGTGGACAGGTGAAATAATGATACATTTTACAGAAAAAGATTTTGATAATATGGCTTTGTCGGAAATGTATTTACTGGGATACTATCAGCAGATGGAATATATGAAAAAAGCGTTTCAGAGAAAAGAAGAGTAAAGGAGAAAAGTTATGGGTGAATTTACAAATAAGATTGATTTTGAGGTTCTGGTAATGGTAAAAAATGCGAATCCCAATGGGGACCCGCTCAATGGAAACCGGCCGCGTGAAACCTATGATGGATTTGGCGAAATATCGGACGTGTGCATTAAACGGAAAATAAGAAACAGACTGCAGGACATGGGACAAAAGATTTTTATACAGAGCGATGAACGTTCTGATGACGGATTCCGGAGTCTTGCAGACAGAGCTAAAGGTAACGCAGATATGCAGAAAGCTCTTAAGGATAAAGACAGGGAGGCTTATGCAAAAGCCGCCTGCGAGACTTGGATTGATGTCCGCAGCTTCGGACAGGTATTTGCTTTCAAAGACACATCTGCTGGTGTGAGAGGGCCAGTTTCAATTCACTCCGCATTCAGTGTACTTCCGGTATCCATTAATAGTATGCAGATAACCAAAAGCGTTAACAGCGAGACAAAGGAGGTAAAGGATTCCAGTACAATGGGAATGAAGCATAAAATTTACTCTGCATTATATGTCATAAAGGGCAGCATTAATCATCAGCTTGCAGGGAAAACAGGATTCAGTGATGAGGACGCGGAGAAAATAAAAGAAGCTCTGCGTACACTTTTTGTCAATGACAGCTCCTCTGCAAGACCTGACGGAAGCATGGAAGTATGTAAAGTATACTGGTGGAAACATAATTGTCCTATGGGGCAGTATTCGTCTGCGAAAGTTCACAGACTCATAAAAATTTCAGCCAGAACAGATGACCCGAAAGAATTTGAAGACTATGATATCGTAATTGATACACTGCCGGATTTAATGCTTGAAGAAATAGAAGGTATTTAATCATGTATACCGAGGAAGATTATCTGATGCTGTCTGGCATTCAGCATTTTGCCTTTTGCAGAAGACAATGGGCGATAATACATATTGAGCAGCAGTGGGCGGAGAATTACAGAACGACTGCGGGAGAGCTGATGCATAAAAAAGCGCATGATGAAGGCGCCTTTGAAAAAAGAGGCGACTTGTTGACTGCCAGAGGGCTGCGTATTTCTTCACATGAACTTGGTTTAAGCGGACAGTGTGATGTCGTGGAGTTTTGCCGGGACGAAAACGGAATCAGCCTGTACGGCTATGATGGGAAATGGAATCCTGTACCGGTAGAATATAAGCGTGGAGAACCCAAGGAAAATAATGCTGATGAACTACAGCTTTGCGCGCAGGCGATTTGTCTGGAAGAGATGTTTCAGGCAAAAATACCGGATGGTTATTTGTACTATGGTGAGAACAGACGGCGCAGCCGAATAGAGTTCACGGATAGCCTGAGAAAAGAAGTAAAACGGATGACGGAAGAGATGCATGATTTGTTCAGGAAAGGATACACGCCAAATGTAAAACCGACTAAACAATGCAAAGCGTGTTCTCTTGAAATGCTGTGTATCCCTAAACTGCAAAAAACAATGAAAGTCAGAGAATATATTGAACGGCAAATTAAGGTAAACGATTGATTATAGCGGGAGAGTCGGTGTGCGTAAATTACTGAATACGTTATATGTTATGACAGAAAGTTGTTACTTAACCCTTGACGGTGAAAATATTGTGATACAGGATGATAAGAAAACGCTTGGACGGTTTCCGCTCCATACATTGGATAATATCATATGTTTTACATATAAAGGAGCGAGCCCGGCATTGATGGGAGCCTGTGCGGAACGAAAAATTGGAATGAGCTTCTTTTCACCTGGAGGAAAGTTTTTGGCCAGAACGGTTGGCAGGGAATATGGGAATGTACTGCTTCGAAAAGAGCAGTATAGAATATCAGATAATGGAGACAGAAGCGTTCTGTATGCAAAAAATATGATTACGGGAAAAGTATTTAACTGCCGGTGGAGTATTGAACGTACATTGCGTGACCATGCATACCGTGTGGACGCGGAGCGGCTGAAACAGGTTTCCGATATTTTATACAGCACGCTGCCTCAGATAGACAGTACGTTAAAACTGGATGAGCTTCGGGGGATAGAAGGTAAATGTGCCGAACAGTACTTTTCCATATTCAATGATTTGGTATTGAATCAGAAAGAGGATTTTACATTTACAAGAAGAAACCGAAGGCCTCCGCTTGACAATATAAATGCAGTATTATCTTTTGCCTATACGATTCTTGCAGGTGATTGCGCCAATGCATTATCGAGTGTCGGATTAGACCCATATGTTGGATTTATGCACAGTGACAGACCTGGAAGAACTTCTCTTGCACTTGATTTGATGGAGGAATTAAGGCCAATTCTGGCGGATAGATTTGTTCTGACACTGATAAATACAAAGGCAATTCAGGGCAGACATTTTGAGAAACACAAAGATAATGCAGTGTTTTTAAACGATGACGGACGTAAAGTGTTTTTTAACGCGTGGCAAAATCATAAAAGGGAAACTATAACACATCCATATTTAAAGGAAAAAATATTATGGGGACTGGTCCCTTACGTACAGGCGCTCTTATTTGCCAGGACAATTCGAGGTGACATTGACGAGTATCCGCCATTTTTATGGAAGTAGGTGTTTGAATGCTGGTACTAATTACATATGATGTTTCTACCCAGAATGCAGCGGGAAAGGCTCGTTTGCGCAAAGTTGCAAAGGAATGTGTTAATTACGGACAACGTGTCCAAAACTCTGTGTTTGAGTGTATTTTGGATGCTTCACAGTCATTGCTGCTGAAGGAGCGCCTTGTATCGTTAATTAATGAGAAGGAAGACAGCCTGCGGTTTTATTATCTGGGAAATAATTATCAGACAAAAGTTGAACATTTTGGAAACAAAATTTCTTATGAGGCTGAAGGTACATTAATGATATAAACTGGTGCGAATGGTAAGTTGACATTAAAAGTATGGGAGGTTCGCACCATAAAAAAGTAACTAAACCAGAACGAAAATATTTATAATTAGAGCTGGGAAATAAAAGATTATGAGTATTGACCAAATAAATATTCTCGTTTCTGAGAAGAATTGTTGCTTTAGCAGTCGCTCCCCTTGCGGGAGCGTGGATTGAAATACAATATGTGGATATCGGTAGCGGGGAATGCTGCTGGTCGCTCCCCTTGCGGGAGCGTGGATTGAAATACAAGCGGTATGTATGCAAGGACAGTAGTGGGATGTCGCTCCCCTTGCGGGAGCGTGGATTGAAATACAAAATGAAGCGGATGCCCTGTTTTTGTCTGACAGTCGCTCCCCTTGCGGGAGCGTGGATTGAAATTATGTAAGTATGATGTGACTGCAAAGGAAACCGCCGTCGCTCCCCTTGCGGGAGCGTGGATTGAAATGATTATGTTTTCCGGGCAAGCGGGAGCCGGAAAAGTCGCTCCCCTTGCGGGAGCGTGGATTGAAATAACAAAATGCGGGGATGGTGCATATCAAATCCGAGTCGCTCCCCTTGCGGGAGCGTGGATTGAAATAAAAAAGGTGCGGAAGGCACGTTTTACCACACTGAGTCGCTCCCCTTGCGGGAGCGTGGATTGAAATATCCATGTAATGCATATTCTGTCAATCCTGTCACGTCGCTCCCCTTGCGGGAGCGTGGATTGAAATCCCGTCCGATAAGGTAATATACGCATAATTTACCGTCGCTCCCCTTGCTGGGAGCGACTGGATTAAAAATCTGTATAATAACAGCAGAAAAACGTATTGTTTTATGCTTTTCCTAATAAATTTGAAAAACGCGCATCTTTTAACCAAAACAATTTATTTAACAATAAATATTTATCGTCACAAAGTTTGATATATCCGCTCATACCATCTTAATGCAAACAGCAAAATACCCCGTTCCTGTATTAAACAGCAGGTTATAATCGAAATATTCTGCATAAAACGCCTGCTGGAACTGCTCTGTCGTCATCAGATGATTGCTTTCTAACAAATATTTTGAGGAAAGGCGGGAATGAATACCGACCTGTTCGACCATTTGCTGGGAAAGCTGTCTGGCAGCGTTTAATACCATTTTATCTACTTTTTTTATTGGCATATTCAACATGGAACTTACGGCGCGCAGCACCAGGGCGTCTTCGAGTACCAGAAAGACATGTACCCGTCTGCCGTCCAGCGAGCAGAAAGTCAGCCGGTCAACAATGCTGTTGCCAAAGTCTTCGGCGTTGTAATGTTCACTGACAATTTCTATCTGTAATCTGAATATTTCCTGTATGGTAATAGCCAGAGCGTCTATCAGGGCATCCATAGCTTCCCCGGTATTATCTTTTTTCCATTTATTAGGTATTTTTCCGGCAATTGCACGGTCCTCAATCATAATGTGTGCAGTCAGCCATCCGAGGCAGATGCCGAGAAAATGATGGATGGATTCCTGGGAATAATTTGACTCTGATAAATCTTTTTCGAGAGCCGGAAGGGTTTTATAGCGCATATCGTCGTGAAGGCGTTTGTGGATTTTATACCCGCTGTAATCAATGGACTGCATATATGCTTCCTCATCGGTAAAGTGCTCTATCGCATAACGTTTAAAATATTTGATACCTTCGGCGCATGCCCACTGGCCGTTATGTTCATTTTGGCTTAAATTGACTAGTCTGCGAACAATTGAAAAAAGCTTCCGGTGTGCATTGTCGATGGAATCAACCCCAATGTTAAAGTTTTTATTCCATTCTGCTTCTTTCGCCATTTTGCTCCTTCTATTTTGTGAAAATATTTCACCGTACTGGAGTTTATTTTAAATATATGTCAGGATATGGCGAAAGGTGTCAGAAATCTAAAGTATTTCTGTGTGAAAAGATTTTTTTTGCATAAATTTTTTGATATAATCAGAGCAGAAACAGGCAGGGGGACATTATTTTGGATAAGAAAAATTTAAGCGGGCAGAGTGGCGGTTACTGCCTGAGCATTACAAGAGAAAAATTGTTGACGCTTTGGCTGGCCGCTTTGTTGCTGTTTTTGGGCGCGGCGGCAAGTGTTTACGGGTGGCTGCAGCTACAGGCGGATAAAACGGGCTGGAGTTATATGGAATATGTAAAACTGGTGATTGGCTCAGGTGGAGGACTTTTTCTTTTTTGTTCGGGAGTCGTAACGGCGTATACAGCGGTTCGGGATGCGTTTTGGCCGCAGAAAAGCACGTTGGCAAATTCTATTCGTTCCCAGCTTCCTTATCCGGAGGCGGCGCCGGGCGTGCAGGAATTGTTTGCAATGGTGGATAAGGATATCGGGGAAAACGGTCAGTGGTTTGACCGGGTGGCGGTGGGAAAGGAGTGGGTGCTTGGAGAGACGGCAAGCTATATTCCCCGCATTCGTTTATTTTTTGGAAGAGATGAAATCAAAAGCCATAGAAGCGGTAATCATGTAAATACGACCCGGATAGTTGAGCTTTACATATTAGACGACCGTCGGCAGCATCGGGTTCTTACTCTCCAGAATCCAAAGGAACTGCAGCCGCTTTTGAGTTGTATTTCCCTTCGGGCGCCGGATGCGTTACGCCGGCCGTACAGCGAATATGCCGTCTGGCTTAACAAGTCGGATATGGAGTGGGAAAATATGCTTCGGGAATACCGGGTGAGGCAGGGAAAACGGGAGACAGAAGCGTTTCAGTCTCAAAATGCGGATAGTATGATATCGCAAAATATTACGCTTACATTCCCGGATGGCGATGTAACGTCAAGGGTAACGCCGGATTTGGTCCGGCAGACATTGACAGAATGCCTGAAACAGGGTGAGGGAGTTTTTTCACTGACGCTGGGAAAGCCGGCGGTGAAAAACGGCAGCCGTTTTGTGGAGCTTTCCTGTTTTGCGGGGTTTTATGAGGAAACGGAAAATCCGTCTTTTCAGGAACTGGAAGAGCTGGGGGAGGCCGAGCTGTTTCTTAGAATGACTTCCGACAAAGAAACGGAAAAAATTTACGGAAAGGCTTGTCAGACAGATATACGGACGGCGGAAAAAATTCTGCTGGCATGGTGCAGGGGAGAGATTCCAAATCTGGAGGATTGGGAGACGATGCTGGTTGATTCCGGGAAAAAGCAGGAAGAGAAGCGGAAGACTTTTCCGCCGCGCCTGGAGATTATGTCATCGTCAGGCGTATTTCAGAGCCATGACAGATTTACGCTGGAGGATGTGGAGGTAGCTGTGGAGGGGCTGTTGGACGGAAGCTACCGGACGGTTGATTTAACTCTGCCGGGAGGCTATTTGTGGATGCAGGTCCACGGAGGAGACAAGACGGACGGGCGCTGTCGGGTGTCCGTCACAAGGGCGGATTCCGATAAACTGCGCTATTTCAGAATTTTGTGCACACATAAACAGGCGGCGGCCTGGCTGATGGAATTTGCGGAGGGGAGATTTCGGCCTGACTGGAAAGAATGGAAGGATTATACCAGACGGGCGGAAAAAGAAAATAAAAAGAACAGGAGGAACATGTAAACTATGGGAAGCTGTTTTAGCGGCGCGGTGGAGCAGGCGCTCCGGTACATTTATTATGATTTGCGGGCCGGGAAAGGCGCGGAGGGTCTCGGGATTCTGGAGGAGGCCTCAGCGGCAGGGGACGGGGATGCCTCCTGCATTTTGGCCAGATGTTACTGCGGCAGTCAGTATGTGTGGAGCGGACATGATTTTCCGGAGGATGACGATAAGGCAGTGGCGTTGATTCACAGGGCAGTGGAGCAGGGAAGTGGAATCGGCGTTCTGGTTGCGCTGCGTACCGGAGAGCTTACTCCGTCTCTGGAAAAAAAGATGCCCTTTGAAAACCTTCAGGAGGCTTTTGACAGCGTGCTTGAAAAGGCGGAATCGGGAGACGCTTTTTGCCAGTACACGGTGGCAAATTCTTATTTTTGGTGGGATTTTTTGCGTATTCAGGGGAAAGGACGGGATTCTTTTTCGAGCGAAGGGGAATATAAGGAGTATCTCCGGCAGAATATATCGAAATGCGAGGACTGGTTCTGGAAAGCCTTCCGTGGCGGCATGTATTTTGCGGCCAATAACCTGAACCGTTATTATGGGCAGGGAGATGAGGACATTATTGCCCCGCGCCCAGAGCTGGCAAGGGACCTTTTTAAGACCGGAGCGGAGATAGGGTATCCGATTCATCAGTGGTTTTATGCGGAGGCTTTGGAGAAAGAAGGGCGGTTTGAGGAGGCGCTTTACTGGTATAAACTGGCGGCGGAGGGCGGTCAGTTGGAGTGCTGGTACTGTGTTGGAAGCGCTTATGAGAACGGCCGCGGTGTGGAGAAAGACCTGGCGTATGCGGCGGCCTGCTATGAGAAGGGACTGGCCCAGAAAAAGGATACCGGAAAGAAGGTAGGCTGTGCCAATTGTCTGGGTTCGCTGTATTATGAGGGAACGGGAGTGGAGAAGGATTACGCCAGGGCCTTCCGGCTTTTGACATACGGATACGAGCATAACACAAAATTCGGCGTCTGCTATTTGGGAAAATGCTACTTCCGGGGCTTGGGCACGGTTCAGGATTATGTGAAGGCAAGGGAGTTTCTGGAACAGGTAGACTGGAAGAACAGGGAGGCGTTTTATATGCTGGGCGTGATTTACGGACAGGGTCTGGGCGTACCGGCGGATATCAAAAAGGGCGTGGAATACCTGCTGAAAGCGGAAGACAATAAGGAGGCTAAGGCGGAACTGCTCAAATATAAAAAGACTCTTTTCGGAAAATGGGTGAGAAGATAAGAGCAAAGTTTTAACCGCAAAATGATGCAAAAGCACAGGTATCAGGATAAAGTCCGGTATCTGTGCCTTTTTATGTAAAAGAGCCATTGACAAATGTCTGAAATCGGACTAAAATGACAATGTCCGATTTCGGACGAATAAAACTGAGGGAAAAAGCGGGAGCGGAAGATAAGCCGCCGGCTTTTTCTGACGGGTACATATGATGGAGTATAAAGATGGAGGAAATTTATGAAAAAAGGACTTTTGGAGTTCAACAATATTGTAAAGGAAAACGACGATATTTACCGCTGCGCCGCCAGGTCGCTGGGGCTTTCAGACAGTGTTTTCTGGATATTGTATACTTTTCGGATAGAAAAGGAGGAGCTTACGCTGCGGGAAATCTGCAATGTCCTTTATCAGCCCAAGCAGACCGTTCATTCCGCATTGAAAAAGATGGAAAAAGACGGTTATATCCGGGCGGAAGAGGGAATGGACGACCGACGCAGCAAAGGGCTGAGGCTGACGCCGAAAGGGAAGCGGCTGGCGGAGGAAACGGCTGATAAAGTGATTGACCTGGAATGTAAGGCCTTTTCGGGCATGAGCGGGGAAGAGCAGAAGGCGTTTATCGGCTTATTCCGTAAATATACGGCGTTGCTGAAAGAAAGTATGCAGGAATTAAATACGGAAGGTTGGGAGGAAAAATAATGGCGGTTCAGTTATCAGACCACTTTACATACAAAAAATTATTTCGTTTTTGCATGCCCTCCATCATAATGATGGTGTTCACTTCTATTTACGGAGTGGTTGACGGGCTTTTTGTATCGAATTTCGTTGGGAAGGTGCCTTTTGCGGCCATTAATCTGGTTATGCCATTTTTGATGATTCTGGGTGGCTTTGGCTTTATGATTGGAACAGGCGGCTGTGCCCTGGTTGCCAAAACGCTTGGAGAGAAGGACGCCGACAGGGCAAACCGCTATTTTTCCATGCTGGTGAACCTGACTGCCATTTTGGGCGTGGCGCTCTCCGTTATCGGTATTATTTTTATGGAGCCGATAGCGGGAATGCTTGGCGCGACAAAAGCCATGATGGAGGACTGTGTGGTCTACGGCAGAGTGGTTTTGCTGTTTAACAGTGCTTTTATGCTGCAGAACGTATTTCAGTCCTTTCTTGCGGCGGCGGAAAAGCCGAAGCTGGGGCTGGCGGTCACGGTGGCGGCTGGCGTGACAAATATGGCGCTGGACGCGCTGTTTATTGCAGGTTTCCGGTGGGGCGTTACTGGGGCGGCGCTGGCGACGGGAATCAGTCAGTGTGTCGGAGGGATTCTGCCTTTTATTTATTTCCTGCGGCCCAACAAAAGCCTTTTGCGGCTTGTACGGACAGGATTCGAGGCGGATATCCTTTTAAAGGCATGCGGCAACGGTTCTTCTGAGCTGATGTCCAATATATCGGGTTCGCTGGTCAGCATTGTCTACAATTTTCAATTACTGAAATTTTCGGGTGAAAACGGTGTTGCTGCCTATGGCGTATTGATGTATGTCCAGTTTATTTTTGTGGCGATGTTTATTGGCTATACCATTGGAACCGGGCCTGTGGTGGGGTATCATTACGGCGCGGGAAACCATGGGGAGCTGAAGAGCCTGCTGAAAAAGAGTTATCTGCTGATGGGAACGGCGGGAATCGTGATGATGCTTCTCTCCCGGGGGCTGGCGCACCCGCTGGCTGCGGTTTTCGTGGGATATGATGCGGAGCTGCTTGCCATGACGGTCCATGCTTTCCGGCTGTTTTCCTTTTCATTTATTCTGGCGGGCCTTAACATCTTTACTTCCGCCTTTTTTACGGCCCTCAGTAACGGTGGGATTTCGGCTGCCATTTCTTTTTTGCGGACGCTGGTGTTCCAACTGCTTTCGGTACTTCTTCTGCCGCTTCTTCTGGGGCTTGACGGTATCTGGTGGGCGATTACGGTAGCGGAGGTTTTTGCTTTCATAATTTCACTGGGATTTCTGGCTGCCAAAAGGGAGAAATATCATTATTTATAAATGTATTTCCGCATCGGCGCTGCGTCCATGACGGTGAGGCGGAGAAAGCGTTTTTAAAAGAACGGGCGAATAAAAGCTGTACATATGGAATATTTGATTTATAATGAAATACAATAACCGGAAATAAAATGATAAATGGAGGGAACGGGTATGAAGGTTTTAATGATTAACGGAAGTCCGAATCCTAAGGGAAATACCGCGACCGCATTGTGGGAGATGGAGAAAGTCTTCGCGGCGGAAGGGATTGAGACGGAGATTCTGCATATTGGAAATAAAGATATCAGAGGATGCATCGGCTGCCGGCGGTGCGCCCAGACGGGGAAGTGCGTTTTTGATGATTTGGTGAACGAGACGGCGGCTAAGTTTGAGGAAAGCGACGGCCTTGTGGTGGGAAGCCCGGTTTATTATGCTTCCGCTAACGCCACGCTGGTGGCTTTTCTGACCAGACTTTTTTACAGCACGCATTTTGACAAGACCATGAAGGTCGGCGCGGCGGTTGCGGCTGCAAGAAGAGGAGGTCTTACGGCTACATATGATGAGTTAAATAAGTTCTTCGGAATTTCGGGGATGCCCATCGCCTCGGGCCAGTATTGGAACGGGATTCACGGGACGCTTCCCGGGGAGGCCAGTCAGGATGCGGAAGGACTGCAGATGATGCGCACCCTTGCAAATAATATGGCGTTTCTGATGAAGAGTATTGCCCTTGGGAGGGAAAAGTACGGCGTGCCGAAGAGGGAGCCTTTTGAGAGGACGAACTTTGTGAGGTAGGGTTTGTATGTTGTAATTCCGGATACTGACCAGAGGCAATGCTGTGAAAGGCGGCTGGCCGGGGAGGTTTGCCGCCTTAACTCTATCTGTAGTACAACAGGTCATATCACGCATTCCAACTGACAGTCATAAGGCTCATCCTCCACGTGTCCCGGATGGTACCAAGCGGCCTCCACGCAGCCCATGGCTTTATAAAAAGCCTGGCTTTCAACGGCGGAGTGGGCGGAAATGTAGAGCTTTTTCGCGCCGTTTTTTCCAGCCCATTCTTTGGCGGACTGAAAAAGAGTTCTTCCTATTCCATGGCCCCGCATGTCCTCGGAGATATGGATTGAGGCCAAATCAAGGTATTTGTTTTCACCGCCGAACAGACCGGCCGTGACGGCGACGAAGCCTTTCAGACGTCCTTCCGAAAAAGCGCCGGCGACAAAACCGCCCTCAAGGATGGTCCGCTTTAAACAGTCTGTCAATATCCGATAGTCGTCTTCGCTCCAGTCGTCAATAAAGGGAGCGTCTTTTATTACCCATGCTCCGGCTTCCCGGCGCCAGCATTTATTCACTATCTGACGGCGGATAAAATCCCTGAATAACTCCCTGCCAATTTCGTTCATTTCCAGATTTCTATATTGAATCATTGCCAAAATCCTTTCAGTTATTTTAAACAAAGTGTATATGAATTATTGTTGATTTTCAACAACTAACTATAAAAAATCAGTAAATTTCTATAAAAAATAAATATTGTACCTGTTTTTTTCGGCGGATTATAGTATAATATCCTTTATGAAGTCCTGGGGACAAATTGCCGCGCCAGCGGCGGAAGGGAAGGTAAAATGGAGGCAAAAATTAAAATTTCCGGTTTTGCGGATGAAATCAGCGCTGATTTTGTTACTCAGCTTAAGACAGTTGCCGGGTTGGGAATGCATTATATTTCTCTGAGAGCTGCTGACGGAAAAGGAATTGCAGACTATACAGTGGAGGAAGTGGAAGAAAAACTTCTGCCCAGACTTACGGAGTATCAGGTGAAAGTATCCTCTCTGGGCTCGCCTATCGGGAAAGTGGGAGTAGACGACGAGGAAGGCTTTCAGAAGCAGAAAGAGCAGTTAAAGGAACTTTGCAAAATCTGCAGACTGTTAGGCTGTAAGTACATACGGATGTTCAGCTTTTTTATACCGGAGGGAAAAGACGCGGATGACTATCGGGAAAAGGTAATCGACAGGCTGGGAGAATTTCTGGAAATTGCGAAAAGCCATGACGTCATTCTGCTCCACGAGAATGAAAAGGAAATTTACGGAGATACAGGCCAGCGGTGCAAGATATTGTTTGACGCTTTGAAGGATGAACATTTTCAGGCGGCCTTTGACTTTGCCAATTTTGTTCAGTGCGGAGAGGATACTGAAAAGTGCTGGGATATGCTGCAGCCTTATATCGAATATATTCACATTAAGGACGCGGTATCCACGGACAACGAGAACGTGGTATGCGGAACAGGGGAAGGCAAAATCAGAGAACTGCTTGAACGGGCGATGATAAAAGAAGGTTATGAAGGATTCCTGACTCTGGAACCCCATCTGGTGCTTTTTGATTCGCTGGCATCTCTGGAAACGACGGCAGCGGAAAATATTATAAAGGAAAACAAGGCGAAAGACGGGGCTGAAGGCTATACCATGCAGTACAGAGCGCTGTGCGGAATACTGGACGAAATAAAAGTTGTTTATTCATAAGGAAAAGGCATTCAGCAGAGCTGATATCCAAATAAAATAAAAGAAAAGGAGAATTGAGATGGAAAAAGTACGTTTTGGTCTGATTGGTATTGGCGCCCAGGGAGGCGCGTATGCGGGATTTCTGACAGGAAAGGGCGGAATGTTCGGAATGCCGGCGCCGGAATGCCCTCCTCACTGCGCGCTGGGAGCATTATGCGACATTGACCCGGAAAAGGAAGCGCTGTGCAAAGAAAAGTATCCCGAGTATCCTTTTTACAGTGACTGGAAAGAAATGGTGAATTCCGGAAATGTGGACGCGGTTATCACCACGGTACCCCATTATCTGCACACGGAAATCGCAATTTACTGTTTAGAGCACGGCATGAACGTTCTGGTTGAAAAGCCTGCCGGAGTTTATGCGAAAGCGGTTCGTGAAATGAACGAATGCGCGGCGGCTCATCCCGACGTGGCCTTTGGAATTATGTTCAATCAGAGAACCAACAAGCTTTACCAGAAGATAAAAGAAATCGTTGCTTCCGGTGAACTTGGCGAGCTTCGCCGTACAAGCTGGATTATCAATTCCTGGTGGCGTCCGGACAGCTATTACAAACAGAGCGAGTGGCGCGCTACCTGGGGCGGAGAAGGCGGCGGCGTGCTTGTAAACCAGGCTCCTCACCAGCTTGACCTCTGGCAGTGGATTTGCGGCGTTCCCAGCAAGGTATATGCAAAATGTCTGTACGGCTGCCACAGAGACATCGTGGTTGAAAATGACGTGACCGTTGTAACAGAATATCCTAACGGCGCTACGGGAAGCTTTATCACCTGTACCCACGACCCCATTGGAACGGACCGTCTGGAAATTGATTTAAAGGGCGGAAAGATTGTGGTTGACGGAAGCGCAAAGGCTACCGTTTACCGTCTGAAAAAAGACGAGGACGAACTCAACGCATCCTTAAGCATGGGAGAATTGTCACGTCTGACCAGCGGAAATTCTGCAGGCGCAAATGAATTATACACCATAGAAGAATTTGAAAACACAGACGGCTGGGGACTGCAGCATGTTACGGTTATGGAGAATTTTGCGCTGCATGTTTTAAAGGGCGAAGCGCTTCTTGCTCCCGGCTCCGACGGTATCAACGGCGTAAATCTGGCAAATGCCATTCTGCTTTCTTCCTGGCTTGGCAGGGAAGTGGAGAACCCGGTGGACGAGGATGTATATCTGGCGGAATTAAATAAGAAGATTGCGGAAGAAGGAAAATTCCCTACCCGCTGAGAAAAAGTTTTGAGAAAGGGCTGCGGGCGTTTGCGCCCGTATGCCCTGTCATGTGCTTAAAAACAGCGCAGAAATGAGGGAAAAGATGAAAAAAGCGGCAATTATCGGCCTGGGAGATATCTCGGGCATTCATATCGGGGCAATCCGCCAGAATCCGGAAATCACTCTGGCGGCAGTCTGCGATATCGACGAGGCGGCAAAGGAAAGAGCGCCGGAGAACGTTCCCTTTTATACGGATTTCAGGGAAATGATAGAGCGGGAGAGGCCGGATGTGGTACATGTCTGCCTTCCCCACTATTTACATGTGCCGGTATCCTGTGAAGCGGCTGAAATGGGCGTTCATGTATTTTGCGAAAAGCCTGTGGCGATGAACACAAAGGAAGCGGAGGAGTTTGCGGCTTTTGAGGCTTCGCACCCTGAAACTTATATGGGAATCTGCCTTCAGAACCGTTTTAACGAGTCCGTGGAAATGTTAAAAGGCTTTATTGACAGCGGGGAATACGGCAGGGTAACGGGCGCTAGAGGAATTGTGCCCTGGTCAAGGGAGAAATCCTATTATGATGTGAAGCCTTGGCGCGGAAAGCTGGAGACGGCAGGCGGTGGCTGCATGATTAATCAGTCCGTCCACACGCTGGATTTGCTTTACCATTTGGGAGGCCCCATTGCGGAGCTTAAGGCGTCGGTTTCCCAGATACTGGACTACGGCATTGAGGTGGAGGATACGGTGGCGGCAAGCCTTACCTACGAAAACGGCGCCCACGGTCTGTTTATGGCAACCAACGCCAATTATAAAAATGAAAGCGTTCAGATTTCCGTACAGATGGAAAAAGCGGAATTTGCCATCATTGACAATGTGCTTTACCGTATTGACGCCGAAGGGAACCGTGAAAGGCTTGTGGAGGATGAGAGGCTTCCGGGCACAAAGTTTTATTACGGGGCAAGCCATGGCAAACTCATCGCCAGGTTTTACAGGGAAATTGAGACGGGCGGCAGGGATTATGTGCATGTGAAAGACGCGGTTATGAGCATACGGCTGATAGACGGAATTCTGGAATCTGGCCGAACGGGAAAGAAAGTTGCAATATAAAAGAAAAGAACAAAAATAGGAGAACGGGAATGGAAAAAGGACTTATTGGTATTCAGATGAGTACAATTAAAAATAAAATAGGAGAGCTGGGAGCATACGGCACATTAAAAGCCTGTGCGGAACTGGGTTACCACTGTGTGGAAATCAGCCAGATTCCCATGACCCCGGAGAACGTGGCCGGAATGAAAAAGGCCTGCGATGAATTTGGTATTAAAGTAGCTGCCTGTACGGCGGCTTTAGAGCCTATGATGCCGGGAATGCCGGGCGAATTTCTGGTAAGCGATTTTGATAAAATCGTTGCAGACTGCAAAGCGTTAGACTGCAACATGCTGCGTATCGGCATGATGCCCATGAACTGCATGGGAAGCAGAGAGAAAATTATTGATTTCGTGAAGCGTGCGGACGAGATGGCGGAGAGACTGCAGGAGCATGGTATTGATTTGTATTACCATAACCACCATCTTGAATTTGTCAAATATGATGGCGAATATCTCCTCGACATCATCAAAGACACCACAAAACGGATGGGCTTCGAGCTTGACATTCACTGGATTCAGAGAGGCGGCGAAAACCCGGTTGAATTTATAAAGAAATACGCCGGACGTATCCGTCTGCTCCACTTAAAAGATTATCGTATCACAGAGATGAACCTGACAGAGGGAGCAGACTTCATGCAGACCTTTGCCAATGTGGTACAGTTTGCGGAGGTTGGCGAGGGAAGCCTTCCTATTAAAGAATGTATTGAAGCCGGACTGGCAGGCGGCAGCGAGTACTTCCTGATTGAGCAGGATGATACTTATGGACGCGACCAGTTCGAGAGTTTAAAAATCAGCAGGGACAATTTAATTGCCCTTGGATATGGAGATTGGTTTAATATTTAACATGGGAAAAGTAACAATTCAAAGTATGGCAAGAGAGCTGGGTTTTTCCAGAAATACGGTATCCATGGCTCTGAAGGGGAATGAAACGGTAGCGCCCCAGACCCGGGAAATGATTTTAAGGTATGCCGAACGGGCGGGGTATTTAGGTGCATTTTCTGCCGGGCGTGACACGGAACCTGATGAAAGCGCCACTTACCATATTATGATTTTGCGTAAACCTGATATGGCGGTTTACTGGGATAAGATTATCAGCGGGATATCGGAGGAAGCCTGCCGGAACCAGTGCCAGACGCAGGTCGCGGTGGTAACAAACGAGGCGGAAGAGAGACTCCAGCTTCCACTTGGACTTGATGAAAGCATCCATGCAGTTTTTTGTGTAAAGATGCTGAACAGAGACTACATAAAAAAAATAAAAGCAATGGGCATTCAGATTTATATGCTGGATAACTACAAAGACGAAGGGGAAGAACTTTTAGGCGATGTGGTTAAAATGGAAAGCTTTCATCCGGTTATGCAGCTTACCCGCCACCTTTTAGGGCAGGGAATGAAACGGATTGGCTTCTTAAACGAAACCAGCAGTTTATATGAGTCCATGAATGACAGGTACAGCGGCTATTTGTATGCAATGGGAACGGCGGGAATCAGGCCGGACGCTGATATTGTAATGCCGGACGTTGACAGCAGCACTTTTTATTATCCGGAGACTTTTGAGAAAATCGTTGAAGAGTACGAGACACTCCCTGAAGCGGTGGTGTGCGGGAATGATTCTATTGCGAAGTACCTGACACAGGCATTGCGCAAAAAGGGTGTCCGTGTTCCGGAGGACGTGGCGGTAACGGGTTTTGACAATGACGAGGAAGATATGTTGTCGCCTTTCTTTACCACGGTCAACGTGGATGCAAAGTGGCTGGGAAAACGAATGGTGCAGTGCTTTTTGTGGAGAATCAGGCATCCTGACGCTCCTTATGAAAAGATAGCCGTTTCGGGGCAGGTTGTGATACGAAAGTCTTCCTGCCGCCAGAAAAAAGGCTGATTGAAAATTTTATTATGTTGTGATAAATGCCCTTGGCGTTCAATAAGAATTGAACGTCACAGGGCATTTTCTCAAAGATAAAGAAAGCAGTCCATTGGCATAAAGACTGATAAAAACACCGGTATTCTAAAGAACATGTCCTGTCTTAAACTGCATAATCATTTCCCGGGTAAGGCTTACGTGGTCGTCCGTCAAATCAATTTCGTCGCGGTGAAACCATCCCGCCTCCGACAGCTCGTTTTTATCCAGCGTAATTTCATCGGCGCCGTCAAGGTCGCAGAAAAATCCCATCAACAGGCTTCCGGAAAAGGCCCAGGGCTGGCTTTTATAGTAGCGGATATTTTTTACCTTCAGGCCCACTTCTTCCATGACTTCCCTTTCCACAGTCTGCTCGGCGCTTTCTCCGATTTCCGTAAAACCGGCAATCAGGGCATAATTGGTATAAGCCCGTCCGGCATATTTGCTCATCAGAATTTTATCTTTGTTCAGGACGCCCACGATGACAGCGGGAGAAATCCGCGGGTATACCATATTAAGGCACTGCGGACAGGAAAGCATACGCTCCTTACGGTCGGGGAGCATCAGGTGGCCGCAGCGCCCGCAGAACCGGTTGGTCTCGTACCATCCATAGAGGTGGTGGGCGGTGATACCGGCAAAAGCCGTGTGCTTTGACATGGCGGTTCGGAAGACACGCACATTTTCGTAAGCGTAGCCGGGCAGTTCGATTACAGGCACATCGCCGCTTATGCTTCGGTTATCTGCAGGGCTAAGGGCGGCGGGCAAACCGGCCAGAAAATATTTGTAATTATCAATGGAGAAAAGATAATGGTAGTCAGGGTCAAAACCGGCCAGTTCCCTGAAGGAAGGGTATCTGAGCTTCTGGTTCTGATATCGTATCAGTACGGTATTTTTGTGAAAAACTAAGACGAAATCATTTTCAGAAGGTGCGACGTCGTGATATTCATTGTGATATATTCTGGGATAAATGTCCTGTATCATTTTAATTTCTCCTTCTCGTTGGGTATGGTTCAAATTAATATAGAAGTAAAATTAGTTCTGTGATAGTATATTTATATAATATAGTGTATGGCTTCGGCGCGCAAGCGCAAAGAGAGGCAGGCGCTTATGACGCCAGGTACAAAACAGAACTGGTGAAAATACCGGCTAATGAAAGGGATTTCCTATGAAATGGACAAAATTTAAAATAAAAACGATTACCGAGGCCGAAGATATCATTATCAGTACGCTCTACGACATTGGCCTTGAGGGAGCGCAGATTGAGGACAAGGTTCCGCTGACCGCGCTGGAAAAGGAGCAGATGTTTGTGGATATTCTTCCTGACGGGCCGGAGGATGACGGAATCGCGTGGCTGAGCTTTTTTGTAGAGGAAAAGGAAGGGAGCGGGCAGGCAGAAGGAAGCGGTTATCCGCTGCTTATTTTAAACGGAGAAGATACCACGGCGGAAACTATTCTGGAAAACGTGAAGGGCGAGCTGGAGGAGCTGCGTTCTTTTATGGACATCGGAGAAGGAACCGTTGCGATAGAAGAGACGGAGGACATTGACTGGATAAATAACTGGAAACAATATTTTCACCAGTTTACAATAGACGATGTTCTGGTAGTTCCCTCCTGGGAGAAGATTGAAACGGAAGGGAAAATGGTGCTGCATATAGACCCCGGCACGGCTTTCGGGACGGGAATGCACGATACCACCCAGCTTTGTATCAGGGCGCTGCGCAAGTTTATTACAGAGGAGACTGTGCTTTTGGACGTGGGAACCGGGAGCGGGATTCTGGCAATCCTTTCCATTATGTTTGGCGCGAGGAAAGCCTTAGGGACAGACCTTGACCCCTGCGCAGTAGAAGCCGTCCGGGAAAACAAAGAAGCGAACGGCATAAAGGATGAGGATTTTCAGCTTATTATCGGAAACATTATCACGGATAAGGAAGTGCAGGATAGGGCCGGTTATGAGTGCTATGATATTGTGGTGGCTAATATTCTGGCGGAGGTTCTGGAGGGGCTGACGCCTGTTATTGTGCACCAGTTGAAAAAGGGCGGTATCTATATTACATCCGGTATTATTGACGATAAGGAAGAGAAAGTGGTAGAAGCGGTAAAGGCGGCCGGGCTTGAAGTCCTTGAAGTGAATTATCAGGGAGAGTGGGTCAGCGTGATTGCGAGGAAGAAATGAACAGGTTTTTTGTAGAGCCGAATCAGATTCAGGGAAAAAGAATTTCGATTACGGGAAAAGACGTTAATCATATTAAAAATGTCCTCCGAATGAAGCCGGGGGAAGAAATTTCCGTGAGCAACGGAGCGGACGGAAAAGAATACCGCTGCGGTATTGAGGAGATAGGGGAAGAGGAAATAGTCTGCGGACTGCGCTTTATCAAGGAAGATGGTTTGGAGCTTCCCTCAAAAATATATCTTTTCCAGGGGCTTCCCAAAGCGGATAAAATGGAGCTGATTATCCAGAAGGCAGTGGAGCTGGGAGCGTTTGAAATTGTGCCGGTTGCCTGCAGGCGTTCGGTAGTGAAGCTGGATGACAAAAAGGCGGCAAACAAAGTTTCAAGATGGCAGGGAATTGCGGAGGCCGCCGCCAAGCAGAGCCGCCGGGGCATTATTCCGAATGTGCATCATGTAATGAGCTTTCAGGAGGCGCTGCATTATGGCGGCAGCATAAAGACAAAACTGATACCCTATGAGCTGGCAGGCGAGGAGGGAGCTACCATGGAAAAAACCAGGGAGATTATGCGGAGCCTGAAACCGGGAGAGGATGTGGCGGTATTTATCGGACCGGAAGGGGGATTTGAAGAGGGAGAGGTAGCAAAGGCAATGGAGGCAGGCGCGCTGCCGATAACACTGGGACGCCGTATACTTAGGACAGAGACGGCGGGAATGACGGTACTGTCTGTATTGATGTACCATTTGGAGCAATAATCATATAGTATTAGTAGGATAAGAACGAATACTCTGTTCAGAAAGGCCAGTGAAATTATGGAGGTATATTTAGATAATTCGGCAACCACCAGAAGCTTTGACGAGGTAGCTGCCCTGATGACCCAGATTATGTGTGAAGACTACGGAAATCCCTCAAGTCTCCATAGAAAGGGCGTTCAGGCAGAGCAGTATATCCGTTATGCAAAGGATGTCATTGCCAGAAATTTAAAAGTTAACGAAAAGGAAATATTTTTTACGTCAGGAGGAACGGAAGCCGACAATCTTGCGATTCGAGGCTGCGCCTATGCAAACTGCCGCAGCGGCAGGCACCTGATTACCACGCAGATTGAACATCCGGCGGTGCTCCAGACCATGCGGCATTTAGAGGAAGAGGGCTTCCGTGTGACCTATCTGCCGGTGGACGGTAAAGGCTGCGTCCGCCTTGAGGAGCTGGAACGCGCTGTCACGGGGGAGACGATTCTGGTCTCCATTATGCATACGAACAATGAAGTTGGCACGCTGCAACCCGTCGAAAAGGCCGGCGCACTGATAAAGGCCATGAATCCCAGAATCCTGTTCCATGTGGACGCGGTGCAGGGCTACGGAAAGTTCAGAATCCATCCAAAGAAGATGAAGATAGACCTTTTATCCGCCAGCGGACATAAAATCCACGGACCTAAGGGAAGCGGTTTTTTATATGCCGACGAAAAGGTGAAAATCCGGCCGGTTATGTTTGGCGGAGGCCAGCAAAACGGGCTCCGCTCGGGAACGGAAAACGTACCCGCTATTGCCGGCCTGGCAAAGGCGGTGGAAATGGTTTACGGTAACCTGGACGAGGAAGTAAAAAAGATGTACAGCCTGAAAAAAGCATTTGTGGAGGGGGTACGGAAAATCGACAATGTGGTGGTAAACGGCCATCCGGACGAAGAGGGTGCTCCCCACGTGGTGAGCGTTTCCATAAAGGGCGTCCGCAGCGAGGTTCTGCTCCATGCTCTGGAGGATAAGGAAATTTATGTTTCTGCCGGAAGCGCCTGCGCCGCCCGCAAGCCACAGCCCTCCGACACGTTAAAGGCCATGGGGATTTCAGGGGAGCTGCTTGGCTCTACCATACGTTTCAGCTTTTCCGTCTTTACCACAATGGAGGAAATTAACTATACTTTACAGACAATGTATGATATAATTCCCATGCTCAGAAAGTACACCAGACGGTGAAGAATACCGGGGATTTAAGCAAAAGACTTCACGGCAGCCGCCGGGAGCGGGCAGTCTTTTTTTCAACTGCCGGCCTGGCGGCGCTTATAAGACCACAGAAAGAGGAACGGATGTTTACAACATTTTTAATCAAATATGCAGAAATCGGCGTAAAAGGTAAAAACAGATATTTATTTGAGGAGGCGCTGGCACGTCAGATAAAATATGTGTTAAAGAGATGTGAGGGCGAATTTAAAGTTACCCGTACGGACGGAAGGATTTATATACACGGACTGTCAGAGTTTGACTATGACGAGGTGGTGGACAATTTAAAGACCGTCTTTGGCATATCCGGCATCTGTCCGGTTATCAGCGCAGAGGACGAGGGCTTTGAAAAGCTGGCCGGGGCTGTGACGGAATATATAGGCCGGGTTTATGAGGACAGGCATTTTACATTTAAGGTACAGACCAGAAGGGCAAGGAAAAATTACCCCATGAATTCCATGGAAGTCAGTATGGAGCTGGGAAGCGTACTGCTTAGTGCTTTTCCGGAGCTGAAAGTGGACGTGCACCATCCGGACGTGATGCTGCATGTGGAAATCCGGGAAAAGATATATATCTATTCCATTGAAATACCGGGACCGGGCGGTATGCCGGTGGGCAGCAACGGAAAGTCCATGCTTCTTTTATCGGGAGGAATTGATTCGCCTGTGGCGGGCTATATGATTGCAAAGCGGGGCGTGAAAATCGACGCGGTTTATTTCCATGCGCCGCCCTATACCAGCGACAGGGCGAAGCAGAAGGTGGTTGACTTGGCCAGGATTGTATCCCGCTACGCCGGGCCGGTATATCTTCATATCATTAATTTTACTGATATCCAGTTATATATTTATGAAAAATGTCCCCATGAGGAGCTTACCATCATTATGCGCCGTTATATGATGCGGATTGCGGAAATGATTGCGAAGGAAAACGACTGTCTCGGACTGATAACGGGAGAAAGCATCGGACAGGTGGCTTCCCAGACGGTGCAGTCGCTGGCGGTTACCAATGAAGTATGTACGCTTCCTGTGTTCCGCCCTTTGATTGGTTTTGACAAGATGGAAATTGTGGAGCTGTCCGAAAAAATCGGAACCTATGAGACTTCCATCCTTCCCTATGAGGACTGCTGTACGATTTTTGTGGCGAAGCATCCGGTGACAAAGCCGAATTTAAATATTATTAAACGGCATGAACAGTACCTTGGCGGGAAGATAGACGAACTTGTAAAGCAGGCGATAGATACGGATGAAGTGATAATTGTGAGATGCGACGAAAAATGAGCTGGCCATCGGCCAGCTCGTTATGTGCCTTGATTCTTAAATTAAGTAGGGCTTTAACGCTTCCATTACTTCGTCAAGACCATCCTCTGCGTGGATGTTTAAGTCAATTGCCTTGGATAAATCCAGGCTGAAGATGCCCATGATAGATTTAGCGTCAATCACATATCTTCCGGAAACCAAGTCAAAGTCATAATCGAACTTTGTAATATCGTTTACAAAAGATTTTACCTTGTCAATGGAATTTAATGAAATCTGTACTGTTTTCATAGTTGTTACCTCCTTGATTATTCATACCTTCTGCAATTATAGTAATCGGTTGATAGTAAAAAGTCAATGCCAAAAGGATACAAAAAAAGTGGAGAACATGATGAAAAGTGTAGCGTTCCATAATCTGGGCTGTAAAGTTAACGGATACGAAATGGACTATATGCAACAAATTTTGGAAGAAAAAGGATACAATATTGTTCCCTTTAGTGAAAAAGCCGATATTTATATCATAAATACCTGCACCGTGACCAATATTGCCGACAGAAAAAGCCGGCAGATGCTTCACCGCGCGAAAAAACAGAACCCGGAGGCGGTGGTGGTGGCCGTGGGCTGTTATGTCCAGACCGGCTCGGAGGATGCGCTCAGGGATATGAGCATCGATCTTGCCATAGGAAATAACAGAAAAAAAGATTTGCTTTCCATTCTGGAGGAATACCTGGCGGTGAGGGCAGGCGATAAGACTCTGGGAGGCCGGACCGTCATTGACATCAACCATACGGACGAGTATGAAAATATGAAGCTCAGCCGTACGGCGGAGCATACGAGGGCGTTTATCAAGGTCCAGGACGGCTGTAACCAGTTTTGCTCCTACTGTATTATTCCCTATGCCAGAGGGCGAATCAGAAGCCGCGAACTTTCGGAAGTCTTAGACGAGGTCAGGACGCTTGCCGGGAACGGTTACCGGGAGGTGGTCCTTACGGGAATCCACCTAAGCTCCTATGGAATGACGGAGGGGAATGACTTTTCGAAAAGCCGGCTCCTTTCCTTGATACGGGAAGTGCAGGGCGTTCCTGGGATAGAGCGTATCCGCTTGGGTTCTCTGGAACCGAGGATTATCACGGAAGAATTTGCGGCGGGGCTTAAGGCGTGCGATAAGCTGTGCCCTCATTTTCATCTTTCCCTGCAGAGCGGGTGCAACGAAGTCCTTAAAAGAATGAATAGAAAGTATTCCACAGAGGAATACTATGAAAAAGTCAAAATTTTACGCAGATACTTTGAAGAACCGGCCATTACAACGGATGTGATTGTGGGATTCCCCGGGGAAACGGATGAAGAGTTTGAAAAGACCAAAAGCTATCTTGCGCAGGTAGGCTTCTACGAAATGCATGTGTTTAAGTATTCGAAGCGCAAAGGCACGCCGGCGGCGGCGATGGACGGGCAAATCCCGGAGGAGATTAAGGCGCGGCGGAGCGGAGAACTTCTGGCGCTGGAAAAGGAAATGTCCCGGAGGTACAGGGAAAAGCATTTACATAAAAAGGCAAAGGTGTTATTTGAAGAGGAAAAAACGATAGACGGCAGAAGCTGTCTGCTTGGCTTTACCGGGGAATATATCCGTGCGGCGGTTATGAAAGACGGGGCTTTCGCAGGCGGGCGCGCCGCCAAAGACGGGCTTTTTGAGGAGGCGAATCTTTCGGGAAAAATCCTTTCGGGGGAACTGACGGGCTTTTTGACGTCTGATATTTTAGTGTTTCAACCGCAAATACATTGAATTTTTCGGTAAAATGGGGTAAGATAAGAGCAAACGAATGTTTCGAAGGGGTGTTTTTATGCAGGATTTAGGAAATACGCAATTTTTCAGAGTGGAAACAGATAATACCAGCGTAAAGGAAATATTGACAGAAGTGTATGCAGCGTTAACAGAAAAAGGCTATAATCCTGTAAACCAGATAGTGGGATATATTATGTCCGGCGACCCCACATATATCACCAGTCATAAAAACGCGCGGAGCCTTATTATGAAAGTGGAACGGGACGAACTGGTGGAAGAGCTTTTAACGGATTACATCAAGAACAATCACTGGAGATAACGTGAAGGAAACCATGCCGCGGAGCAGGGCTGCCGGCGGCATGACGGGAAATGTAAAATATGCGTATAATGGGTTTGGACTTCGGCTCAAAGACGGTAGGGGTGGCAATCAGCGACCCGTTGCTTATTTGTGCCCAGGGAATAGAAATTATCAGAAGAAAAGAAGAAAATAAACAGCGCCAGACGCTGGCAAGAATCGAAGCTCTGATTGAGGAATATCAGGTGGACGAAATTGTTCTGGGGCTTCCGAAGAACATGAACGATACTTTAGGGCCCAGAGTGGAGAAGACGCTGGAGTTTAAGGACAAGCTGGAGAGGCGGACAGGCCTTACGGTACATACATGGGATGAAAGGCTGACCACAGTGGCGGCGGATAAAGCCATGATGGAGGCAGGGATACGGCGGGAGAACCGCAAAGAATATGTGGATGAAATTGCCGCTGTTCTTATTTTACAGGGATTTCTGGATATGCGAAGGAATACGGCCGGTCAGGCGCTTTCTGCGGATTCGCGGCAGGAGGAATGTTCCGGCGCCGAAGAATAAGCGGCTAAGAAAATAAACAGGGAGAAATTTAAGTGGAAAAGATTAAATTTACGCTGGATACACAGGAGAGCGTGGAGTTTTATGTTTTAGAACAGACGAAGCTGGGAGGAAACCAGTATATTCTGGTGACGGATACCCAGGAGGGAGACGGGGAAGCCCTTATTCTGAAAGAGATTTCAGAGCCGGGCTTAAAGGAAAGCGTCTATGAAACGGTAGAGGACGACACGGAGCTGGAAGCGGTAGCTGCCGTGTTTGAAAATCTGCTTGACGACATTGAACTTACGTGATGCTGCAGCCGGAGTAATTTAAGTGTTTCCGGGGGGATGGAGAACCCGGGACATAAAATATATAAGGATACGGAGGTATATTATTTGAAAAAAAATGAACAGAAAAGCGGCTCGGGGCTGAAAGTTATTCCCCTTGGAGGTCTTGAGCAGATTGGTATGAACATTACTGCCTTTGAATATGAGGACAGTATTGTTGTTGTAGACTGCGGTCTTTCATTTCCGGAAGACGACATGCTTGGAATTGACCTGGTCATTCCGGATGTAACTTATCTGAAAAACAATATTGAAAAGGTAAAGGGATTTGTGATTACCCATGGGCATGAGGACCATATCGGAGCGCTGCCTTACGTGCTCCGGGACATCAACGCGCCGATTTACGCGACCAAGCTCACCATGGGAATTATTGAAAATAAATTAAAGGAACACAATCTGACAAATAATACCAGACGCAAGGTGGTAAAATTCGGGCAGTCTATTAACCTGGGGCAGTTCCGTATAGAGTTTATCAGAACCAATCACAGTATTGTGGACGCGGCGGCGCTGGCAATCTATTCCCCGGCAGGCGTGGTGGTGCATACGGGAGACTTTAAGGTGGATTATACGCCGGTATTTGGCGACGCCATTGATTTGCAGAGATTTGCGGAAATCGGGAAAAAGGGCGTTCTGGCCCTTATGTGCGATTCCACCAACGCGGAGCGGACAGGCTTTACCCCTTCCGAGCGGACGGTGGGAAAAACCTTTGACAATATTTTTCAGGAGCATAAAAACACCCGCATCATTATTGCCACTTTTGCTTCCAACGTGGACAGGGTGCGGCAGATTATCAATTCCGCCTATAAGTTTGGGCGTAAGGTGGTAGTGGAAGGCCGCAGCATGGTCAATATCATTGAGACAGCCACCACTTTGGGTTATTTGGAAATCCCGGATAACACACTCATTGACACGGAGCTTTTGAAGAATTATCCTGATGAGAAGACGGTGATTATCACCACGGGAAGCCAGGGGGAAAGTATGGCGGCCTTAAGCCGTATGGCGGAGGACAACCACAGAAAAATTTCCATAGGCCCCGGCGACACGGTTATCTTTTCTTCCCATCCTATTCCGGGAAACGAGAAGGCGGTAACCAACGTGATTAACGAACTGCTGCTTAAGGGAGCGGACGTTATTTTCCAGGACGTGCATGTTTCCGGACATGCCTGCCAGGAGGAAATCAAGCTGATATATTCTCTGGTGCGTCCCAGATACGCGATTCCCGTGCATGGGGAATATAAGCACCTGAAAGCGCAGGCGAAAATCGTAAAAGAGCTTGGCATTGCCAAGGAAAATATATTTATTCTTCAGACCGGCGATGTGCTGGAACTCACGGAAGAAAAAGCGCAGATTACCGGAAGGGTGCCGGTAGGCGATATTCTGGTGGACGGGCTTGGCGTGGGCGACGTGGGAAATATTGTGCTCCGCGACAGGCAGCATCTGGCCGAGGACGGCATTTTAATCGTGGTTCTTGGTTTGGACAGCGCTACGGACGAGCTGGTAAGCGGCCCGGATATTGTATCCAGAGGATTTGTGTACGTCAGGGAGTCCGACGAGCTGATGGAGGAAGCCCGGGCAGTGGTAAACGAGGCTGTGGAGGGCTGCCTTAGCAGGGGGATTGCAGACTGGGGCAAACTGAAGAGTTCCATCAAAGACGCTCTGGGCGAATTTGTATGGAGAAAGACGAAGAGACGGCCGATGATACTTCCTATAATTATGGAGGTGGATATTTAACCGGTTTACCGTTTCGAGGAAAGGTGTGATAATTTCGTGAAAGTGAAATACTTAATAATCACAATGTTAGAAACCATAGTTAAGATAGTGATTCTTGCGGCGGTTGTGGTCTTTGTTTTCCGCGCATCCACACAGGCCTATGATTTTGGCTACCGGGTGTTTGCGGACGAGCCTGTGTCTTCTTCCGGCGGCAGGACAATCACGGTGGGGATTGCGGAAGACGCTTCGCTAAAGGATATTGCGCAGATGCTGGAGGAGAAAGGGCTGATTGAGGATTCAAAGCTTTTCATCGTGCAGGAAATGCTTTCTGCGCACCACGGCAAAATTCTTCCGGGCATTTATGATTTGAGTACGGATATGAAGGCGGAGCAGATGCTGGAGATTATGTCAACGTCCGCCGAAGAAGAGGGAGAAGAGGACGACGAAGAGTGATAACTGAAGAGAGAATGAAAGTGTTTATCAATTCTTTTGACCCGGGAAACACACCTTTTTTAAACGAACTGGAGCAGTTTGCATTAAAAAACAATGTTCCAGTCATACGGCAGGAAGTACAGAGCCTTTTAAGGCTCTTTCTTGCTATCCAAAGGCCAAAACAGATTTTGGAGGTAGGAACGGCAATTGGCTTTTCCGCGTTATTGATGAGCGAATACGGGCCGAAGGGCTGTAAGATTACGACTATAGAAAAGTATGAGAAAAGGATTCCCGACGCGCTGGAGAATTTTAAAAGGGCCGGAAAAGAAAAAGACATCACTCTGCTTGCGGGGGATGCGGCCGAAATTTTAAAGGGACTTACGGGAACCTATGACTTTATTTTTATGGATGCGGCGAAGGGACAGTACATACATTTTCTTCCCGATATTCTGCGGCTGCTTCCAAAGGGCGGCCTTTTGCTATCCGACAATGTGCTGCAGGACGGTGACGTAATGGAATCCCGCTTTGCGGTAACAAGAAGAGACCGCACCATTCACGGCAGAATGCGGGAATATCTCTACGAGCTGACCCACAATGAGCAGCTTCGCACGGATATCCTGCCCGTAGGGGACGGGGTGACTGTGAGCGTGAAATTGTAATAAGGAGGTATCCGCAAAACTTTTGCGCGCCAGAAGGGCTTTAGCGGAACTGAAAATATGAATAAACCAGAGTTATTGATACCGGCCAGTTCGCTGGAGGTTTTAAAAACGGCGGTGCTGTTTGGCGCAGACGCCGTATACATAGGAGGAGAGGCATTTGGCCTCCGGGCCAAAGCCAAAAACTTTTCACCGGATGAAATGAAGCAGGGAATCGAGTTTGCCCATGCCCATAATGTGAGAGTGCATGTGACGGCAAATATCCTGGCGCATAATGAAGATTTGGAGGGGGCCGAAAAATATTTTGGCGAACTGAAAGAGCTTGGGCCGGACGCTTTGATTATCGCCGACCCGGGTATGTTTATGCTGGCGAAAAAGGTCTGCCCTGAAATTGACATCCATATTTCCACTCAGGCAAACAATACCAACTATATGACCTACCGGTTCTGGCACGGGCTGGGGGCGAAACGGGTAGTCTGCGCCCGGGAACTTTCTCTTAAGGAAATCCGGGAAATCCGGGACAATATTCCGGAGGATATGGAGATAGAGAGCTTTATCCACGGCTCCATGTGCATTTCCTATTCAGGGAGATGCCTGCTTAGCAGCTTTCTGGCGGGGAGAGACGCAAATCAGGGAGCATGCACGCATCCGTGCCGCTGGAAGTACGCGGTGATGGAGGAGAGCCGTCCCGGGGAGTATTTTCCAATCTACGAGAACGAGCGGGGAACCTATATTTTCAACTCAAAAGATTTATGCATGATTGAGCATATTCCGGAGATGATTGCCGCCGGAATCAACAGCTTTAAGATAGAGGGAAGAATGAAAACCGCCCTTTATGTGGCTGCGGTGGCGCGAACCTATCGGAAGGCGATTGACGATTATCTGGAATCGGAAGAAAAATACCGCCGGAATATGGAGTGGTATAAGGAAGAGATAGCCAAAAGCGTCCACAGGCAGTTCACAACCGGGTTTTACTTTGGAAAGCCGGATGAAAACACGCAGATTTATGACAGCAGTACTTATGTGAACGAATACGTCTATCTGGGAATTATCGAGGAGGTGTCCGAAGAAAAGGGCGTCAGAATCGAGCAGAAAAACAAGTTCTGCGTAGGCGATGAGATAGAGATTATGAAGCCGGACGGACAAAACGTGGCGGCAAAGGTGCTTTCGCTTACCACTACGGACGGGGAAGCGGTGGAAAGCGCGCCTCACCCAAGGCAGGTACTGTGGGTCGGTCTGGACGCGCGGGGAGAGAAATACGATTTGCTCAGAGTGAAAAAGAAATAATTTGGGCAGGTATTGCATTTTTAGAAGTTATCCTGTATTTTTAAAAACTGAAGGAAAAAATGATTGCACAGGAACAAAGATGAGGAAAATTATGGAAAAAATTAATGTGGAAGAACTCTTTGCCAGTAAGGTATTTACCCGGGCAACGATGAGGGAAAGGCTTCCCAGGGAAGTTTACAGGGAAGTGCTTCAGGTAATGGATAAGGGCGGCGAGCTGTCGCGTTCCGCTGCGGACGTGGTGGCGAAAGCGATGAAGGACTGGGCAGTGGAGAACGGCGCTACCCATTATACCCACTGGTTCCAGCCGCTTACCGGAATCACGGCGGAAAAGCATGATTCTTTTGTCTCCCACCCTGACGCAAGCGGGAAGATGATTATGGATTTTTCGGGAAGGGAATTGATTAAAGGCGAACCGGACGCGTCTTCCTTTCCATCGGGGGGCTTGCGCGCCACATTTGAAGCCAGAGGATATACCGCATGGGATATCACGTCGCCGGCCTTTTTGAAGGAGGACGCAACCGGAGTGATTCTCTGTATTCCCACCGCGTTTTGTTCCTATAACGGGGAGGCTCTGGACAAAAAGACGCCGCTGCTTCGCTCCATGGAAGCTATCAGCCAGCAGGCGGTCCGCATTGCGAAGCTGTTTGACAATAAGGGCGCTCTGGCCGAAAAGGTGGAGCCCAGCGTGGGTCCGGAGCAGGAGTATTTTCTGGTAGACCGGGAAAAATATCTGAAAAGGCCCGACCTTATTTATGCGGGCCGGACGCTGTTCGGAGCGCCGGCGCCTAAGGGGCAGGAGATGGAAGACCATTATTTCGGAACCATCAGAGAGCGCGTGGGCGCATATATGAAGGATTTGAACATAGAACTCTGGAAGCTGGGAGTAACCTCCAAGACCCAGCATAACGAGGTCGCGCCGGCGCAGCACGAGCTGGCGACAATTTATGAGACCGCCAATATTGCGGTTGACCATAACCAGCTTGTGATGGAGACTATGAAAAAGGTGGCGGGGCGTCACGGACTGACCTGCCTGCTCCATGAAAAACCCTTTGAAGGCGTGAACGGCTCCGGGAAACACAATAACTGGTCGCTGACTACAGACAACGGCGTGAATCTGCTTGACCCGGGAGATACGCCCAATGAAAATATCCAGTTTCTGCTGGTGCTGGCGTGTATTATCAAAGCGGTTGACATTCACGCGGATTTGCTGCGCCAGAGCGCGTCCGACGTGGGAAACGACCACAGGCTTGGCGCCAACGAGGCTCCTCCGGCGATTATCTCCGTTTTTCTGGGGGAACAGCTTGAGGATGTGGTAAAGCAGCTAGTGGAGACGGGGGAAGCCGCGCGCTGTCTGGAGGGCGGGGTCCTGGAAACCGGCGTTTCCACACTGCCTGATTTTGAAAAGGACGCCACGGACAGGAACAGAACGTCGCCCTTTGCCTTTACGGGAAATAAATTTGAATTTCGTATGGTAGGCTCTGCGGATTCCATCGCAAGCCCCAATACCATTTTAAACGCTATTGCAGCCGAAGCATTCTGCGAGGCGGCGGATATTCTGGAAAAAGCGGATGACTTTGATTTGGCGGTGCATGACCTGATTAAGGAATACCTTACGGAACACCAGAGAATCATCTTTAACGGTAACGGATATTCCGAGGAATGGGTGGCGGAAGCGGAAAGAAGAGGACTTCCCAACATTAAATCCATGCTTGAGGCGGTGGATACGCTGGTTACGGACAAATCCGTGAAGCTTTTTGAGAAGTTCGGTATTTTCACAAGGGCGGAGCTGGAGTCCCGTGCGGAGATTCTTTACGAAACCTATGCAAAAACCCTTAATATAGAAGCGCTTACCATGATAGAAATGGCGTCCAAGCAGATTATTCCGGCGGTTATCGGCTATACAAAATCGCTTGCCGAGACGGTTATCGCGGTAAAAGAGGCGGGAGCGGACGCCTCCACACAGACAGAACTTTTGCGGACCGTATCCGAAAAGCTGTCCGCAATGAAGTCGGCTCTTGAAAGACTGAAAGAGGCGGAGATGGAGGCAGGCAAAATAACAAATGCCAGAGAGCAGGCGTTTTATTACAAAGACGTAGTTAAAGTGATTATGGAGGAGCTGCGCGCGCCGGCGGACGAGGCGGAGATGCTGGTGGATAAAAAAGTGTGGCCGATTCCCACCTACGGGGATTTGATTTTTGAAATATAAAAATGATAAAACAAAATATAAAGGC
>OFFW01000246.1_pt1 | contig 41795 bp, 32 predicted proteins | sample 1521501 | NCBI WGS metagenome assembly OFFW01 (sample SAMEA3504107, study PRJEB24116) | mouse gut metagenome | biome: mouse gut; feature: mouse-associated habitat; material: faeces | place: Denmark | collected 2011
AAAGCAAGGACAGCTTTCTATAATCAAATAAGGGAATATTATAGAAAGCAAGGACAGCTTTCTATAATCAAATAAGGGAATATTATAGAAAGCAAGGACGGCTTTCTATAATCAAATGAGGGAATATTATAGAAAGCAAGGACAGCTTTCTATAATCAAGTATCGCGGAGTGAGGGAAAACAGATGGATGGTTTTCGACAGGGAGCCATGCCGCTTTGCCGCAGACAGGGCGGCGGAGCAGATCTGGACTGACATCAGGCAGTGGAACCGCAGAGGGTTCCGCCGGTTCGGTAGTCCTTGCAATGGAGCGGATTGCCAACGGCCAGGGGGATATGTTGATTGGCGTGCCGAGAAGCGCCCGGGGAGGTATATGATATGGAAGAGGAGAAGTGGTATGGCATATTGTGGCAGTTTCTGTGGCAGCGCCGCCGGACGGCAGCGCTCCTTGCGGCTTTCGCCGGAATCTATGCGGTGGTCTTCTACCTGTACGACATGGAGACGGAAGCGGTGCTGTACGCGGGAGGGCTGTGCGTCCTTCTGGGGGCGGTGGTACTGTGCGTCTCCTTCTTTTTCTACTATAATGCCCACAAAGCGCGCATAAATTTGCTGCAGAACGTGGAAATCCTGGATGAAGAGCTTCCGAAGCCCCAGACATTGGCGGAGGCGGACTACCAGGAGATGGTCAGGAGCCTGAAAGAGGCCTACGACAGGAACCTGCGGGAGAGGCAGAGGGAGCGCAGGGAGAGCATGGACTACTACACCACCTGGGTGCATCAGATCAAGACTCCTATCTCCGTCATGCGCATGACCCTCCAGGGGGAGGACACGGAGGAGAACAGGGAGCTGCTGGCAGAGCTGTTCCGGACAGAGCAGTACGTGGAGATGGCGCTGAATTGGATGCGCCTGGGGAGCGATTCCTCCGACTTCCTGTTCCGGGAGTACGCCCTGGACCAGATCCTGCGCCAGGCCATCCACAAATACGCGCCCCAGCTGGTGCGGAACCGGATCCGGCTGACCTATGAGCCCACGGACGTCACGGTGCTCACGGACGAGAAGTGGCTGCTGTTCATCATTGAGCAGATTCTGTCCAATGCCGTCAAGTACGCCAGGAACAGCAGCCTGACCATCTCCGTCACACCGGATAAAATACTCCGGATTGCCGATACCGGAATCGGCATCGCCCCGGAGGATGTGCCCAGGATATTCGAGAAGGGCTTCACCGGGTACAATGGCAGGGCGGACAAGAAGTCCACAGGGCTGGGCCTCTACCTGTGCCGCCTCACCGCGGAGAAGCTGTCCCATAAGATTGGCGTGGAGTCCACAGTAGGACAGGGCACAACGTTCTCCATAGACCTGCACAGGGACGCGCTCTGGGTGGAATAGCGGATACGGCTCTAATCCTGGAGGCTTTCTTTTACCCTTTTTAAGTCGCGCTCCAGCTTTTTCTTGAGCTTGTCATACTCCTTGTTAGCGAGCAGTTCCAGTTCGTCTTCGATTCGGATTTCTTCTTTTCTGAGATCGTCTTTGAATTGGATATCAGTTGGCATGGGCATCCCTCACTTTCTGATGATGGCATCTTTTTTCATTCTTAATGCCATTATAACAAAAGAGGGATAAAGTGTAAAGCGTTTTGCAGGGGCGGGTTACGGAAGGCTTACAAAAATGTCACATGAAACGGCGGAAATGTCACTCGATTCGATGTCGGTACTTTCCGTTTTTTTGTAGAATAGGGATAGTTCCAAGAACAAAACACAGCAAAAATCAAGGAGGTCGATTCATATGGTTCTATTAGAGGCACAGAGCCTTAGAAAAGTTTATACCACGCGCTTCGGGGGCAATCAGGTCCAGGCGCTGGCTAACGTGTCCTTCTCCGTGGAGCAGGGCGAATATGTGGCGATCATGGGCGAGTCCGGCTCCGGCAAGACCACGCTCCTGAATATCCTGGCGGCATTAGACAGGCCCACCGGCGGGCAGGTGCTCCTGTCGGGGAAGAGCCTTTGGAACGTGAAGGAGAAGGAGCTGGCAGCCTTCCGCCGCAACAACCTGGGGTTCGTGTTCCAGGACTTTAACCTCCTGGACACCTTTTCCATCCAGGACAATATCTTCCTGCCCCTGGTGCTCAGCGGCAAGGACTACAGGGAGATGGAAAGGAGGCTTGGGCCCATCGCGGAGAGGCTGGGCATCCGGGAGATCCTGAAGAAATACCCCTATGAGGTATCCGGCGGCCAGAAGCAGCGTGCAGCGGTGGCTCGGGCCCTGATCACCAATCCCCAGCTGATCCTGGCGGACGAACCCACAGGGGCCCTGGACTCCAAGGCCACGGACGGGCTGCTGCGGATCTTCAACGAGATCAATGAGGACGGACAGACCATCATCATGGTGACCCATTCCACCAAGGCTGCCAGCCATGCGGGGCGGGTGCTGTTCATCAAGGACGGGGAGGTGTTCCACCAAATCTACCGGGGGAACAGCACCAACGAGCAGCTCTATCAGAAGATATCGGACACATTGACCCTGCTGGCCACGGGAAACAGGGACGCCGCAGAGAGAGGCAGGAGGATGATGGCATGAAGATGAGCTTCTATCCGAAATTAGCGGCAGGAAACATGAAAAAGAACGCAAGGACGTATGTCCCCTACATGCTCACCTGCATCATCACTGTGGCCATGTACTATATCGTCAAATCCCTGTCCCAGAATCCGGGGGTCAAAGAGATGATAGGCGGCGGCTATCTCAGCGAGCTGATGTTCATAGGGAGCCATGTGGTGGCGCTGTTCGCGGTCATCTTCCTGTTCTATACGAACAGCTTCCTGGTGAAGCGCAGGAAAAAGGAATTCGGCGTCTTCAACATCCTGGGCATGGAGAAGCGCCACCTGGCCTGGGTGCTGGGCTGGGAGACCGCCTATCTGGCCTTGGGGAGCCTGGTCCTGGGGCTGCTCCTGGGCATAATCATGGACAAGGCCATGTATCTCCTTGTGGGGAAAATCATAGGGGGCGGTGTGCCTTTAGGCTTTTTCGTATCCGCAAGGGTCATCGGGCAGACAGTGCAGATATTCGCGGTGATTTTCCTCCTGATCTGCATCAACGCCATCAGGCAGGTCCATGTTGCGGATCCCATCGCCCTGCTGCAGGCCGGGAACGCGGGGGAGAAAGAGCCTTCCACCAGATGGCTTCTGGCTCTGGCGGGGCTGGTCTCTGTAGGCGGCGGATATTATATCGCCGTCACGGTCAGTGACCCGGTGGCGTCCCTGCTGCTGTTCTTCGTGGCAGTGGTGCTGGTCATCATCGGGACCTATCTGCTCTTCACCGCCGGGAGCATCGCCCTTCTGAAGATCCTGCGGAAAAACAGGAAATATTATTACCGGACAAGGCATTTCGTCAGCGTGTCCGGGATGATCTACCGCATGAAGCAGAATGCCGTGGGGCTCGCCAATATCTGCGTCCTGTCCACCATGGTGCTGGTGATGGTGTCCACCACCACCTCCCTGATGATCGGCATGGAGGATGTGGTGAGGGAGCGCTATCCGGCGGACATCATGGTCTACTTCAAGGAGGATGCGCCCCAGGGGAACCAGGCGTACATCGAGGCGATCCGGGCCCTGCAGAGGGAGCGGGGCCTGGCTGTGAAGAACGAGATGGCCTATCTGTACCTGGGACTTTCGGCCTCGCACGAATATAAGTACGAGGAAAGCCATGAGATAGGAGTGACATCGGCGCTGGACTCTATGGATGAATTATTCTTGATTACGCTGGATGACTATAATGCTGTCATGAAGGAGCGGAAGACCCTGGAGGAAGGTGAGGTCATGGTCTATTCCAACCGGACCTCCTATGACCTGCCTGTCTTCAAGCTGCTCGGCAGGGAGTACAGGGTAGCGGAGAAGCTGGATTCCTTTGTGGGCAACGGCCAATACTCGGCCAATATGTGCAACACCATCTATATCGTGGTTCCCGACAGGGAGGCCCTTCTGGAGATTTATGACGCGCAGAGGGAGCTTCTGGGGGAGAACGCCAGGAGCATCAGACAGGTCTACGGCTTCGACATGGATGCCGATGAGGAGGAGCAGAACGCATTCTACAACGATTTGCTGGACTGCATGGCCCAAAATGGAATCAGCGCCGTGACGGAAGCGCGGGCGGAGGCCAAGTCATCCTTCATATCCCTGTACGGCGGGCTATTCTTCATCGGCGTGTTCCTGGGAGTGCTCTTCGTCATGGCCACGGTGCTGATCATATACTACAAGCAGATTTCGGAAGGGTATGACGACAGGGAACGGTTCTCGATCATGCAGAAGGTGGGGATGAGCCGGGATGAGGTGAAGTCCGCCATCCACTCCCAGGTGGTGACGGTGTTCTTCCTGCCGCTGATTGTGGCGGGGATCCATGTGACGGCGGCGTTCCCTCTGATCTCCAAGCTGCTGGTACTGATGCAGCTGACGAACACGAAGCTCTTCATCGCCTGTACCGGGGCGTGCTTCCTGGTGTTCGCAGTGATGTATGTCTTCGTGTATAACCTGACGGCCAGGACCTATTACAGGATCGTCAGCAGGTAGGAGGGGAAACTGCTGCGGCTTCGGCATGGACGGCGAGGCCGCATAAGAGAAAGGCTAAAAAAATAGATAGGAATAAGGCAAAAGAAAAGTATAGGGCAAAAGAAAGGGAGGAATCAGTCTATGAACCAGTTTATGAGCGAAAAGGAGAAGGAAGAGATAAAGGAGACCAGGAGAAGGAACCTGAAGAGGGCTGCGGCGCTGGCGGTAATCATCGCGCTTGTGGCCCGGCGCATCCGGACCAGGCGGAGGAAGAGGGAGGCGGAAAGCTGCTAAAGCCTGTATCTGGTAAGGGATTTCCAGCCTCCTGGAAATCCCATTGCTGTCAGTAATCTTTCCTCAGGCAACATAGGAGACTGCTTCAACAGCGTGGAAATCAGGCGCGACAGCTCCTGGCGGAACGTGGAAAAATCTTTTCGGGACAGCAGATAGCGCAGAGCGATCACCACAGCAAACAGGTCGGATTTGCCCTGGAGATACTGTGTCCCTTTCCGCGGAATGGACAGTTTGCCATGGAGACGGGTGTCTGGAATATCGATACGTCATCTGAATGAAAACAGACGTTCATTGTGGGCGAAGACATTCCTGAAATGGGTAAGCGTTTTCAGGTATTGGGCAAGCTCTTTTTCCGATACTGCGTGGAAGTGCAGACTGATTTTTGCCTTCAGGCTTGCACAGCGCCAGGATATCATTGAAGCTGGTGCCCGTAACATATTGGCGGGTTATCCTGTCATAATACAGGCTTTTGTAACCATTCATTAAGGCATAATAAGAGATATCTGTCAATATGGACTTCGCAGATTCCAAATCTGGGATAATGAGATTTTTGTCATCAGAGAGCTTTACAAGCAGCTCCTGGTATGTAAGAAAAGGCTTGACGGGCCTGAAAGATTTTCTCGACATGGCTTCTCCTTGAAAAAAAGGAGGGCCCGCAGGTCCTCCTTCCGGTCGCAGGCATCGCAAGTTTCTGCAACCTGATCACTGTTGTCAGCATAACATATAATATCTGTAATGTCAATATGAAATTACAAAAAGTCATATGGATGCTGTCTTATGTAGTATATGCAGGGAATTCGGTTCGATGCAGGGCATCTCATATATTCAACCAACAGTAGAATCAGATAGAATCCACCTCGATTGAAAATCAGATACTTATGATATATACTGAATCCATCGCCTGATAATAAAGAACAGAATCAAACGACAGTTGAATGGAGGGAAGTATATGGAAATCGGAAAAAAGATTAGGAATCTGCGCCTGGAGAAAGAAGTGAAGCAGGAGGAGCTGGCGGAGTACCTGGGCGTGTCCATCCAGGCCGTGAGCAAATGGGAGACGGAAGCCAGCGTGCCGGACATCGCGCTGCTGCCTGGCATCGCCGTCTTCTTCGGGGTCACCATCGACGAGCTGTTCCAGCTTTCGGACGAGGCCGAATTTGAACGGATCGAAAACATGTTCTGGCATGAGAGGCGCATCGCCCCCGAGACCTTCGACCACTGCGTCAGGTTCCTGGAGGGCGTGCTGAAAAGCGACCCGAAGAACGTCCGGGCCTGCTGCTGCCTGGCCTATCTGTACAACCACAGGGCGGCTAGTGACCATGACATGGCCAGCGAATACGCCAAGAAAGCCCTGGAGCTGGCCCCTGACGATAAGGGCGGCTGGGTGGCGTTCCTGGAAGCCAACAACGGAGTCTGCGGGGACGAGTGGTACGACAACCATTTCGAAGTCATAGAATATTTCAGGGAATTCCTGAAAAAGAATCCGGGCAACTACCGGGGGCTCTACGCGATCATCGAAAACCTCCTGGACGACGACCGGTTCGACGAGGCAGTCCCCTATATCCAGCAGATCCGCACCGCAGCCAAGACGGGACAATATGAAGTCTACATGGGTGACGTCATGTTCGGCAGGGGCAATCCGGAGAAAGCCCTGGAATACTGGAACGCAGCGGTGGAGCATTTCCCGGACAGATGGCAGTCCTACTGCGACAGGGCGGACGGCCTGAAAAAGCTGGGCCGCTATGAGGAGGCCCTGGCGGACTATGAGAAGTGCTTCGAGATGCAGGAGCCGCCCAGGATTACCGATGGCCTGCACTCCATGGCCCAGGTTCATGAGCTGCTGGGGGACTTCCATGCCGCCATCCGGGACAGGCAGCGCATCATCAAATGCCTGCGGGAGGAGCATGGCATTACCTCCGGCGAGGGCATCGACAGCCAGAAGCGGGAGATTGAGCGGCTGAAAGGGCGCAAGGCAGTATGATAGAGATAAGAGAGCTGAAGCATTGCGAGATGCATCCCAAGCTGCTGGAGTCGTTCTGCCACATACAGAGGATAGCAGATAAGTACGTAAGAAACGGAAATACCTATGAACTGGTAAAAACCGATGAAATCCGCCAGTGGAGTGCGGAAAAAAGAATCCGGCTGTCCCGGTATCTTTGCAGGCAGTCGGACAGCGGAGGTGCCGTGGTAGGGGCTTTCGCCTCCGATGGCAGACTGGTGGGCTTCGCCTCCCTGGACGGCACCCTGCAGGGCATGGCAGACGGGCTTAAGTATGCGAACCTGACCATGCTCTTCGTAGACGATGAATGGAAACGGCAGGGCATCGGGAGGAATTTGTTTGAACGGATATGCCTGTGTGCCAGGGACAGAAAAGCGGATAGGCTTTTCATCTCGGCGATTTCCTCCTATGAAACCATCGCATTTTATTTCAGTATGGGATGTACGGATGCCAAGTCTATCATAGAAAGCTTCGTTGACACGGAGGAGGATCGTTATCTGGAGTATGCTCTGAAAGAGGATATGCGTTAAAAACGGAAGCCCCACTCATGGGTGGCGGCTTCCGTCCTTAGTTGAAAGAACATATCGTGGCTGAAGGGGCTACAGCAAATCTTTTTCTGCCAGAAAAGCAGTCAATTCCCCTATGGGAACCACGCACTGCCCCATCGTATCCCTGTCCCTTACGGTCACGGTGTCCTGCTCCAGGGTCGTGTCATCCACCGTGATCGCATAGGGAATGCCTATCGCGTCCCCGCGGCGGTATCGTTTTCCGATGCTTCCGGACTCCTCGTACTGTGCCATGCAGCATTTCGCCAGCATCGTGTACAGTTCCCTGGCTTTCCAGGCATGCCGCTTTTTGATCAGCGGCAGCACATTGACCTTGATCGGCACCAGGGCAGGCTTGATGCGGAATACGATTCGGCTGTCCGTATCGTCAAGCTGCTCTTCCCGCAGTCCCTCGAACAGCAGTGCCAACACGATACAATCCAATCCATAGGTGGACTCGATGATGTAGGGAATATATTTCTCCTTTGTGGCCTCGTCAAAGTATTCCATGGACCTGCCGGAGTATTCCTGGTGCCGCCTGAGGTCGAAATCGGTTCTGTTGTGGGTGCCGTTGATCTCTCCCCATCCAAAGGGAAACCGATATTCGATGTCACAGGCTTCCTTGGCGTAATGGGCCAGCTTGTCATGGTCATGGAAGCGCAGCTTTTCGGAGGGCAGTCCAAGGCTTTCGAAGAATTCCATCCCGTACTCCTTGAAATACCGGTAGAGCCCGCTGTCAGAGCCTGCCTTGCAGAAGGTCTGGAACTCCATCTGTTCGAACTCGATCGTCCGGAAGGTGAAGGTCTTCGGCGTGATCTCATTGCGGAAGGCCTTGCCGATCTACCCGATGCCAAAAGGCAGCTTGGCCCACATGGAGCGCATCACGTTCAGATAATTCACATATTCCCCCTGGGCATTTTCCGGCCGCAGAAAGATGCGGCTGGCGCTGTCATCCGTCACGCCCCTTTTGGTCTCGAACATGAGATTGAACTGTCTGATATCCGTGAAATCGGACTTTCCGCATATTGTAAAATTTCTTCCCTCCATCTTGACTACCTGCCTTTCTTGTTTTCTGGAAATGTATGTGAGAACTAAAAAAGCCCCAAGCATAAATATGCTTAGGGCGAATGTAACCGCGGTTCCACCTAACTTCAGACAACTGTCTGCGCTTTGTCATAGCAGCGGATGGACAGGGAAGGGGCGATCTTCATCCACAAGTCCACGGGAATCTTCCGGTGCAGGCCCTGACGATTTCGTCAGGGCCTGTCTTGTGGTTTCGGGCCGCGGATGCTACAATAGAAGGGAGAGGCGGAGCTACCTTCCGCCCGGGGGAGGCATGGCGGTATGATAGGTTTTCTGGATATTTTGTCTTTTGGGCTGGAATGGGGATATGTGCTGGTCTTCTGCTGGATGCTGCACACGTTCCTGCCCCTGCGCCGGAACCGGGCGCTGCGGGTCCTGGCATTCTTCGCCTGCAGCTTCCTGGCCCCCGCGGTCATCTACTCCAATGACCTGCCGGGGCTGATAGGCGTGCTGACAGGCTTTGGGGCCTATGTGGCCCTGTTCCACAGAGGGAGGTGGATGGAGAAGCTCAGCGCCGTGCTGGTCTTTGGCCCCGCGCTGATCGCCGTGAACTATATGACCCAGGACGCGGGGAGCAGGATTTTCTTCGGCCTCACCCAAGCGCAGTCGGGACCGTCCCAGGGCTGGACGCGCCAGGAGCTCCTGGCCAGCACCGCCATCCATACGGGCTTCCAGCTGGTGCGGCTGCTGTTCTGGACAGGGGCCTGGCTGCTCCTAAAGAAGCATCTGCGCCGGATCACATCCGACCTGACGGCCAGGATGTGGCTGGTGGTGGACGCCCTGATGCTGTCGCCCTTTGTGGCCATCTTCACCATTATCTATTTCCTGCCGGAGGCTCCCGTGATTGTCTACCCCATCTGCGTGACCTCCATTTTCTCCGGCTTCGGCTGCATCTGGCTCGCCGCCTATATCTGCGCCTCCGTGCGCACGGCCTGCCATGCCCGGGAGCTGGAGGTGAAGCAGGATTATTACAGGGACCGGATGAAGGATGAGGAGCGGGTGCGGGGCATCTACCACGACCTGAAGAACCATCTGCTGGTGCTGCAGGCCCGGACGGAGGACGGACAGGAGCTGCGCAGATCCGTCCAGGGGCTGCAGGAGCAGATCGGCGCCTATGAGGACTATTACCACACGGGCAACGAATTCCTGGACATCATCCTGCGGGACAAGGCGGGCAAGGCCCAGGAGCGGAAGATCGCCTTCAGCGCCATGCTCTCCATGGAGGACAGCGCCTTTTTGGATCCCCTGGACATCAGCACGATCTTCGGCAATGCCCTGGACAATGCCATCGAGGCCAGCGAGAAGCTCCCCGAGGAACGGCGGGCCATCGTCGCCAAGGCGGGCCGCATCCGGGACATTTTGGTGGTGAGCGTGGAGAACAATGCCCTGCCGGAGGCTGCGTCCTCGCTGAAGACTACCAAGCGGGACGAGAGAGCCCACGGCTTCGGCCTCCCCAATATCCGAAAGGCTGTGGAGCGCTACGGGGGCCAGTGCAGCGTCAGGGCACAGGAAGGGCAGTTCCTGCTGAAGATCATGATTCCTGTGCCCTGACAGCCCCGCCTGTCTGTCCTTTTCATCGAATCGGATTCCCCCGGTATCTCTTGACAGGCGGCTGTTTCGATGGCATAGTTTTATTATAAGGGAAAACCGAGAGGAATTTATGTCAGCCGGGTTATGCAAGACGAGGCAGTAATCTGCGCGCCCATCGTCTGGCTCAGAGGGCAGCGTGCATAGAAAAGACAGGGGTAAGGGGGAGCGGAAATGGGCAGGACATTCAATGTGACCGGAACCTGCAGACCGGACAGGCATTACATGGTGGATCTGAGAGACAGGGTCACGAAAATCCGGAAAATGGTGGATGCCGGACAGTATTTTTCCATCAACAGGGCAAGGCAGTTTGGGAAGACTACCACGCTGCGCGCTTTGGCAGACGGATTACAAGATGATTATGTAGTCATCAGGCTGGATTTTCAGACAATAGGGTCAGATGAATTTGCCAGTGGGGCTTCCTTTGTGAGGGCACTGGCGCGGGAGTTCGGAAAAAGAATCCGATACAGGAAAGATGTTCCGGATAGCATAAAAGAAGAGATGAATCGATTGGCGGATTCCGCTTTTGAAAGTACCCGAATGGCGGATTTATTCGATTGCTTTACGGATTGGTGCGCCCAGTCGGCCAAGCGGGTGGTTCTGATGATAGACGAGGTGGACACGGCCACGAACAACCAGGTCTTCCTGGATTTCCTGGCGCAGCTGCGGGCGCATTACCTGGAGCGGGACGAAATCCCCACCTTTCAGTCCGTGATCCTTGCAGGGGTTTATGATGTACGCAACCTGAAACGCAAAATCCGTCAGGATGAGGAGCATAAAACCAATAGCCCTTGGAACATTGCGGCGGACTTCCGGGTGGATATGAGCTTTTCCGTGAGCGATATAGCGGGGATGCTTGAAAGCTATGAAGCGGACTGGCATACCGGCATGGATATCCGGGAGATATCCCAGATGATTTATGACTATACATCCGGATACCCGTATCTGGTGTCGCGTCTCTGCATGTTCATGGACGAGGGGGTCGGGATGTCCCCTGACAAGACCCAGGCATGGACGAAATCGGGCTTCATGGACGCGCTGAAGATCCTGCTGGAAGAAAAGAATCTGCTGTATGAATCCCTGGCGAATAAGCTGGAGGATTATCCGGAATTAAAGACGGTTCTGTACGAGCTCCTGTTTACCGGCAGGCCCATTCCTTACACAGCTCTGAACCAGGCCATTGAAGTGGCAGAGATGTTCGGCTTTCTCAAGAATGTGGAGGGGAAGGCAGTCATCTCCAACCGGATTTTTGAGACAGTGCTCTATAATCTGTTCCTGTCAGAGGAATATGTGGGCAGCAGGATGTACGATGCCGGACTGCTGGATAAGAACCAGTTTGTCGTGAACGGACATCTGAACGTCAGACGGGTGCTTGAGCGGTTCGTGGAAAGCTTTGACGCGCTGTACGGGGATGCGGACGAGACCTTTCTGGAGGAAGCCGGGAGACGTTACTTCATGCTGTTCCTGAAGCCGATCATCAATGGAGTGGGGAACTGCTATGTGGAGGCCCGGACCCGCAACCGGGAAAGAATGGATTTGGTGATTGATTACCGGGGAGAGCAGTTCGTGGTAGAGCTGAAGATCTGGCGGGGAAATGCCTATCACGAGAGAGGCGAGCAGCAGCTGTCGGCCTATCTGGATCACTTTCATCTGAAAAAAGGATACATGCTCAGCTTCTGCTTTAACAAGAAGAAGGAAGTGGGCGTAAAGGAGATTGTCCTGGGAGACAGGCTGCTGGTGGAAGCGCTGGTGTAGACGGCAGGGAGTAATCTGGCGGCCACAGGAGAACTTTTCCGCGATTCTTTCGTCTATGCAGATAAGCATATTTCGTCTGCAGTATAAGAGATGTGCAGAGAAAGGAGACGAAGGAAGCATGAAGAAAAGAGGATTGGCTCTGATGGGATGCCTGGCGGTAATAGCGGCGGCAATTGGCGGCTGCGGACAGGGGGAAGGAGCTGCAGCAGGAAATGGCAGTGGTGCAGAGACTGCGCCGGAAAAAGCGGGAGAGAGCAGTGGCGAGGACAGCATGCCGGACGAGGACAGCACAAAAGGCGGCAGCAGCGTGAAAGAAGTGGACAGCACAAAAGACGGAGGCAGCGGGAAAAGCGCAGGAAATGAATCCACCACCGCCCAGAGCAGTGGCGAAGCGCCGGACAAAACGCCGCAGGAAACGAAAAACAAGGGAAGCGATGGAGAAAACATGGCAGAATCTCCCGGAGCCGCAGGGACTACGGTGACCCAGGGCGGCCCCTTCGGCGCGATTTCCCTGACCGTGCCGGAAGGGTGGAAGTATGAGCTCTGCCCCATGGACAGCGACAGCCTGCTCATCGGCGACTACGGGATCTGCTTTTCCCCGGAGGACGCGGAGTTTGGATTTGTAGAGGTGGCCTACATACGGTCTTTCGGCGTGTGCGGCACAGGGCTTTCCCAGGAGGAAGTGACAGTGGCAGGCCATCCGGCCTGGAAAGGCACCTACGACGGCCACGCGTACTGGGATTTCATCGGCTTCAAAGAGCCCATGAGGGATGTGGTGGCTCAGACCTGCTCGGTGGAGGGATGGTGGGAGGGAAATGAGGATGCCGTGATGGAGATTCTGGAGACTTTCACCTTTGACCCGGATGAGCGGGAGGGCGGCGCCTATATCTATCAGAATGAATCGGAAAATGAAAGGATAGGCCTGCATCTTTTCCTGGAGGGAATCTCTTCCACAGGAGCCGTGCTCTGCTACAGCCAGTATGATAAGGATGCCCCCACCGGGCAGCTGCAGGACGGGGACGATTTTGCCATCGAGGTGAAAAAGGATGGCGAATGGGAGGAAGCGCCCATTGCGGTGGAGGGGGACTATGGATTTAATGCCATTGCATATACGATTTTCCCGGACGACACCACAAGGCGGGAGTTGAACTGGGAATGGCTGTACGGGGAGCTGGCGCCGGGGGAGTACCGGATCCGGAAAGGCGTCACGGACTTCCGGGGGACGGGAGATTACGATAATTATGTGCTTTATGCGCATTTCATTCTGAACTGAGCGCTTCGGATGCCTGACAGCGGCATCCCGGATGCCTATGCCTGGGCCCGCAGTGAGAAGTCTGCCGCCAACGCAGAGGAGCCGCCCTGTGGTGTAAACGAAAAAAAGATAAGAAATGATAGACCGAGCCGAAATAAGTACATCTGCCGCAATTGCGCGGCGGGCCTGGATGGTATACAATAAAAAGGGGATTTTTGAAATCCGCCGTACTTTCAGAGCGCAACCGGAAAGTGCCGGCTGCATTGGTGAAAGCTCTTCTTCATTGCATCCCGACTCACGAGCGAAAGCTGCAGGGGACTTCGCGGCAGATTTCGTCGCTTGTGAGTATGAATTCCAAATAAAGAGATACCCAGGAAAGGAGCAGAAAATGGGACACGACACATTTGACATCAAACAGTACGCCCGGACGGCCAGGGCCGTGGCGGCGGAAGGGACTGTCATGCTGCGCAACGAGGGCGGCGTGCTTCCCCTGAGCGAGGGAGAGCGGATCGCCCTGTTCGGCAGAGGGCAGTTCAACTATTATAAGAGCGGCACAGGCTCCGGCGGCATGGTGAACACCAGCTATGTGACAGGCATCCGGGAGGCGCTGGAAGGGAGCAGCTTCGTGCTGAACGAGAAGCTTGCCGCCGCCTACCGGGAATGGCTGAAGGAGAACCCTTTTGACGCAGGCGCGGGCTGGGCGGGAGAGCCCTGGTTCCAGAAAGAGATGCCCCTCACCGGGGAGCTGGTGCAGGAAGCGGCCGAGGAATCCGACACGGCTGTCATAATTATCGCCAGGACCGCCGGGGAGGATCAGGACAACAAGGCGGAGGCGGGCAGCTACCTGCTGACGGCGGACGAGGAGGACATGCTGCGCCTGGTCTGCGGGGCCTTCCGGCGCACGGTGGTGCTCCTGAACGTAGGCAATATCATAGACATGAAATGGGTGGAGCGCTACCGGCCTTCGGCTGTGCTGTATGTATGGCAGGGCGGCCAGGAGGGCGGCAACGGCGTGCTGGACGTGCTGTCCGGCGCGGTATCCCCTTCCGGGAAGCTGACGGACACCATCGCCGGGGACATAGCGGACTATCCGTCCACCGGCAACCACGGCGATGAGAAGAGGAACCTCTACCAGGAGGACATCTACGTAGGCTACCGCTACTTCGAGACCTTTGCCAGAGACAAAGTGCTCTATCCCTTCGGCTTCGGGCTCTCCTACACCACCTTCTCCCTGGAGGCCCGGATGGAGGAGGGGAGCGCGCCTGGCGGATTCTGCAGCGGCAGTCCGGCAGCGGGGCAGGGCTGCCGGGAATGCGGGACGGCTGCCGCCCAGGTAAGGCTTCTGGTCAAAGTCACCAATACAGGGGCCGCAGCCGGGAAAGAGGTGGTCCAGGCCTACTGCCAGGCGCCCCAGGGAGCGCTGGGAAAACCGGCACGGAGCCTCTGCGGCTTCGCGAAGACAAAGGAGCTTGCCCCCGGCGAGAGCCAGGTGCTGGAGATCGCCATTCCTGCCCAGGTGCTGGCATCCTATGACGACAGCGGGGCCGCGGGCCACAAATCCAGCTGGGTGCTGGAGGCAGGGGAGTACGTATTCTACGTGGGCACGGACGTGCGCAGCGCCTCTGCGGCGGGAAAAGCGAATATAGAAGACACTATCATAATAGAATCTCTGGAGGAGGCCTGTGCGCCCGTGACGGCCTTTCAGCGCATGAAGCCACAAGCCTGTGCTGACGGCAGCTTCCAGGTGGCCTACGAGGCAGCGCCCCTGCGCACCGTAGATTCCGGACAGCGCAGGGCGGACAGGCTGGCGCAGATACATCAGGCAATAGCGGGCAGCGCAGATCCTTCTGATGCCGTGGAGGGAAGCGGCGCTCCTGGAACAGGAAAAGGCCAGCCGGACGCTTCCGCCAGGACAGAGGACGGCCCCTCTGCGGCAGGGAGCGGAGAGTGCTTTGCCTGCACCGGCGACAAAGGTTATCGCCTGTCCGACGTGGAGGCGGGAAAGGTATCTATGGAGGACTTCCTGGCCCAGCTTTCCGACGAAGACCTGGCCTGCATGGTCCGGGGCGAGGGCATGTGCTCCCCCAAGGTGACGGCCGGCACGGCGGGTGCCTTCGGCGGCGTCACGGAGAGACTGCAGGCATTCGGCATCCCCATCGCCTGCTGCGCCGACGGCCCCAGCGGCATCCGCATGGACTGCGGCAGCATCGCCTTCGCCATGCCGAACGGCGCATGCCTTGGGGCAACCTTCAATGAGGCCCTGTCCGAGGAGCTGTTCGAGTGGGAGGCGCTGGAGCTGCGCAAGAACAAGATAGACACTTTGCTGGGCCCCGGCATCAACCTCCACAGGACCCCCCTGAACGGGCGCAACTTCGAGTACTTCAGTGAAGACCCCTTTGTGACGGGGAAGATGGCGGCAGCCCAGCTCCGGGCCATGGGCCGCTACCATGTCACCGGCACCATCAAGCACTTCGCCTGCAACAGCCAGGAATTCAACCGCCACACGGTGGAGGCGGTGGTGTCCGAGCGGGCGCTGCGGGAGCTGTACCTGAAGGGCTTTGAGATCGCGGTGAAGGAGGGCGGCGCTTACTCCGTCATGACCTCCTACAATCCCATCAACGGCTTCTGGTCCGCGGCCAATTATGACATGCTCACCACCATATTGAGGGGCCAGTGGGGCTATACGGGCATCGTCATGACCGACTGGTGGGCCAAGGCCAACGACGAGGGCAAGTCCGGGAGGACGGAGAACGTGGCCGCCATGGTGCGGGCCCAGAACGATCTGTTCATGGTCACGGCCAATGCCGCCGAGAACTCCCAGAAGGACAATTCCATGGAGAGCCTGAAAGCGGGACGCGTCACCAGGGCAGAGTACCTGCGCAGCGCAGCCAATATCTGCCGCTACCTGCTGACCACCCCCGCCTACCAGCGCATGGAGGGCAGGGAGAGCGAGCTGGACAGGGAGCTGGCAGCGGTGGCGGCCCAGGAGATGGAGAGCTTCGGGGAGCTGGTGCGGATTCCGGTGGAGGCGGCGGGATGCAGCCTGCCGGTGGAGGAAATCCCCACAGGAAAGGGCAGCAGCGTCACCTTTGAGCTGAGCGTCAAAGAGCGGGGCTTCTACAGGCTGGAGCTGACCTGCAGGGTGGCAGGGCAGGGGAGCCTGGCCCAGGTGCCGCTGACCCTGTCCCAGGACAAGCAGATCCTGAAGACCATCTCCCTCACAGGGGAGGACACGGAGTGGAAGACGGAGGAGATCGTCCTGAATCCATCCTTCCACAATACCACCTTCCTGAAGCTCTACTTCGGACAGGGCGGCATGGAGATCCGGGAGGCGAAGCTCGCGCTGAAGGAATCCCTGGAGGAGAAGTTCAGGGCCGTGCGGGCATCCCAGGAGGAGAGCGAATAGAGAGATGCTGTTGATTTTACCTTGCATTTTGCAGGACAATGTAATATAATTGTCTTACAAAAAAGAAGGAGGTTCTGCCATGGCGACATCATTATTGCAAGTACGTGTGGACGATTCCCTGAAGGATGAGGCGGCACAGGTTTTTGAGAATCTCGGAATAGACATTTCCACTGCTGTGCGGATGTTCCTGAAGCGGGCAGTGATGGAAAACGGCATCCCTTTCAGGATGACGCTGCCGAAATCGCCTTATAATGCGGACAGAGGGTATCGGGCTATGGTTGAGATAGGAGAAGCATCCGAGAAGAACGGACTGGCCGACATGTCCCTGGAAGAAATCAATGCCGAGATTGATGCTTCCAGGCGTGAGCGCCAGGCGGTCGATTCGTGAAGTATTACGCGGTTTTAGACACAAATGTCATTGTGTCCGCCATGCTTAAGAACAGCTCGGTTCCTGGTCAGGTAGCGGCGGAAGCGCTGAAAGGCAATATCATCCCTGTCTTGAATGATGAGATTATTGCGGAATATGAGGATGTGCTGAAGCGGCCTAAGTTCCGATTTGACGCAAAGACAGTCAAAGTCTTTTTGGAGGAATTGAAAAAGAGGGCGGTATATACCGGATATGGGATGATAGAGGATGAGATTCCCGACCCGAAGGATTTCGTCTTTTACGCGGTATTGATGGAAAAACGGAATGAGACGGATGCCTGCCTTGTGACCGGGAACATGAAACATTTTCCGCTGAGGGCATACATTGTGACGCCGAGGGAAATGCTGGATATCATCCAAGAGGGCAGATAGTAAAATAAAGAAACGCTCATGCGGCAGAAATGCTTCATGGGCGTTTTTTGTGTATTTGTGAGCCAATCCCGGTTCCGACGGGCGCGCCGGGATACGGCGGAATCAGGACGGCCGCTCCTCCCCCGTTTTCCTGTGGTAGAGCTCCCTGTACTGGGAGGGCGTCATTTTATGTATCTTCTTGAAATCCCGCATGAAATTCTATGGATTTTCGTACCCTGGCATCTTGCTGATCTGGTTCACCGTCAGGCTGGAGTTCTTCAGGAACAGATGCGCCTTCTGGAAGCGTATCTGGTTCAGCAGTTGGGAGAAGGTGCAGCCGAAGAGCTTTTTCACATATCTGGAGCAGTAGGGGATCGTGTAGTGGAGATGCCTTGCCGGCTCCTCTAAGGTGATGGTGGAATAGTTTTCCTGGAGATAGGTCAGGATTTCATGGTCCACATTCCTGACGGGAGCGGATTCCACGGCGGCCGGCCAGTTCCGGGAGAGCTTGGTGAGCAGGGTCATCAGCATGCCCGTGACGATGCGGTCCGCCAGATTTTCGGTACCGGCGGAACCTGCCAGATACAGTATGCGGTGCTGAAGGAAAATGACTATAAGTATCCCACCACGCTGGAAGAGTACGAGGCCATGATCAAGAGCTATCTGGAGGCCCATCCCACCACGGAGGACGGGCTGGAGACCATCGGCATCACTATGAGCGCTTCCGACTGGCACTGGATGATTACCCTGGGCAACCCTGCGGGCTTCATCGCGGACGCGCAGCCTGACAACGGCCAGTGGCTCATCGACGAGAACTACAACTGCACCTATAAGCATGCAAGCGATGACGAGAAGGAGTATTTCAAATGGCCCAGCCGCATGTATGACGAGGGCATCCTGGATCCCAACTTCGCCACTCAGACGGACGACGACTATATCGCAAAGCTGGCCAGCGGACGCGTGGTGGCCATCACTGATGCCAACTGGCATTATGCCCAGGCCCATGCCGCTCTGAAGGCAGAGAACAAGCTTGACAAGACCTACTGCGACCTGCCTGTGACCATGAATGCCGATGACAAAGCGCCTACACTGAAGGACTGGGGGGAGGGGAGCCATACCTTCCGCTGCGTCCGGACAGGGAAGTACATGAACACCAGGCTGTACCAGAAGCCGGGCAGCGGGGAAGCCGTGGAGCCGCCCGGGCGGATCAGGGCGGAGAAGGACAATACCCTGAACTGGTTCGTCATGGAGATCTTCCATGTGGAGGAGCGGGAAGACGAGAATGTAATCCTGACCAACTGCTTCGGCTCGCCGGTGCAGGTCTGCGAGGACGGAGGGCTGTGGTCCATGAAGCCCGGGGAGGGAACCCCTTTCCGGATGGAGGTGGTGAAGGACGGACAGGCCGCTGCGGCGGAGCTGGCAAAGGGGAAGGATGCCGTGGTGCTGGCCCTTGGGTGCAATTCCATGATCAACGCCAAGGAGGAGGTGGACAGGGGCACCATAGAGCTGCCCCCGGCCCAGAGGCGGCTGATGGAGGCGGTGTACGAGGCCAACAGCAATGTGGCCTTAGTGCTCTTCTCCAATTACCCCTATGCGATTGGATGGGCCCAGGAAAAGCTTCCCGCCATTGTCTGGAGCGCCACCGGGGCTCAGGACATGGGCGCGGCCATGGCGGAGACCCTGTTCGGGGCGAACAACCCGGCGGGGCGGCTGAACATGACATGGTATCAAAAGGACGAACAGCTCCCGGATATCCATCTATGCGGACGTGTGCCTACCCCTGGACAGGGGCACCCTGGAGGGGAAGGAAGGCAAGGCCGTGGAAATCCGGATAGAGCTCACCGGGGACGTGCGGCTGTGCTATTTCCGGATTCGGAAGGGGCAGGCTGGCAGATGACGGGGGAAGCCCTGCCGCAATCTGTCTGAAGCGATACCGGACGCATCAAGTGGTTATCAAAACTACAAAATCGGATTTTCATTACGAAACCAGTTGCTTATTCCTGTAGGAAGTGGTATCCTGTACGTAGGTCATTCCTGAAAATATCTTACGAAAGGCAACAAGTTATGAGCGAAGCATACCATATCATCAGCGACGGCTCCTGCGACCTGCCGGGGGAGCTGGCGGCAGAGAAGGGCATCACAGTGGTTCCCTTTTATGTCTCCTTTGACGACGGACATTATCTGAAGGAAGGCGTGGAGATCGGCATCAGGGATTTTTACCGGCAGATGGTGGACAGGAAGGGCGTTTACCCCAAATCCTCCATGCCCTCCACACAGGACTATGTGGATGCCTTCACGCCCTATGCCGAGCAGGGGACTCCGGTCATCTGCATCTGCATCACCACCAAGTTCAGCGGCTCCATGCAGTCCGCGCTGAGCGCCAGGGAAATCCTGCGCGAGACCTGGCCGGAGGCGGAGATTACCGTGATCGACGCCACCATAAACACCGTGCTGCAGGGGCTCTACGTGCTGGAGGCGGCGAAGCTTCGGGACAGCGGGATGGGCTACAGAGAGTGCGTGGCCAGGCTGGAGGAGATCAAGAGCACTGGAAGGATTTTCTTTACCGTGGGCGATATGGAATATTTAAAGCATGGCGGGCGCATCGGCAAGGTGTCCGCCCTGGCGGGCAGCGTCCTGGGCATCCGGCCGGTCATCACCCTGAAGGAGGGGGAAATCTTCCCATCGGGCATCGGCAGGGGCAGGAAGCGCACCACGGAGAAGGCCATCAGCCTGCTGCTGGACTACCTGGAGGAGAACGGGAGGGCCATGGGCCGCTACAGCATCGCCATCGGCTTCGGGTACGACTACGAGGAGGCTGTGGCATTCCGGGAGCACACGCTGGAAGTCCTCAGGGGCCAGGGATATGACGTGGGCCGGGAGGACATCCCCATCTACCAGATCGGGGCCACCATCAGCGTGCACACCGGGCCCTATCCCCTGGGCTTCGGCATCATTGAGAAGGGCATTGCCTGAGGCGCATGATCCGCAGAGAGAAGCCCGCCCGCTGCTCGGGGCGTTGGAGCGCGGGAAGGGGCTGACGGGGCGCATCGCATACAGGGCGGGAAGGCTTCGCAAAGCAGCAGCGTGGCTGCCGTTCCTGTGGAGCAGTTTGACTACAGATATGTGATGTTATATACGATTACAGGGCTCCGGTGCAGTGCATCAGGAGCTCTTTTATATCGGAGAAGCAGTAGTCCGCGGGATAGGGGGTGTCCGCCATGTCCTCCGGCTTCGCCTCCCCGGTGAACACCACGCAGGTGTCCACGCCGCCGTTGATGCCGCAGGCGATGTCGGTGTAGAGCCTGTCCCCCACCACCAAAGTCTCCTCCCTGGAAAAACCGGACAGGGAAAGGCACAGCTCCACCACGCTGGCGCTGGGCTTGCCCAGGTAGACGGGCTTCCTGCCAGTGGCGTCCGTGAGCATGTTGCAGATGGCGCCGCAGTCCGGGACGAAGCCGAAGTCGATGGGGCAGCACAGGTCGGGATTGGTGCCGTAGAAAGGCGCGTCCGTGGTGGAGAGCGCCCTGCAGGCCTGTATCAGCTTTTCGTAGGTCAGCTCGCTGTCATAGGCGGCTACGATGCAGTCGATATCCCCGTCTGCGGTTTCCGTGACGCGCAGCCCGTTCTTCTCAAGCTCCGCTGTGAAGGAGGCCGTGCCCAGGACGAAGATTTTTCCCTGGGGAAAATGCTCCTGCAGGAACCGCAGCGTCATGTAGCCCGAGGTGATGAACTGGTCCTCGGTGGTCTCCAGACGGAAGGCCCTGCGGAACCTCTCCACATAATCCTGGCCGCTGCGGGTGGAGTTGTTGGTGATATAATAGGCCCTGCCTCCGACCGCGTCGATGTGCGCCAGAAGCTCGGCACTGCCCTCATAGAGGGTATCCCCCAGGGCCAGGGTGCCGTCTATGTCGAAGAGGAAGAGTTTTTTGCGTCTTAACCGGTTCAGATCTGCATTCATTTCTGCATTCATTTCAGTCGCCCGCCTCCTTGCTGATTTCCCACCCAGTATACCATGATACCCTGCGGGATTCAACAGAAAGCTGGAGGCCCCATAAAAGAGCGACAAAAGAAGCTGGCGCAAACGGCCCAGCCGTGTTATGATAATGGAAAAGGAAACAGGCCCCGGGGAGTGATGGGCGGGGCGGAAGTGAGGGAAAGATGAAACTGATATCCTGGAACGTGAACGGCCTGCGTGCCTGCGTGCAGAAGGGCTTCATGGAATATTTTAAGGAGGCGGACGCGGACATCTTCTGTCTGCAGGAGACCAAGCTGCAGGGCGGCCAGATAGAGCTGGACCTGCCCGGCTATCATCAATACTGGAACTACGCGGAGAAAAAGGGCTATTCGGGCACGGCCCTCTTCACAAAGGAGGAGCCGCTGAAGGTGAGCTGCGGCATCGGCGTAGAGGAGCATGACCACGAGGGCCGGGTCATAACGGCGGAATATAAAGATTATTACGTCATAACGGTATATGTGCCCAATTCCCAGAGAGAGCTCACGAGGCTGGCCTACCGCATGGAGTGGGAGGCGGCTTTCCTGGACTATATCAGGTGCCTGGAGAAGGGGAAGCCCGTCATCTACTGCGGCGACCTGAATGTGGCCCACAGGGAGATTGACCTGAAGAACCCCAAATCCAACCGCCGCAACGCCGGCTTCACGGACGAGGAGCGGGAGTGCTTCACCCGGGTGCTGGAAAACGGCTTCGTGGACACCTTCCGCCATTTCTATCCGGATCTGAAGGATGTCTATTCCTGGTGGTCCTACATGGGACGGGCCAGGGAGAAGAACGTAGGCTGGCGCATCGACTACTTCGTCACCTCCGGGAGCCTGAGGGAGCGCCTTGCGGACGCGAAGATTCACCCGAACGTCTTCGGCTCTGACCACTGCCCGGTGGAGCTGGACTTGAAGGCATGACGGCATCAGCGTCTCGGAAGCGCCCTGGGCGGCAGCGCCGTGGCCGGGGAGCTGCCGGGCCTGGCGCTGTCCTGTCTGAATGCAAGAAAGGATTCGGATATTTATGAGCCTGCAATTCTACTTCGGCCCCTCCGGAGCCGGAAAAAGCCGTATGTTATATGAAGAGATCACCCGCCGGGCCCTGCAGAATCCAAAGCAGAACTTCCTGGTCATCGTGCCCGACCAGTTCACCATGCAGACCCAGAAAGACCTGGTGCTCCTAAGCGACCGGGGCGGCATCCTGAACATAGACGTGCTCAGCTTCGGGCGCCTGGGGCACCGCATCCTGGAGGAGGTGGGCGGCCGGGAGATTCCCGTGCTGGACGACACGGGCAAGAGCCTGGTGCTCCAGAAGGTGGCGGCCGGCCTGAAGGAGGAGCTGCCCACCCTGGGGAGCTTCCTCCACAGACAGGGCTATATCCACGAGGTGAAGAGCGCCATCTCCGAATTCATGCAGTACGGCATCGGCGCGGAGGATGTGGGGAAGCTGATCGCCTTCGCGGAAAAGAGAGGTGCCCTGGTGCAGAAGCTGAGAGACCTGCAGAAGCTGTACAGGGGCTTTCTGGAATACATCCAGGGCAATTTCATCACCACCGAGGAGACTCTGGACGTGGTGCGCCGGGCCATGCCGAAGTCCAGGCTCCTGCCGGGAAGCGTGGTGGTATTCGACGGCTTTACCGGCTTCACGCCCATCCAGACCCGGGTGATCTCCCAGTTGATGTGCCTTTGCGGAGAGGTGATCGTATCGCTGACCATGGGGGAGGGGGAAGATCCTCATGTGCCGGAGGGGGAGCAGAACCTGTTCTATCTGAGCAAAAAGACAGTGGCAGACCTGGGCAGGCAGGCGGAGGCGCTCTCCGTGGAGCGCAGACAGGACGTCACAATCCTGCCTGTGCCCGAGGGGGAGGCCCCTGTGGCCCGGGTGGAAAAAAGGGGGCCTTCAGGGAAGACGGGCTGCCTTGTCAGGTACAATACATTCCACCGCTTCCGGAAGGCCCCTGCCCTGCGGCATCTGGAAAAGCATCTGTTCCGCTTCGGCCAAAGCCCCTGTGAAGGGCAGGACGGGGGGGAGATTCGACTCTTTGAGACCACGGATCCGAAAGAGGAAGTGCGCCAGACCGGCCTGGAAATCTGCCGCCTGATCCGGGAGGAGGGGCTTTCCTTTCGGGACATTGCCGTCATCCTGGGGGACTTGCCTGGATACGCCCCTTATATAGAGACGGAATTTGCCCAGATGGACATCCCCTGCTACATCGACCGCACCAGGAAGATCACCCTGAACCCCATGATAGAATACATCAAAAGCGCTCTGGAGCTGTATCGGAAGGATTTCTCCTACGAGTCTGTCTTCCATTACCTGCGCAGCGGTCTGGCGGACCTGACATGGGAGGAGGCGGACCGGTTGGAGAACTACTGCCTGGAGACAGGCGTCAAAGGATACAGCGCCTACAGCCGCCTCTTCACCCGCAAGACCCGGGAGATGAAGCGCCTGGAGGAAGAGGGGGCCGGGGAAGGGGACAATCCGGGAGAGGCTGCCCTGGCGGAGATGAACGCCCTGCGGAAACGGATGATGGAGCAGGTGGAGATGCTGCACCTGAAAGGAAAGGAGCCTGTGAAGACCTATGTGAACGGCCTCTATGACTTCCTGGTGCGCAACAGGGTACAGCAAAAGCTCTCCGCGTACCAGACCCGCTTCGAGGAGGCGGGGGAGCCGGTGCGGGCCAGGGAATACGCCCAGATCTACCGCCTGGTGATGGAGCTTCTGGACCAGATCTACGCCCTGCTGGGGGAGGAGGACATCACCCTGAGGGAGTTCGCGGAGATTCTGGAGGCCGGATTCGATGAGATCCAGGTGGGCACCATCCCCCAGAACGTGGACAGGGTGCTGGTGGGGGACATGGAGCGCACCAGGCTCCAGCAGGTGAAGACCCTCTTTTTCCTGGGGGTGAATGACGGAAACATCCCCAAGGGGGCCTCCAGGGGCGGCATCATATCCGACATGGACAGGGAGTTCCTGCGGGAATCCGACCTGGAGCTGGCCCCCAGCCCCAGACAGCAGATGTACATCCAGCGGTTCTACCTCTACCTGAACATGACGAAACCCTCCCGCCATCTCTACCTGTCCTGGTCCAAGGTGAACAGCGCCGGGAAATCCATCCGCCCCGCCTATCTGGTGGACGCGGTGAGGAAGCTGTTCCCTGGGCTGGAGGTGCAGTATCCCCAGCAGCGGGACATCCTGGAGCAGATCGTCACCGGACAGGAGGGGGCGGGATACCTGGCCAGGGGGCTCCGAGAGTACGTAGAGGGCGCTCTGCGGGAGCGGGAAGAGCGGGAGTTCTTCACCATCTACCAGGTCTATGGGGAGGAGGAGCGCAGGGACAGGCGTGACTTCCTGACAGAGGCGGCTTTCCGGCGATACCGGGATACGGGGCTGTCCGCGGCGGTGGCCAGGGCCCTCTACGGTCTGCAGATCGAGACCAGCGTCACCCGCCTGGAGACCTATGCGGCCTGCGCCTATCGACATTTCCTCCAGTACGGCCTGACCCTGCGGGAGCGGCAGGAATTCTCCTTCGAGGACGTGGACATGGGGAATGTGTACCATGCCGTTCTGGAGCGGTTTGCCGGGAAGCTGAAGGACGAGGGCTATACCTGGTTCGATTTCCCCCGGGAATTCGCGGAGAGCGGCGTGCAGGAGGCGCTGGAGCGCTATGCCGCCGACTACGGGAGCACCGTCCTTTACAGCAGCGCCAGGAACGAATACGCCATCACCAGGATGGGGCGCATTCTGACCCGGACGGTCCTGACCCTGCAGAAGCATCTGCGCCGGGGGAGCTTCCGGCCCGAATCCTTCGAGCTCTCCTTTCAGCACGCAGATAATCTGGAGAGCATCAATGTATCTCTGTCAGAGCAGGAAAAGCTGCGCCTGCGGGGCCGCATCGACCGGATTGACGTGGCGGAGGACGGGGAGCATGTCTATGTCAAGGTCATCGACTATAAATCTGGCCACAGGAGATTCGACTTGGCGGCGCTCTACTACGGCCTGCAGCTCCAGCTCGTGGTCTACATGAACGCGGCCCAGGAGGTGGAGGCCGGGCGGTACGGAGATAAGGAGATTGTGCCCGCGGCGCTGCTGTACTACCGCATCGACGACCCTGCAGTGGAGACTCCGGTGGAGCTGACCGAGGAGGAGATTGAAGAGGAGATCGGAAAGCAGCTGCGCATGAACGGCGTGGTGAACGGCACCCCGGGCATCGTGGAGCTGCTGGACAGGGACATGGAAGCCAAGTCCGACATCATCCCCGTGGAGCGGAAGAAGGACGGCACGTTCTCCGCCCGTTCCTCCGTCTTAAGCGGCGAGGAGCTGCGCACCGTGTCCGACTACGTGAGCCGCAAGGTGGCGGAAATCGGCCGGGAGATTCTGGACGGAACCATCTCCCTGAACCCTTACGAAAAGGGCAGCGTGGAGGCCTGCACCTACTGTGCCTTCAAAAAAGTCTGCGGCTTCGAGCCCGCCATGCCCGGCTGCGAGAAGCGTAGGCTGGAGGACCTGGACCGGGAGGAGGCGCTGCGGCGGATGGAGGAGAGGTAGCGGCCGCCACCGCCTCCTTCCTCCGCCTGACCTCACGCGGATATCAAGCTCTGGGCGCTCTGGAATTGACGCGCCGGTGTACCAGTGCTCCCGCTGCGGCCAATCCTGCGGCTCCGATCAGGAGCATCCATATCAGACTCAGGCTGCTTTCCTCAGGCTGCAGTTCGCCGGCGCCGGATTCATTGGCCACGGAATCGAACTCGCCGGTCTTGGGGGAGAGGGCTTCTGTCCCCCGGGAGGCGTCTGCGCCGGCGGGAGCGGATTCGCCGTTGCCTCCGGAGGGCGCTCCGCTATTGCTTTCGCCTGTGGCATTTTTATTTACTACAATGACGTAATCAGAGGCGTGTGTAAATGTCAGATTCGTGATGCCGTCTTCGTTTATCTGGTGGCCGGTGACATATTCAAGCCCGCCGGCGTTCTCATTATAATAGTAGAGGTTCGCGTCAAGGCCCGCATAAGCCGTCCCGACATTGATGGTAAGGACAGCGCTGCAGCCGAAATCGCCGCTGTGGGCAAGGCTGAGCTGCATTGTCGGGCGGTTTCCGGCCACCTGGTCCACCATGTCCTGCGGAATGTGGGAGGTTCCGGTCTGTACGGAAAAGTCCACATCATTTGCATGGTCTGCCGTCACATCCCGGCCGTTCACAGTCCAGACGATTCCGCCTCCCATGTCGAAGGAGATGGTGACGTCCTGCCCTTTCACGCTGTCAAGCACATCGCCGGGCACAACGGATGCGCCGTTCATCTCTACGCTGATCTGCTCTCCGGCAGAGGCGTTGGCGACCTCGTCCTTGATGGCCGTCCAGCCTTCCTTGCCGGATTCACCGGAGATGGAGGGAACCATGGAGGGCGGCGTGGGGGTAGGGGCAATGGGGGCCTGTGTAGGTGCGGGCGATGCTGTGGAATCCGGCGCCTGTGTAGGTGCGGGCGATGCTGTGGAATCCGGTGCCTGTGTAGGTGCCGGTGATGCCGTGGTGTCTGGCGCCTGTGTGGGTGCCGGTGATGCCGTGGAGCCCGGTGTCGTCGTGGGTGCTGGTGTCGCCGTAGGCTCCGGTGCCTGTGTGGGCGCCGGTGTTGCGGTGGGCTCCGGCGGTGCCGAGGGTCCCGGTGTCGCTGTTGGTTCCGGCGATGCCGAAGGCTCTGGTGTCTCTGTGGGCGTTGGAGTTGGCTCAGGCTTGTATTCATAATGCATAGTTGCCTTTGATACTGTCGCTGCGGTATCCCCTATTTTACTTACGCTGTTCCACTGGGCCTCGGTGCCGGTAAAGTAGATGTCCTTTAGGGGGCAGCCTGTAAACGCTGCTATCCCAATTTCCGTTACACTGTCAGGAATTATGACAGTAGTAAATGCTGAACAGGAGGCAAAAGCAGACGCTCCAATGCTTTCCACGCCATGGGGAATTTCGACCCCGGCAAGCGTGAGGCAGTTCTGGAACATGCCTTCACCGATACGGTCTGCGCTTTGGGGCAGCGTCACTCTGGCCAGGTAGTAACATTGTGTAAACAGATTGTCACCCAGCTTTACCTGTTTGTCGCCGGGGGCAAATGACACCATTGTCAGTGCCTGGCATTGGAAGAATGCGGAGGCACCAACTTCTCCGATGCTGGCAGGCAAAGCGATGGAGGCGAGTCTCTGGCAGGCCCGGAACGCATTCTGGTCGATTTTCTCCACCCCTTCGGAAACATTCACCGAACTAAGGTCTGCGCATTCCCGGAAAGCGCTGTCGCCGATGGTCTTCACGCCGGAAGGGATGGTCACGGAGATGATTGACGACTCTCGGAAAGCGCTGTTTCCAATCATCGTCACGCTGGAGGGAATCTCCACGCCGAGAATGCCGGATTCCCAGAAAGCGCAGGCTCCGATAGTGGTAACGCCATTTTCGATGATTACTGACCGGATTTCGCTGCTGTTATCGCGCCAGGGCTGCTCTGCGGTACTGCTGAAATCCGGCATGGCACCGCTGCCGGAGATGGTCAGCGTCCCGGCCTTTGTCAGGTTCCAGGTGAGGCCTCCGTCAAGAGTTCCGCTTCCAATCGATTCGTTGGCGGAGGGATCGTCGGGCGGGATATAGCCCTCCGGGTAGCGGGTGATATAATGGCTGGTATCGCGCATCACCTCTTCCCTGGAGATTCCACGTCCCCAATGGACCTTGCCTTTATGGTCTCCGGTGCTGATGTTCCCCTCGGCCACCACCACGCCCGCAGCGTTCACTTCCAGCACGATTACGGTATGGGCATCATTGCTTACCCGCAGGATATCCCCGACCTTTATGTCCTCAAATGTAAAAGCGCCCTGTGCGTACATCCTTGCAGGCAGACTGCCGAATGCCGCGTCGCTGAGTATAAAGGCAAAGGCTACGCAGCCCACGGCACTAATATTGTGCCCATCAAGGGGACCGCCCTTCCATTTATAGTAGCCCGTTGAATCCGAATAAGGCTCATCGTTGGTCCATGTCGTTCCTTCCTTATACGCATCCTGATCCTTCAATGCAATCATGGCCGCATAGGCTTGTGCCGGTGTAGGGACTACGGCATCCGCAGCGGCGGTCTGCAAGGATGAGGACTCTTCCGCGGAAACCTCATCCCGGGGCATAAGGATTTCCTGTGACAAGGTGTCCTTCTCCTGTGTCGCAGAATCCTCTACGGGCAAAGAATCATCGTCCTGCGGTGCAGAATCCTCTACGGGCAGGGAGTCATCATCCTGTGCTGTAGAATCCTCTGTAGGCAGAGAGGCGTCGTCCTGTGTCGCAGAATCCTCTGTGGACAGGGAGTCATCGTCCTGTGTCGCAGAATCCTCTGCGGACAGAGAGGCGTCGTCCTGTGTTGCAGAATCGCCTGCGGGCGAAGAGTCATCGTCCTGTGTCGCAGAATCCCCTGCGGGCAAAGAGTCATCGTCCTGTGACATAGAATCCTCTGCGGGCAGGGAGGTATCCTCCTGTGCCGCAGAATCCTCTACAGGCAGAGCGACTGCTTCCGGCAATAAGCCATCCTCCTGCGGCACAGCTCCCTCCTGGTGCAGAGAAATATCCCCCTGCGGCAATGGAACCTCCTGCTGGGCGCTGGCCATCGACTGGGAAGAAAGAAGCAGGCACAGCGCTAAAGCGACTGAAAGAACTCGTTGTTTCAATTTCAGAACCTCCTCGATTTTAGCTTTTTAGAACACTCCATCAAATATATCGGTATCCTTCTGGATTGTCAATACTCCAAAACGACCATCTGATGGCAGCAGAACTCCTCCACTTCATACTCCACGGCACCGCCTTTTTCGACAAAGGGAATCTCCTCCCTCTGGGGAGCCAGATAGGCCCGTTTAACAGCCCTCGGCAGCCTGAGTCGGACCTTGACGCCATGGACGGGCACCAGGTCCTCTATGACCTCCACGCCGCTGCCCCGTTTTACCGGAACCCCATAGAGCAGATGCTGGATATACCTGCCCTCCTGCTCCATCAGGGTGGCTACCCCCTGTGCGCCCAGGGTGGTCTCCAGGGTCTTCTCCCCGCCCAGCAGCAAATCCAGGGCATGCTGTACCATCCGTTTGGAAATCAGGGCCCCATGCCTGGCGTATTCGGAGAACACCTGCCAGCCGATGTAGATGCCGTCCTTCCCCCGGGTCATGCCCGTACATGGCTGGCGTTATGTAGTCGGGTTACTCGGAATTTTTAACTGTTAAGCAGTATAAGCTCCTTCCGCATGCCGCGCTGCGTATGCAATTGGGCGGAATTATGCATTGCGGATTTGATATTTTCAGTGTAAATTAAGAACAGCGGGATTACAATGTTTATTTCAATCAAAAATATGGAGATTTCAGCATGAGCGTGCGATATAACGGTTTCTTTGGGCGGATTGCCAATACAGTGAGGATAGAAGTGATGGAGGCTGGGCTGGCAGATCTGGGGAAGGACTGGCGGAGCGAGGATGTGTGTTCCCCCTGCTCGCGGCTGTATTATGTGATATCCGGCATGGGATATCTGAGGACAAGAGACGGGGAAATCCATGTCCTGTACCCGGGACGCCTGTATTTGATTCCCAATGGCCTGTCTTACGATTATTTCTGCGAGGACAGGCTGGAGAAAGCGTATTTTCACATTAATGTGCTTTTGCAGGATCGGCTGGAGCTCTTCTATGGCTGCAAGGACTATTACGAGCTGCCGATAGGGGCTGCGGCCGTAGAGCGGATGAAAGGGTGGATTGTCAGTGACAGGACGGAAGATTTTTTCCATATGCAGGGGGAAATCTACCATGCGGTGGCAGTATTCATGAAAATGGCCGGGGTGGAAAAGAAGGTGGAGCGAAATTATTCGGAGATGGTTACCCGGCTGTTCGGGCTGTTGCCGGAGGTGAAGGTTTCCGTTCCGATGCGGGAGATGGCAAGGAGCCTGAATGTCTCCGAAAGCACACTGGCAAAGCGTTTCCGGAAGGAGACAGGTATGTCCATCGGAGACTACAGGCAGCAGCTTGCCATGAGCCGCGCCAGGCAGTTGCTGGCATTGGGGAAGCTGTCGGTGAGGGAGATTGCGGAGGAACTGGGGTATTGCGACCAGTTCTACTTCTGCAGATATTTCAAAGAGCGGCAGGGGATGACGCCCAGCGCATATAGACAGAGGTATGCGCTGGCCTATGACCGCTGACCGCCCTCGCCCCGTCAGGCATCCGCCCCTGCCATCAATAGCTGTTCCACAATCTCGGCATACCCAGCCTCCGAGGCATAGAACAGTGCGCTGTGCTGGCGGTTGTCCACGCTGTTCACATCGGCTCCGGCCTCGATGAGCATGGCGGTGAAATCGTTCTTGCCGCTCCTGGCGGCGAATATCAGGGGAGTCCGGCCGTCGGAAGCCTTCCGGTTGAGGTCTGCGCCTGCGGCCAGCAGGGCCTTCCCCAGGAAAAGCTCACCCTTCTCTGCGGCGATATGCAGGGGAACGATGCCGTCCGCATCGCCGCAGTCGGGCCGGGCGCCGCTGTCCAGCAGCAACTGTACGATCACCAGATTGGACCTGCGGGCTGCCAGTATCAGGGGGGATTCCCCCTCATCGTTGAGGCGGTTGGCGCTGTCCGGGTCCTTTTCCAACAGGATCTTCACCACTTCGCACTGCTCGCTCCAGCAGGCGTGATGGAGGGTGGTGTTGCCGTAGGCGTCGGCATGGGCCTCGCCTGCCTGGGACAGGGCCGCCACCAGATCCTTCAGCCCGGCGGAGGTGGCGTAATCAATGGCCATGCGGCCGCCGTTGTCCTTGATGGCGCAGTCCAGCTCCGGGTTCTTCAGCAGATTCAGAGCGGCATCGGTCCTGCTGTTCTGGGCCAGCAGCATCAGGGGGGTCACGCCGTCGTTGTCCGTGCAGTTCACATCCGCCCCCGCTTCGCACAACAGTGAAATAATCTGGAAATTGCCGGACTGGGCCGCGAAATGCAGGGGCATCCGGTTCTTCTGATTGCCAAGGCTCGCGTCGGCCCCATTGTCCAGCAGAAGCTTCACCAGGTCCCTGGCGCTTTTCATGCAGGCGTAGATCAGGGGGGTATTGCCGGACTCGTCCCGCTTGTTCACATCTACGCCGCCCCGTTTCAGGAAAGTCTGAACTACGGCTTTCTGGTTGTTCTTGCAGGCCTGCAGCAGCATATTGTCTAATTGCATGGTTTTTCTCCTTTTTATCCTTCAAAACAGTATAATCTTATCCTACCACTGGGATACGAAAAAGTCAAAGGCGGCGTGAGGATTTTGGGGTTGCAGATTGCCCCGTTTGGTGTATACTTGGTATAAATGGCAAAATCACTGCAATTTTCTATGGAAAGAATACGGCGCAGGGAGAGGGCATAAGGGCCCCTGGGATTCCCTCGCCGGACGAAGGAGGGTTCTAGTATGGACATAGGCGGACTGACGGATATGCTGGTGGAATCCAGCCAGCAGTACCCCCAGGCGAAGTGCAATCCCTGGTGGGAGGGGAACCACGAGGAGGCTATCTACAGGTATAACATCTTCTCCCGGGAGACCCTGCAGGATGTGAGGGACTGTGTGGCAGGCTGCGGGAAGGAGGAACTGTTTTCTCCGGTGGGCTGCAAGGGGCTTACCCTGTTCCATCTGCTGGTCTGGCACAATTTCTACGACACGGTGGAGGAACTGCTCCGCAGCGGGAAAGTGAGCGGTGAGGAGGTGGACGTGCGGGACTCCATGGGCAACGGCCTGACTCCGTTTCTGCTGGCCTGTGCCTGCGGGAATGCGGCCATGGTCAGGCTCCTGCTGGACTATGGGGCGGACGGGACGGCCTGTGACAGCAGGGGCATGAACGGATACCATTTCCTGGCGTATCCCAGGATCGAAGAGCTGTCGTTCGCTTCCAGCTCTCTGGAACGGAGCGGGATGCAGAGGAGGGAGATTGCATGTATGCTGCCCTGCGACATCAATAAAAAGGACCGGGACGGGATGACGCCCCTGGTGCGCCTGCTGGCCATGGAATACAGTTCCGACATTACATGGTCCCTGGCGGATATCTATGTGGAAAAGGGCGCTGCCACCGACTATGTGGACGAGGAGGGCAATACGCTTCTGATGATGGCCATGAAGCACGGGCATAAGACGGCGGCTCTGCGGCTGATAGAGAGATGCCCCGAGCTGCTGGACAGGGCGGACGGGAATGGCCGTACACCTGTGGAGCATGCCGTCTATTTTGAGAACATGGGCATGTACATCGCCCTCACGGACCACGGGGCCGCGCTGCCGGGCGGTGAAAAGATGGAATTGTTCCCGCTGAGCCAGATTGCCGGCAATGCCTTTGCGAAAGTGGGCCAGAATGACAAAGACGGCCTGGGCCTTGCCCTCTATCTGACGAAAAAGCTGGTGCAGCAGGCGGATCCGGACGATGACGATGAGATAGGCGAAGTGACGGATGTGCTCCACAATGCCCTGATCTCCGACAATGACGCCACCGTCCTGGATATCTTCCAGGATGCGGGCTATGACTTTACCATGCTGCTCCACTATCATGGCTCGAGGATCTGCCTGCGGGACGAATGCCTCCACCCGGCCTATGGGATCGGAGCCGTAAGGAAGCTGGTGGAGCTGGGCGTGGACATGGACAAAGCGGTGGTGAGAGGGCAGACGCCGGCCAGCATCATAGCATCCCAGGATTGCCGCAGCGGCTCCTGGGAGGATCCGTGGTTCGAGGAGGCGGCCAGGCTGCTCTCCAGGGAGTCCATGGAGCAGTTGGACGATCGAGGGGAGGCCGCCGTCCATCTGGCCGCAAGGCGAGGGCATCTGGACATGCTGAGAGTGATGGCGGAGAAGGGCGTGGACATGAACCTGGCGGAAGACGTTCCCGCCCGGGCAGGGATGACGCCCCTGCATGAGGCCTGCGCTGCCGGTTACGGCGATGTCGTCAAACTGCTCATAGCAGCCGGAGGGGATGACACGGCGAAAGACCTGGAGGGCGAGACGCCGGCCCATTTCGCGCTGCAGGAGAGGCGGTTCGGCAAAGGCCCGGACACGGAGCAGAGGGCCTGTGTCCTGAGAGCGCTGGAGCATCTGGACATCCCCAGGAACGACGGACAGACGCCCCTGATGCTGCTGAAGGATGGGGGAGAGCTCCTGTCCATATTGCTGGACAGAGGGGTGGACGTGAACCACAGGGACAATCAGGGCAGGACCGCCATGATGCTCCATCCCCACAAGGATATGATAAAGGAACTGCTCAAGGCGGGTGCGGACATGAATCTGGCGGATAATGAGGGAAACACGGTACTGCACTATGCTTTGAAGGAGTACAGTGAGGGCACGGCCCGGTATCTGATCAAAAAGGGAATCGACTACAGCCGCGCCAACAATGACGGCGAGACCCCTGCGGACATCGCTGTGGAAAACGGCTTCGAGACCGTGCTGGAGCTGATGGTATAGATGGAATAGGCGGAATAGACGGAATAGGCGGATGCCTGCGGGGCCATAATATCCCTGTATGGAAAAAAGGCCGGACCGGCAGACGATGGAAGCGGAGAGAACGGAGGGTTTATATGGTCATCGATTTCCACACACATACATTTCCCGAGGAGCTGGCCGGGCGGGCTATCGGCAGACTGGCGGCCAGCTCCAGGGCCAGGAACTATCTGGACGGCACAGCCGGGGCGCTTAGGGCTTCCATGCGGGAGGCGGGGGTGGATTACTCCGTGCTGCTGCCCGTTGTGACCAGGCCCGGGCAGCAGAAGGACATCAATCAGGCTGCCGTAGAGACGAACAGGCATTCCGCGGAGACGGGGCTGATATCCTTCGGCGGCATCCATCCCGAGAATGAGGATTACAGGGCGATTCTGCGGGGCCTTGCGGAGAACGGCGTGAGAGGGGTGAAGATTCACCCGGTCTTCCAGCGGGTGCCGATCGACGACATCCGGTATCTGCGCATCATAGAATGCGCGGGCGAAAATGACATGATTGTCATAACTCATGCGGGCTATGATATAGGGTTCCCGGGGGAAGATTTCTCTTCGGTAGGACGGATCGAGAGGATGCTGGACGCGGTGAAGCCCCGGAAGTTCGTGCTGGCCCATATGGGCGGGTGGGGCTGCTGGGAGGAGGTGGAGGAGAGGATTCTGGGCCGGGATGTGTGGCTGGACACTGCTTTCTCCCTGCTGCCCATAGAGGCCGCGCCGGGCAAGGTGCGCAGCCCTGAGGAGAACCCGCCGCTGTCCAGAGGGCAGTTCCTGCGGATGGTGAGGCGGCATGGCGCGGCGCGCATCCTCTTCGGCACGGACAGCCCCTGGAGCGGGCAGCGGGAGATGGTGGCGGCTGTCAGGGACAGCGGGCTTGATATGGAAGAGCAGGAGGCCGTACTGGGAGGGAACGCCGGGGAGCTGCTGGGGCAGCGGGGGAGCCGGGCTACAGCATGCCCTCTTTGAGCACGTCATGGTCCCGCAGCACTTTCTCCACCACAGTTCCCTTAATGAAGTGGAGCAGAGGCTTCTTCAGTGCGTTCAGGGGGCCGGGCAGCTGAATCTCCAGGGGCGACTTGCCGTCCATGAGCTTCACGCTGCTGTCCAGAAGCTCCCGGATATCATAGACGCTGCCCCAGACCTCAGGCACGCCTCTGTCCACGCCCAGCAGTCCGTACACGGCCTCCATGGCGGTGCGCACGGAGTACTCGGTGGTGAAGACAGTATCTCTCGGTGTCTCCGCGAACTGTCCCAGGAACGCGAAGTTGACACATCCGTCAGGAATCACGTCCGGGCGGTCGCCCTTCCTCCTGGGCATGAAGAAAGCGGTGATGTAAGGCATCATGGTGGGCACGCAGACGGCGCTGTGCTCCGCAAGCCCCGGAATGTCCTCCACGGGCACGCCCAGGTGGTAGAGCCATTCCTCGGTAATCTCCCTGCCGGTGCACTCCCGCAGGGGCTTCTTCACGAAGTCCCCTGGCACGTCCGTGAACAGGCCGTAGACCCAGACGCAGACCTTGTCCTTATCCTGCTCCTTGAACTGTCCCTGTCTGTTGATGGTCCAGCTTAAGAGCCAGGAGGAGTCCTTGCAGCTGACGATGCCGCCGGTGACTACCTTGCCGCTCTTGGGGTCACGCTTGCAGATATCGGTGATGTAGGGCAGGATTTTGTCGTCCAGGGTGGTGATGGTGGCGGATTCCCAGTTGGTCTTGCTCACATCGGAGCAGAACTTCTCCGGATGGCCGAAAGCCGGGTCTTGCCTGGCGATGTTGCGCCACAGGCTCCAGCAGCCGCTGGTGCGCACTTCCGCGTCTCCGTTGGGCGCATGGTCCTGGTCGCCGTAGATGGTGCCCTCGGTGCAGCTTCCGTTGGTGACGAAGACAAGGTCGTCTTCCGCCAGCATGATGCCCTGCTCCACGCCTCCTACCTTGCATTCGATGGCCTTGGCCACCTTTTTCCCGTTCTTTTTCTCGAATATCACATTGGTGACCTCAGTGCCGAAGCGGAAGTCTGCGCCAGCGTCCTCCAGGTACTTCTGCATGGGGAGAATCAGGGATTCGTACTGGTTGTACTTGGTGAACTTCAGGGCGCTGAAGTCCGGCAGGCCCGCGATATGGTGGATGAAGCGCTGGAAATACAGCTTCATCTCCAGGGCGCTGTGCCAGTTCTCAAAGGCGAACATGGTCCTCCAGTACAGCCAGAAGGTGGAGTCGAAGACTTCCTCGTCGAATACGTCCTCGATGGTCTTGTCGTAGAGGTCTTCGTCCTTGGTCATGAAGAGCTTCATGATTTCCATTGCGCCCTTTTGGCTTAAGTTGAACTTGCCGTCGGTGTGGGCGTCCTTGCCCCGGTTCACGGTGGCCCGGCAGAGGGAGTAGTTGGGGTCTTCCTTGTTCAGCCAGTAGTATTCGTCCAGGACGGACACGCCCGGGGTCTCCAGGGAGGGGATGCTGCGGAACAGGTCCCAGAGGCATTCGAAATGGTCCTCCATCTCCCTGCCGCCCCGCATGACGTACCCCCTGGCAGGGTCGAAGATGCCGTCGCAGGCGCCGCCCGCGATATCCATGGCCTCCAGGATGTGGATGTGGTCTCCCGGCATCTGGCCGTCCCTTACCAGGAAGCAGGCCGCCGCCAGGGAGGCCAGGCCGCTGCCTACGATGTAGGCGTTCTTCCCCTCCACGCCCTGGGGCTTCCTGGGCCTTGCGAAGGCTTCGTAGTTGCCGTTTGTGTAGTAGATTCCCTTGCTGTTCTTTTCGTGCCTGCCCAGCTCCGTGTTGCGGTAATCTTTCAGGCCTGCGCCCGGGGCTGTCTTCTTTTGGGCTGCCCTTTGTCCTGTCTTATGCTTTTTTGCCGCTATGGCGGCGGCGCCTGCGCCTGCCGCGATTGCTGCTGTGATTGCGAGTTTTTTGTTCTTTGCCATTGTGTGATGCCATCCTTTCTGATATTGCTCTGTGTGCTGTTCCTTATGATGGTATCTTAATGCATTTTTATGCGCTTTCCAATTTACAAAACAGCCCGGATGATAAAAAACTTATCACTCGGGCTGTTTTGATAAAATCAGGAGGTCATTTTCCGGAAGATTTGAAATTGTGTACAGAATTGTCTATGCTGCCGTGCATCAGGACACAGACCCGGCGGGTGATTTCCTGATAGTCCGCTTTCATCCCCTCCGCGATCCAGTCCAGCATGACGCCTACGAAGCCGTATTTGTAGAATTCCGCAATGAAGGCTCTGTCTTCCTCCGCCAGGACTGTGCCCGCGGATTTCTCCTCCACTACGTCGGCAATCAGGCTGTAGGTGAGCTTGTACAGGTAGCTCTCGATTTTGTCCCTGCTGACGGCGCGGTAGATGTTCAGGATGAAGGGCTTGTTCTCCAGCACCGCCTCGAAAATCTGCCCCAGCCCCTCCTGCCAGGTCTCGTATGTCTTCTTGCCCTGGAGAGCCCGTCTGCCGTCCTCCACGCAGACCCACTCCACCAGGTCGTAGATGTCCCGGAAGTGGTAGTAGAAGGACATGCGGCTGATGCCGCAGTCGGCGGTCAGGTCGTTGATGGTGATTTTGTCCAGGGGCTTGCGCAGCAGGAGCTTCTTTAGGGAGGATTCTAGAGCTAGCTTGGTATTGGGCATGGTTCCGGTTCCTTTCGGTACTTATACTGCTTAACGATTTCACTTGTCGTGAAACCAGACTGCTTACCCTCTGTTCTCCTGGGCCACCAACTGGTCCGCGCCGTACATCTTGCGCAGCTTTGGCTTCTCGATCTTGCCCGTGGCGTTCCTGGGAATCTCGTGGAAGATGATCTCCTTGGGGCGTTTGTATCTGGGCAGCTCCTTGCAGAACTCGTCTATCTCCACCTCGGTGCAGTCCATTCCCTCCTTGATCTCGATGATGGCAGCGGTCTTCTCGCCCAGCCGCCTGTCGGGCAGGCCGATGACGGCCACGTCTTTGATCTTGTCATGCCGCCTCAGGAAATCCTCTATCTGCACAGGGTATATGTTCTCGCCGCCGCTGACGATTACGTCTTTTTTGCGGTCCACCAGGAAGTAGAAGCCGTCCTTGTCCTGCATGGCCATGTCCCCGGTGCAGAGCCACCCGTCCTTTAAGGCCTCGGCGGTGGCTTTCTCGTCCCGGTAGTAGCAGGTCATGAGCCCCGGCCCCTTGACGCAGAGCTCGCCCACGTCGCCCCTGGCCACCTCGTTTCCGTCCTCGCCCACGATCTTGCACTCCCAGCGGTAGCCCGGCACGCCGATGGCCCCCACCTTGTGGATGTTCTCCATGCCCAGATGGACGCAGCCCGGGCCTGTGGACTCGGAGAGGCCGTAGTTGGTGTCGTAGGCATGGTTCGGGAAATATTTTTTCCAGCGCTTGATCAGGGAGGGCGGCACGGGCTGGGCCCCGATGTGCATCAGCCGCCACTGGGACAGCTCGTAATCCTCCAGGTGCAGAAGTCTGGCGTCCAGCGCGTCCAGGATGTCCTGGGCCCAGGGCACCAAGAGCCATACGATGGTGCAGCGCTCCTTTGAGATGGTTGACAGGATGGTCTCGGGCCTGGTGCCCTTTAGGAGCACGGCCTTGCTGCCCGCCACCAGGCTGCCCATCCAGTGGAATTTGGCACCGGTGTGGTACAGGGGCGGGATGCACAGGAAGGTGTCCTCCCGGCCGGTGGCATGGTGCTTCTGCTCCATCTCGGCGGCCTGGGTCAGGCTCCGGTGCTTATGCAGGATGGCCTTGGGAAAGCCCGTTGTCCCTGAGGAGAAATAGATGGCGCCGAAATCATCGTCCGTAATCTGGATGTCAGGAGTCTGGCTGGAGCAGTCCGCCACCAGCTCATGGTAGCTCTCCGCGAAAGTGGGACAGCTATCCCCCACGTAGATCAGCAGCCGTCCCTTGGAGAGCCGTTCCGCGTTGGCTTCGATACGGCCGATGAAGGCGGGACCGAAGACAATGATGTCTACTTCTGCCAGCTCCGCGCAGTAAAGGATTTCCCCGGCGTCATAGCGGAAATTGAAGGGCACGGCGATGGCCCCGGTCTTCAGCACGCCGAAATAGATCGGCAGCCATTCCAGGCAGTTGTACATCAGTATGGCCACCTTGTCCCCCTTTTTGATGCCCCGGCCCAGGAGCATGTTGGCGAAGCGGTTGGCCTTCTCGTTGAATACGCTCCAGGTGATCTCCCTGCGGTAGGGCTCGAAGCGGTCGGGCTGGATCAGCTCGTATTCCTTCCAGGTGGTCCGGCGGGTGTCCTTTTCCTCCGGGTTCAGCTCCACCAGGGCGATTTCGTTGGGGTATTCTCTTGCGTTCCTTTCCAGGAATTCTATGACTGGCATTTTCTTGTCCTCCTGTCTGCCACAGCGGCAAAGCTTCGCCTTCCGCTTCGTTGTGCCATCCTCTTCACGTTCTCGGTTTAAAGCAGTAAAGTATTATGATACCTACGGTATCATATCTGTTCTGAAAAGTCAATAAAAGAATAGGGAAGACAGAAAGGTTGACGGACCAAGGCAGGATGGGATATACTGAAAAAAGATAAGGATAGACGGGTGGACGTGATGAAGAAGACATTTGGCCTATGACAAAGGGGACGGCGCCTATATGCGCCAGCAATTGGGCCAAATCCGGAGGCCACAGCCTGGCAGCGGAGCCGCCTGGGAAATCAGCGGGGCGGGGCTTTCAGCAATACCTATGACAGATGGAAGCGCCGGTATGTGGTAGATTATCTGACCTTCAACGTCAGGTGGAAGCCGCTTGGCCGGGTGGTGTTCAACCTATCCGATTTTTGCATTATGATAGGGGCCCTGTGTGCAGTCCTTGGGATGCCGTAAAACTTGACAAAGCAGAACCGATAGGCTTCGATTTCCACGATATCGATGGGCCTGGGGGCGGCAATTGAGTTTCTGCACAAGGCTTTTGTTTAATCTCTGCCGGACAGCCGCATCTCCAGGGCCTTAAGCGCTTTCTGAGGATGTGTCCTGTTGATTCCTATCCATGGGACTTTCATTCCTCTTCCGTTCAGTTCCCGCAGCAAAGCTTCATAGAACATCCCTGCACGTTTCAGCATCCCTTTATGGGAATACATATAGCTCACCGCGCAAGTGGGGGAATGTTCTACCCCCAATATGCAAATAAAATCGAAACCGCCTGTCTGCATATCCAGAATCATTTCCGCCCACTGTTCTGCCAGGCGGACACAATAGCCCTCATACCCTTCCGTTCCCTTATAGTAATCGATTCCATGCTTGCCGCGCTGCAGCCCCTTATCATAACCGCCAAAAGAGGATTCCGGACATGGCAGAAAAACGGGATTCGCACCATGCTCCATAAGCAATTCCACGAAGGGATACCCCCAATGGATTCCAGGTTTTCTTTCCGCCTGTAAGCCAGGAGACAGAACGCATGGCGGAAGCAAGACCGCATGCCGTGTCTCAGAACTCAACATATCCCTCCCTGCTCGTACTGGTCCACGGTTCTTCATATGAACGAGCCTTTGTCTTTTCATCGATAAGTCTCTGCAGCCTGGGCTTCATCTCATTATCATAATAAGCTGCCAGACTCTCGATTTCGCACGGCTTTAGCTCTTCCCGCAATGGGCATCCTATCCAGCACTGGGGTTCCAGGGTCTTGGGAATATATCCGCGGTCTGCAAGCTTCAGTTTGCGCTCCCAATCGTCTGAAAGGTCATACACCGGCAGAACAAGCTTGATTCCATTCTGTCCGGCAAGCTCTCGATAACGGCCGACCATCTCCGGAAGCTCTACAAAAAATTTCTGGCTGCTCCGGGCGCCTTCCGCGAGATAGCAAATCCCCTGTGCCTTGCAGTAGGCGATGGCTTCCATATACATACTTGTATGGCAGGCAAGACAGGACATCTGCGCAAAGCGTAAATCGGGGTATTTGGCGCTGACTTCACTGGCTGTCTGATACAGATATGTCTCCTGAAGACGATGCAGATCAGCCGCTATGCTCTGTACACCGACAAATACAGCCCTGGAAGAACCATATCTCCTGATGATTCTTTCGGCTACCGCCTTAGTGCTGCCGATATCGGATATGCATCCATTGTCATAAGTGACCATGTATACCTGATATCCCTCTTCAATCAACAGACAGGCCGATAAAAAAGAATCCCTGCCTCCGGAAAGCATCAGCAACGCTCTTTTGTCTTCCTGATAACTTTCTTCCATTATATTGTTCATCTTTGCTCCTCCCTGTCCGTCCCTGGCGGACATCGATTCAATATTTGAACGGAACATTCCAAATCAGCCTTTCCTTTAAGGATAATACCACACTATTCCCATATTTTCAATTTGCTCTATAAATAATTAAAAATCTTACGTTTCAGCTTTCCCAGACAATAAGCCAGATAAATCACATTTGCTATTGCCCCAAGAGAAAACATCGTCCCCAGAATCCAGATATTGCTACTGCAGCTTATAAAGCCTTTCAGCCAGCCTGGGACGATGAACCACAGCCCAAACACATATATCATGAGCAAAACTGTAAAGGCGAGGCCTGAGATTCGGCATCCTTTAAAAATCCATCTCCATCTGGACGCATAGGGCGGAAAGCACTTTTGGGGAGTCAAAATAAAAGTAAAAAATGTGCACAGCAGCAGAATCGGCGAAAAAATTCGGCGATGCTCTTCTGATCGCTATAGGGTGTGCATGAACCCCAGACCTTGGCAATCCATTGGGTCTGGCGGCAAAAGGAATCCGTTAAATCAGCAAATGATATCCCCTCAATCAGCTTGCTGTCATTTTCCGAAGAAGAAAACGAAAACTCCAGGGAACAGGCATCCTGAGAATCATGCCTGACGGATGCATATATCTCATCCGGCTCTTGTATGTCCTGTGTAATCCCCCCGGTTTCCGCACCTATGACGCCCCCGGCTTCCCCGGCGACATGCCCGGACGGTGGTTCGGCCTCCACTACCATGACTACAGCGTGGACACCTTTCATTAAGAATCGTGAAAAATCTGTCCCCATATTGCTTTCTGTGGGAAATACGACTATACTGAAAGCAGTATGGAAGCATAAAAATTACAAGGAGATTATGATACTATGGAGAAAAAAATTCTGTTTCCGCAGATAGGCGGCTTCGTCCACGGCGGCGACTATAATCCGGAA
>OFFW01000249.1_pt1 | contig 41186 bp, 35 predicted proteins | sample 1521501 | NCBI WGS metagenome assembly OFFW01 (sample SAMEA3504107, study PRJEB24116) | mouse gut metagenome | biome: mouse gut; feature: mouse-associated habitat; material: faeces | place: Denmark | collected 2011
TTCCGCCATTCTACAGCTGCTGCGGCTGGTGCTGCTGTTCGGTGGCAGTGACAGGAGAAGAGATGGCTGAAAGAAGCAGGGGTACGGGAATGGACACAAGAGAAATTGTTCTGGACATCCTGCTGGAACTGGAGAGAGAGCAGGAATATGTGAATATCCTGCTGGCGGATGTGCTTAAGAAGTACGACTATCTTGACGGGCGGGAAAAGGCTTTTATCAAGAGGGTCAGTGAGGGGACCGTGGAGCGCAGGATCCAGATCGATCATGTGCTGGATCTGTTCTCGAAGGTGAAGACGCAGAAGATGAAGCCGCTTATCCGGGCACTGCTGCGGATGAGTGTCTACCAGATCCTTTTTATGGAGCATATACCTGACGCGGCGGTCTGCAACGAGGCGGTGAAGCTGGCGAAGAAACGGAAATTCCAGTCGCTGCAGGGCTATGTGAACGGTGTGCTGCGGGCGGTGGCAAGAGGGAAGGACGATATCGCCTATCCGGACCGGCAGAAGGAGCCGGATGCGTTCTGGTCGGTCTGCTATTCCGTGCCGATGTGGCTGGCGGCACATCTTCGCAGCGTGTACGGGGCGGAGTACTGCGAGCGCATCCTGGAATCTTTTCTGACAAGAAAACCGGTCTGTATCCGGCTGCAGGAAACACTGCCCGTGCAGGAGCGGGAGCGGCTTATGGAAATGTGGCGGCAGGACGGTGTGACGGTGAAGAAACATCCCTATCTGCCCTATGCCGCTACGGTGGAGAAGTCGGAGGGCATCCAGAATCTGGAAGGCTACCGGGAGGGGGCCTTCGCGGTGCAGGATGTGAGTTCCATGCTGGTGGTGGAGGCGGCCGGGATCCGGGCGGGAGACACGGTGCTTGACGTGTGCGCCGCACCCGGCGGCAAGGCGCTTCATGCGGCGGCGAAGCTGGCAGGCACAGGTCAGGTGATCGCCTGCGATCTGACGGAGTATAAGACAGACAGGATAGAAGAGAACAGAGAGCGGATGCGGGCCGATAATCTGTCGGTGAGACTGCAGGATGCGCGGATGATGGACGAGGCGCTGCGGGGCAGTGCGGATGTGCTGATCGTGGACGTGCCCTGCTCCGGGCTGGGCGTGATCGGCCGGAAGCAGGACATCAAATACCGGGTAAGTGAACAGTCCCTGTCCGAGATCGTCACGCTGCAGAAGGAGATCGTCAGCAACGTGGTACAGTATCTGAAAGCGGACGGCACGATGATGTACAGCACCTGCACGATGAATCCGGCAGAGAACGAAGAGATGGTGCGATGGATCTGCCGGACGTTTTCCATGGAGACGGTGAGCATGGCAGAGGAATTGCCGGCGGCGTTAAAGATGGCCGGAGAGACGGGCTGTGTGCAGCTGCTTCCGGGGGTGCATCCGACGGACGGGTTTTTCTTTGCGAAGCTGCGCAGACGTGTCAAAGACATCAAGTCGCTTACGCTTATGCAGCTGCAGGAAGAGATGGAGAGCCTGGGGGAGAAGCCTTTCCGGGCCGGACAGCTGTATGCGTGGATGCATGAAAAGCTGGCGGAAGGATATGAGGAGATGACGAATATTCCCCGCGGGCTGGCGCAGAAATGTGCGGAGCGCTACAGGTATACGGTGCTGGAAATGGTCACGGTGCAGGAGTCGAAGATCGATGGGACGCGGAAATATCTGTTCAGACTGCCGGACGGCAATACGGTGGAAAGTGTGTGGATGCGCTACCGGCACGGCAACAGCGTGTGCATTTCCTCCCAGGTGGGATGCCGGATGGGGTGCCGGTTCTGTGCGTCCACGCTGGACGGGCTGGAGCGGAATCTGCTGCCGTCGGAGATGCTCGAACAGATCTATGCCATCACGCGGCATACCGGGGAGCGGGTGAGCAATGTGGTGGTGATGGGGACCGGGGAGCCGATGGACAATTTCGACAATCTGCTGCAGTTCATCACCCTTCTGACAGACGAAAACGGCCTGCACATCAGCCAGCGGAACATTACGGTGTCCACCTGCGGCCTGGTACCGGAGATGCGGCGGCTGGCGGAGCGGAAGCTGCAGATCACACTGGCCCTCTCCCTCCATGCGGCGACGGACGAGAAGCGGAGGAAGCTGATGCCTGTAGCCGAGCGCTATTGCCTGCGGGAGTTGCTGGATACCTGCGCCTACTATTTTGAGCAGACCGGCAGGCGGATTACTTTTGAGTATAGTTTGGTAAAAGGTGTCAATGATACAAGTGAGGATGCAGCGCAGTTGACCGCGCTGATCAGGGGGCTTAACTGTCACGTCAATCTGATTCCGGTCAATCCGGTCAAAGAACGGGAGTATGTGCAGTCTGAGCGCCGGGCGGTGGAAGCTTTCCGGAGCCGGCTGGAAAAAAGCGGGATCCAGGTGACGGTCAGAAGAGAAATGGGACGGGATATCGACGGGGCATGCGGACAGCTGCGCCGCAGATATCTATAGCGTTTGGTTGCGGCACTTGTCCTTTTTTTCCTATTATGGTAGAATATTCAAAGTATCATGCCGGCGGGCGTTATCTGCCCTGCGGTATGACAGGTCACAACGGCAAAACAGGGGGAACAGACAGTGCTCAGATCCTATGCGACGACGGATATCGGACGGAAAAGACAGCTGAATCAGGATTTTATTTATTTATCGGAGGTTCCGGTCGGCAATCTGCCCAATGTATTTATCGTGGCGGACGGCATGGGCGGCCACAATGCGGGAGATTATGCCTCAAGGTATGCGGTGGAGACTCTGGTGGAGGAGATTGAGATCTCTTTTGAGAAGAATCCGGTCAAAATCCTGGGCAGAGCCATCGACCGGGCAAACCGGATGATCAGGCAGCGGGCCAGGGAGGATATCTCTTACAGCGGTATGGGAACAACCATGGTCATAGCAACCTTCATCGGCCGGTATCTGGAAGTGGCCAATGTGGGTGACAGCAGGCTTTATGTCATCAGCGACAGGATCAGGCAGATCACACAGGATCATTCCTTGGTAGAAGAGATGGTACGTATGGGTGGGATCGACAGGGCTTCGGCCAGGAACCATCCGGATAAGAATATTATTACCCGCGCGATCGGCGCAAGGGATTATGTGGAGGCGGATTTTTTTAATCTGGAGCTGCACACGGGAGATATGGTTTTACTTTGTTCTGATGGGTTGACAAATATGGTGGACGATGAGACGATCTTCCGCATCTTGAAATGCGGTGGCAGTCTTGAGGACAGAGTAGAGGAATTGGTAAGGGTTGCCAATCAAAACGGCGGTAAGGACAATATTTCAGTGATCGTTATCGAACCGTTAGCAGACGAGGTGGAACATGATTAAGATAGGTATGATGATAGGCGAGCGGTATGAGATTCTGGAGCGGATCGGTACCGGCGGAATGTCAGATGTGTATAAGGCCAAGGATTATAAGCTGAACCGTTTTGTGGCGGTCAAGGTGCTGAAACAGGAATTCAGCGAAAACGCCAACTTCGTGTCCAAGTTCAGGGTCGAGGCGCAGGCGGCGGCCGGACTTATGCATCCGAATATCGTCAATGTATATGATGTGGGCGAAGAGGGTGGTATCTACTATATTGTGATGGAGCTGGTAGAAGGTATCACGTTGAAGAAATATATCGAGAAGAAGGCGAGACTGTCCGTCAAGGAGGCGGTGAGCATCGCCATTCAGGTATCCATGGGGCTGGAAGCGGCCCACAACAACCATATCATTCATCGGGATATCAAGCCGCAGAATATCATCATTTCGAAGGAAGGCAAGGTGAAGGTGACGGATTTCGGCATCGCCAAGGCGGCCACCAGCAACACGATCACTTCCAATGTGATGGGATCGGTGCATTACACTTCGCCGGAGCAGGCCAGAGGCGGTTACAGCGATGAGAAGAGCGATATCTATTCGCTCGGTATCACCATGTTCGAGATGCTGACGGGCAGGGTGCCTTTTAACGGAGAGACCACGGTGGCGATCGCCATCAAGCATATTCAGGAGGAGATGCCTTCGCCGAGAGACTATGTGCCGGAGATTCCGATCAGCGTGGAACAGATCGTGTGTAAATGCTGCCAGAAGAGCCCGGACAGACGCTATCAGTCCATGCAGGAGCTGATCGTCGATCTCAAGCAGTCCCTGATCAATCCGGATGAAGATTTCGTGAAGCTGGTGGATCCGGACGAGGAGGCATCCACGAGAATGATCACGGACAGGGATATGGCACAGATCAAGCGGCAGTCCGACAGACGGGATTCCATGGAAGAAGCCATGCGCCTGAAAAAGAACGCCGTGCGCTATTATGAGGAAGAGGAAGACGAGGACGAAGAAGACGAGGATGAGGACGACTGGGATGACGAGGACGACGATTACGATCCCAAGATGGAGCGGATCACCACGATCCTGGCGGTGGTGGCGGCGCTGCTGGTGGGCGGTATCATCATCTTCGTAGCCGGCAGGGCTTTCGGCGTGTTCCAGATCGGCGCGGAGACGGAGGACAGCCAGCAGGCTGACACGGAAGAAGAGAAAGAACAGGTGGAGATGATCAGAGTCGTGGGCATGAACGTGGAAGAAGCCAAACGTTCTCTGCTGGATCTGGGTCTGACACCGGAGATCAAATATGAGGCAACGAACGCCTACGATGCGGGCACCGTTCTGCGGGCCAGCGTACAGGACGGTCTTATGATAGACAAAGGCACCGTGATTTCCATGACCGTGGCCGAGAGTGCAGAGGGCGTCAAGGTGCCGTCCGCCACCGGCAAATCACAGGAAGAGGCGACGACCATTCTGGAGAAAGAAGGGTTCGTGGTCAATGTGACGGAAGGGTATGATGCGTCGGTACAAAACGGCTATGTCATCTCGCAGTCGCCGGAACCGGGGACGACTGCGCCCCAGGGTTCCTCCGTTACGATCCGTGTCAGCCAGGGCACGGACGAGAACAAGGTGCGGGTGCCGAACCTTGTCGGTATGGATGAGATGGATGCCACGGTGAGCCTGACGGAGCTTGGTCTTCCGGTCGGCAATGTGACATCGGTCAGCAATGATGATGCGTCTTTGACAGGCAAAGTCTGTTATCAAAGTTATTCTGTAGGTTCTTATGTGGATAAGGGGACGGCCATAGATCTGTCGATCAGTACGGGGCCGGAAGCGGCTACCTATAAATATACGGAAGGGATCGCCGCGCCCACGGAAGATCCGGATTATCACAACGGTATGTCGGTAAATGTCACGCTCACGGCGGCGGACGGTACGCAGCTTTTGAGTACACAGTCCACCACTTTTCCGGTGGCGGCCAATTATACGGGAATCAAATCGGCCACCGGGACGATCACATTTACTTTTCAGGTGGAGAAGGAAGCAGTGACCGCGACGGATCCCAATACGGGAGAGACGGTGACGACTCCGCCTGTTTCGGAGGAGAGGACCGTGCGGCGGGATGTCAATTTTACACAGGAATAGGGATAGGGCATGCAGGGCAAGATCATCAAAGGAATCGCCGGGTTCTATTATGTCCATGTGGAAGGACAGGGAACCTACGAGTGCAGAGCGAAGGGAATTTTCAGAAAAGACGGCGTAAAGCCTCTGGTCGGGGATGACGTGCTTGTGGATGTGCTGGACGATGCGCAGATGACAGGCAATATCCGGGAGATACTGCCGAGACGGAATGCTCTGCTGCGGCCGGCAGTGGCCAATGTGGATCAGGCGCTGGTCATCTTCGCCATTGTCAAGCCGCAGCCGAATTTTAACCTGCTGGACAGATTTCTGATCCGGATGGAGCGGCAGGGTCTGCCGACCATCATTTGTTTTAACAAGCAGGATATCGCGTCCGCCGGGGAGAAGGAAGCGCTGCGGCAGGCCTATGGGATCTGCGGCTGCCGGGTTTTATTTTTCAGTGCGCTGGAGAATGAGGGCGTGGAGGAGATCCGGGCGCTTTTGCAGGGGAAGACCACCACCGTGGCAGGGCCAAGCGGCGTGGGCAAGTCGTCGCTGATCAACAGGCTTTCACCGCAGGCCGGAATGGAGACGGGCACCATCAGCAGGAAGATCGAGCGGGGCAGACATACCACGCGCCATTCGGAGATCATCGCGCTGGGGGAGGCGTCCTATATCATGGATACGCCGGGCTTCACCTCACTCAGCATCGCAGAGATCACGAAAGAAGAGCTGGGACAGTATTATCCTGAGTTCGTGCAGTACGAACCGTATTGCCGTTTCAGCGGATGCGCGCATATGAGCGAGCCGTCCTGCGGGGTGAAGGAAGCCGTGGAGGACGGCAGGATCAGCCGGGTGCGGTATGAAAATTACAGGGTGCTGTATCAGGAATTGAAGGATATTAAGAGGTATGATTAAGAAGCTGTGGACAGCATTGCTTTATCCCAGACGGAATTATATGAACGGAGAAAAAGTGATTTTCGGAAGTAATTCATGCTGTTTGTTTCATATGGACATCGCATCATTGATTATCGGGATGTATAGAAAGAATGCGGTAAATTCGTTTACTATAAAGTCATAAAAGGAAACGAGGTGGCAGTATTGATACGAATAGCGATATGTGACGATGAGGAGGAAGCCGTCACGCTGCATGAGGATATCGTAAAGGACAGCTTAAAATCATGCGGTATTGGTTATGAAATCACAACCTATACACACGGCGGCAATCTTCTATCTGATATTACAGACGATGGATTTTTCTATGATCTGATTCTGCTGGATATTGAAATGCCCGATGTCACGGGGATGGAGCTTTCCGAAAAGATAAAGCTGTCGCTGCCGAATATCAGGATTATTTTCATAACCTCGCATATAGAATATGCAATTGACGCATATGAGCTTTCTATCTTCCGCTATGTGCCGAAAAACGATTTTGCAAACCGGCTGGCTCCTGCAGTGGCGGATGCCGCAAAACTGATCGAACTGGAAGCGGGCCGGGAGTACGTCATCCAGGCCGCGGGCCGCATGGAGAAGATACCGCACAAAGATATTCTCTATATTCAGCGTGACGGCGGTAAGAATTCAGTAATATGCTCCAATGCCGGAACGTCGAAAGTCCGGAAAAGTCTGCAGAAGGTTTTTGAGGAGCTTGATACGCCGGAGTTTATTTTTATCGACAGAGGATATATCGTAAATATTATACAGATCATGAAAATAGCCGACGGAATGGCATTTCTCAAAAACGGGGAGGCGCTGCCGATCAGCCGGTCTCATTTACAGTCGGTCAAACAGCAGATAAACAGGTTTTGGGGGTCGCATATATGATGGAGTGGTATCAGGTGGTTTCGTTCTTTTTCACAAATGGCCTGCGGATTATCCTCGGTCTGTATCTTGCCATAACAGTTTTGAACTTATCCGTCGATATGAGAAAGACATTTCTCTTTTCTGTCTGCACATCCGCTTTGGTTACTGTTTTGTGCAGCTTTTCGGACAGGCAGTTTTATATTACGGGCGCCGAGATTATCATTATGGTGCTGCCTGTATGGTATCTGTTCAGGACTAAAATGCGGATGTTCCTGTTTCTTATTTTCTATTATGAGATCGCGGCTGCACTTTGGGAGTTTATGGTATCGGCGGGGCTGGGCGTTCTGTTCCGGTCGGAGGATTTTCTGGATATGAGGCGGCCTGAGCATATGGCAGCAGTCTGGATCGTCCGGCTGCTTATGCTGGGAGCAGCTTTTCTTGTTTTCAGGGCCGGAGAGAAAGAAGGCGGAACGTCAAGACGCTTCGTATCCATGACTGCAGTCGCCGGCCTGATCGGGATGGTACTTTTATCCGGACAGAATGTCATAACAATCGATGACGAACAGCTGAACAGCTGGGTTATCTTTTCCATGGTCATTCTGATGGCGGTCATGTTATATTATCTCAACGGCCAATATGAGATGGAGAAGAAGATAGCGATCCTGGAGAAAGAAAAAAACGTTTTGCTGGCGCGTGACTATCATTTGTTGAAGAACACTTATGCCGCCAACGCAAAGCTTTTCCATGATTTTCATAACCATATGGAAGCGCTGCATCGTTATCTGACGAAAGGCAGGACAACGGAAGCCATCCGTTATCTGGAAGATCTGCGCTCTCCGCTTCGGGCAATGACCGAGCCTGTCTGGACAGGCGATGAAGCGGTGGATTATCTGATCAACAGCAAAATCGCTCTTGCATCTTCTGAACAGATACAGGTAAACTGCAATATTGAATATCCACAGCATACGAATATTAGAAGCGTTGACCTGGTGGCAATTCTGGGAAATCTTCTGGACAACGCCTTTGAGGCTGTCCGTGATGCACAGATCAGTCTGCGTTTTATCAACCTGACGGTCCGCCGCATCAATGAAATGATCATTATCAAGTTGGAAAACGGGTGCAAAGCCGCCCCGATTATGGAAGAGGGAGAGTTGAAAACTTCGAAGACGGACACGGGCTTACATGGCTGGGGCCTGAAAAGTGTCCGCACTGCCGCGGAGCGTTATGACGGTACGGTAGAAACACAGTACGGCGGCAACAGGTTCTGCACGGTTGTCACATTGTCCTATGAAGCTGTCAGAGCGGAATAAAAAGAATATTTACAAGCAGATGCAATATTTTTCATCAATCAGCGGACCGTCTAATATGGCGGTTTTCTTTTTTTATGGACAAAAAACCGCCATTCATGGACGTAACGGCACAGAAGTGCTTTTTGCGGTATGCTGTGACCATAGCAGTAAACAATACACTGATTTGAATGGAGGTAATCTTATGCGTCATATTTATTTTCGTTTCCTGTTGGGTATCGTCTGGCTTGCGGCTGCGGTTGTCTGTGCCATGAATGCCAATATTACTTTTGCGGCTCTGTATGTGCTGCTGGGCATCGTATTTCTGGGATCTGCTTATTCCCTCTGGAAGAAGGAAGAGGGCAGGGATGATCGGAGGAAACACAATGGATAATTCACATCTTCTTACTCTCAAAAATTTGACCGTTTGGTATACGAAAAATAAGCCGGTTCTGAAAGAATTATCTATGGAACTGGGAACGAATGAGATCGTCGGGCTGATTGGACTTAACGGAGCGGGCAAAACGACCTTAATCAAAACGCTTTCCGGGCTGCTTGACAGCTTCCGGGTGGAAGATACTCTGTGGCAGGAGAAACCGTTTATGTTCCGTGACAGGGACTTTAAGAAAAACCGTTATGTCGTCTTTGCCGAAGAACATTCCTTTTCATTCTTCACATTTCGTGAGTATGCTTCTTATGTGGCCGCGAGTTATGGGAAAGAACTGTCCGATGTAGACGAACTGGTACAAGGCTTTCAATTCGAGGAATACACTGATGTTTTACTGAAAGAATTGTCAACGGGCAATCAGAAAAAGGCATACCTGATTACTGCTTTTGCCCTGAAACCGCAGCTGCTTGTGCTGGATGAGCCTGTAAATGGTCTGGATTTTCAAAGTACAGAATATCTGTACAGCCGGATAAACGGCTACCGGCAGTATGGAACGGTCCTTTTTTCATCCCATATCCTTGAAAGTATCTGCCTTACTTCTGACCGGGTGCTGGTGCTTGAAGAGGGACGGATCAGAAAGAGGTTTACAGGACAGGAAATTGAAACCGACAAAATACGGGAGGTATTGAAAGAATGAGTAAACAGCTCTTTGGTGCAAAATATGAGCGCGTCGTAAAAGGTCTTATTGCCTGCATGATACTGTTTCTTGCCGTCAGTGCCGCAGAAATGGAAATGGAGATTGCGCCGTATATTCTCTTTCTGGCGGCTACGGCTGCATCGACGGGTATCATGTGGCAGGCGCTTGCTTCTTCGAGAAATGCAGAGTGTATGAGCGGGTTGTTTATGCTGCCGTTTACAAACAGGAAGATGACCTTTTCGATTGTACTTTCGTATGCCGGTTATACAATGGTTACGAAGACGCTTCTTGTCTTAACGCTGTTCTTTGCCGTGTGTGAGTGGAGTGCACTGCAGATGGCCGTGGCCCTTCTCTGTACCTGTAACGGTTGTTTCATGGCGGCGGCGTGGTATACCATGGTGAAGCAAAGGAGACTGCTTCCCTTTGTGATTTTGTGGGGTGCGGGAATCTTTGTGTTCGTATTCACGGTGCGGGAGATTAAGGTTTTTGCTGTAATTGTGCTTTTAAGTCTTCTCCTTTCAGCTTTGAGATTGTTGAAAGTGGACGCTTATGTATTTTACAACCCCGGATCCGCAAAACCCCTTATCAGGCATACCAAAGGAACGGGGAGCATATTGCTGTACATGCTGCGTTATCTTTTTACGAATAAGAATTATCTTCTGAATACTGCCGGCCTGTGTGTGATTGCCGTTGTGCTGCCATTTATATTAGGGCAGGTTGAGGAATTGAACGTTATGCCCCTGGGATTTGCCGTTCTTTGTCTGAACACACCAATCTGCATCCTGTTGTCCTGTGACCCTGATCTGGAGCAGGCTGTCCGTGTACTGCCCGGGCAGGCAGGACGTTTCTGCATCCGCTACTGTCTATTTATTTTCTCCGTCAATATGGCGGTAAGCAGTTTAAACCTGATAAGCTGGCATATTCAGCATGGCGGTGCAGGCGGTACGGAAATCGCCGCCGCATTGATGACTGCCCTGCAAAGCGCTGTTCTGTCTGTCTGGCTGGAGTGGCGTCACCCTGTCCGTAACTGGAAGATTGAAAATGATCTGTGGAACCACCCGCGAAAATATGTTGTGCCGCTAATCATGCTGTTGGCTGCAGGGCTGACCGGCATGCGGCCTGAGATGACAGGGGTTATGCTCTGCATTGTCCTGGCGGAGTGTTTCACTTTACTGCTGATAATATGGAAAAAATGATTTCAGTTTGTGTTGGAGACGCCATGGGGCATAGGCGTAAAAGTACACGCACATCCTGTCCTTTCCAGAAATTCTTCTTCTGCCTGCCGCAGATTATCTGGACTTATCGTATTCTCCACTTTCATCTGAACGGTTCTGCGTTCCGGAAGATAAGACGGATTTTTCGTTAGGGAAATTCCGTGTTTCAAACACAGAATCTGAGCGATCTTTAACAATTCGTTTTGATTCACTTTCTCTGCGATGCCGATCCGCCATCCGGTCTGGTCAGCCAGTGTCTGCAGTTCATCACGATATCGATTTCCGACGGCAGGTGAAATAAAACTGATCTCCAGATATTTTCCCATGGGATCATGTTTCAGACTTTTCTTGTCCGGCTGGTGGGGCAGGGTTTCGAAAGTCTGGTCGATGCAGTAAAAAGCCAGATTTTGTTCGACGGTTTCCATGGAGGGACTGTGAGGACAGAAGAAACCGTCCTTTTTCTCTGTTGCTGTTTCCGATATCGATCCGTCGAGGGAGGAACAAGGCTGTCCGTTGAGGGAAAGGTTCCATCCGGTAATGGTATGGAATCTGTCCGCCGCCTCGAGACTTCCGGCGTCGGGCTCTCCGGATAGAGTGACCTCATAGGCTTTTCTGTCTGTGTGATAGGAAAGCCTGGAGATTCTGTCATCGAACAGCGATGTGAGCAGGATGGCTGCTGCATTGTGGTTCGTGGACGGGTGGATTCCGGCGTTCCAGCCGGTAGCTTCAAAGAAGCGGGCGGCTGCGGCGCGGAAAGCTTTCTTGTCCTGGGCATCAGGATAGTCAAACTGCAGGATGACTTCCCGGCGGTCCTTATGATAGCTGATTTTCCGGTAAGGAAATTCTCTGAAGGTCTTTTCAATTTCTGCCGACAGTTCCTGCTGGGTCAGTTCTCTGGGGGCAAGCAGAGCCGCCAGGTCTTCCGGTGTAACGGCATTCCAGAGGAACAGCCGCTTTGCATTCGGGGAGAAACAGTCGCTTTCGTCAAGCGCTTTCTGCATGGATTGCAGTATGGTATCGTCCGAAACGGCCCTGCCGTACCAGATATGGGCAATCTGGGAAGTCGTAAAATGTTTCTCCGGATAGTGTTCCCGCCAGTATTCCCAGAGGAGTTTCTGGTCAGCGGGGGTATATTCCTGCGTTCTCTGAAGCGTATAAGCCGGGATAAACGGCGCCTGCTTTCTTTTGTTTCGAAGGATAATTTCATAGGCCTGCCCGCATTCGGGTAAGTAAATCTGTCTGCGGTAATCCTGTCCTGCCAGCTCCTGCCCCAGTTCTTCGATGACGTCCTGGTTTCCGTGTACCAGGAAAATATGGCGGGAAGAGAGCCGGTCCAAAAGGTTCTCGATCTCGAGCTTGTCGCCGTGGGCGGAAAGTCCCACCTGTTCGATGCGGCATTTTACAGGTACGGAGGTTCCGTTCAGGGTCAGGCTTGCAGCCTCAGGATTCTCCAGAAGATCAAGGAGCTGGCGGCCGGGCGATTCTTCGTCCTGGTAGCCGGTAATGATGATGCAGGCATTTTCGGAAGATGCAAGCTTACGGGCATACTCGACACTGGGACCGCCGGTGAGCATACCGGAGCTGGAGAGGAAGACGACAGGGTCACTGCCGGATAACAGTTCCTCTCTTTTCTGCATGGGCGCTACGGCCTGTATTTCTTTCGTGTAAAAGGGTTCGTTACCCTTTAGAATGCGTTTTCCCAGAGCGTTTTTCAGATAAGTGGGATTCCTGGTGTACATGATATTGATGTCCCGGACCATGCCGTCCACATAGACAGGTACGGCGGGAATTTCCTGATTCTGGATGGCGGCGCGCAGAATCAGCAGAACCTCCTGAGCCCGCCCCAGAGCGAAGGCCGGAATCAGTATTTTCTTCTTCTGCAGAATGCATTCCCGTACCAGCTCCACCAGACGCTTTTCCTCTACCTGTCGGTTGGAATGGAGCCGGTTTCCGTAAGTGGTCTCTACGATGGTGACGTCAGGCCGCAGTCTGGGAATGCTGATTCCCTCGATGGTGCGCTGGGAGAAGGCGGAGAAATCTCCGGAATAAAACAGGCTTCCCTCGTCTGTGACAAGATAAATACAGGCGGCGCCTGCAATATGTCCCGCCGGATAGAATGTCAGGGTAAACCCTTCCAGAATGGGAAAGGGAGTCTGATAGCCGATAACGTGGATACGTCCCAGCATGGACAGGACATCCTGTTCGGAATAGTGAGGAATCTCGCCTTCACGGTTATTCATGATCTTCAGACTGTCATACAGAAGTACCCGGGTGAGATCTGCGGTCATGGCAGTCATGTAGACGGGAGCTTCCGGATACGCCTTGCTGACGAGAGGAAGGGTTCCGATATGGTCCATATGGGCGTGGCTGATCAGAATGGCATCCAGGCCGCCCTGTTCCTGCAGGGTGCGGAAATCGGGCAGTGGATCTTTAGTGCCGGACTGCCGGATACCTGAATCCATCAGAATGCCCTTGCCTGCTATTCTAAGATAAATGCAGCTTCCGCCGATTTCCATGGCGCCGCCGAGAAAATGTAGATTCATGGGTGTGAGTCCTTTCTGTGATGTTGCGGGAAATACTGTGCGAATATTATAATTACAGTTAACCGCATTAGAAATTTCGTTTACTATAATTCTATATGATTGATTCGGAAAAGACAAGATTTTGCTTCTGGTTCCTGTCAAGGATAAACCATAAAATGCTTTTGCGGCATATTGATAAATAATTTGGCAAGGTGTAAAATACAAGTTGCTTTAGGGAAGTATCTCATAGATTACTTGAAAAAAGGCCGCTGAAAATGCCCTGAAAAGTGGAAAAATTGTTTTCCTATCCTGTCAAAAGGAAGAAGCTGGTGCTGGCAACGGGATCTTTGATCCATATTGCGGCGTCGGACATTCCGTATGGCAACTGGCTTTTCTGGGTAGAATTATTCCTGAGTGTGGCGGCTATGGTCAGCATATGCAGGTGGAACAGAAGGATGTGTGAAGACAAAACAGGTTGAGAGAAGGAGTGAGAAGAGAATGCAGTATACAACCAAATATGAGACGCCTCTTGGCAGTGTGCTGCTGGCGGCGGACGAGACGGGGCTTACGGGATTGTGGTTTGACGGGGCAGGATATTATGCGGCAGGACTGGCGGCGCGGCATGAGGAAAAGGAAGTGCCGGTGTTTGAGAAGGTGCGGACGTGGCTGGATCTCTACTTCTCCGGGAAGCAGCCGGAGTGCCTGCCGCCGCTCCATATGATCGGGTCGCCTTTTCGGGTCAGGATCTGGGAGATGATGCTGCAGATTCCCTACGGGCAGACGATGACTTACGGGGAGCTGGCGGCGCAGATTGCGAAGGAGAGGGGGATCGAACGGATGTCGGCACAGGCTGTGGGCGGGGCGGTGGCGCATAATCCGATCTCTATTCTCATTCCCTGTCACCGGATGGTGGGAACGAACGGCAGCCTGACAGGGTATGCGGGAGGCATCCCGAGAAAGGTAGAACTGTTAAAGCTGGAAGGCGTTGCGGTGGAGAACCTGTTTGTGCTATAGTAGTTTTATGCTGCTGCGCTCTGTCAGTTTGCGGTAAGAATCAGAGAGGAGAACCCGCGTGCAGAAATTATTGCTGTTGGAGGACGATATCAGCCTGATCGACGGGCTGACGTATTCACTTGAAAAAAACGGATTTGAGATAACGGTGGCACGATCGGTGCAGGAGGCCGGCAGGCTTTTGACGGGAGAGGGCAGGCAGTTCGACCTGCTCCTGTTTGATGTGACGCTGCCGGACGGGAACGGGTTTCGTCTGTGTGAGCGGCTGCGGGCGGCGGGAAATGAGACGCCGATCATATTCCTGACGGCCTCGGACGAGGAGACCAGCGTGATCAGGGGGTTAGACTGCGGCGGGGACGATTATATCACGAAGCCCTTTAAGCTGGGGGAGCTCTGCTCACGGATCCGGGCGCTGCTGCGGCGCAGTACGGGCCGTAAGGCGGAAGAGGGAATCTTAAGATCCGGCGATCTTACCGTGTATCTTACGGAGGGCAGGGTGACGCTGCGGGGAGAGCATGTGGAATGTACGGGGGCGGAGTACCGGCTGCTGTGCCTTTTTCTTGCAAACAGCGGGAAAGTGCTCACACGCTCCGTGATCCTGGATAAGCTGTGGGACGGCGCGGGTAATTTCGTGGATGACAACACGCTTTCCGTATATGTGCGCAGGCTGCGGGAGAAGCTGGAGCGTGATCCCTCCGCTCCGGAATATCTGAAAACAGTCAGGGGACTGGGCTACCAGTGGCAGGCGTAAAAGCGTAAGGCGTGAAGAGGAAAATGTGAGCGGAAGGAGCGGGTAAGTTGAGCGCCGGGAATGGTATGAATTTTTTACAGGAGAGACAGGCCCGTGGTCTGTACGGGTTTCTGGTGATGGTCTGCGTTTGGCAGACTTTCTTTTTGGGGATCTGCGGGGTGTGGCATGGGGATCAGATCAGGCATGTGCTGACACAGCGGGAGCTGGCGGCGTCTTCATACCTGTTGGAGCAGGATGTCCTGCCGACAGTGATTGCGGCGGCCTGGAATCATACGGAAGTGACGGAGGCGGGAAGAGGGCTGCTGGCACAAATCGGCCATACGGAGCAGGGACAGGGCTTTTTGCTGCAGCTTATGGGGCAGACGTCGGGGCCTTTTTTGATGACGCTGCTTACAGGGGGGATTCTGTCTGCGGCTGTCCTGCTGCTCGGCGCGGGGTTCTTTTTACAGAAAAGGGAGCTGGCTTATGAGGAAGCAGAACGGATTGTGACCGGGTATGCGGAAGAGCGGTTTACAGAGCATTTGCCCATGGGGGAGACGGGCGCCGTTTACCGGCTTTATAATAAGGTGGAGCAGCTGGCGTTGTCGCTGCAGGCCAAAAGCGAGACGGAGCGCAGGGCCAGGGAGTTTCTGCGGGATATGATCTCGGATATTTCCCATCAGCTGAAAACGCCGCTGGCGGCGCTTACCATGTATATGGAGATCATGGCACAGGAGGCTGACCGGGAAGAGACCGTGCGCAGATTCACGGAGAAATCCATGCGGTCGCTGGAGCGGATGGAGCAGCTGATTTTGTCGCTTTTGAAAATGGCGCGGCTGGACACGGGCAACATTGTCTTCGAGAAGCGGCAGTGTTATGCACAGGAGCTGGTATCGCAGGCAGTCATGGAACTGTCGGAGCGGGCGGCCCGGGAAGGAAAAACGATCTTGCGGGAAGGCAGTCCGGAGGAGCAGGTCTGCTGCGATCCGGCCTGGACGAAGGAAGCGCTTGGGAACCTGGTCAAAAATGCGCTGGATCACACCAGTACGGGCGGCACGATACGGATCGTCTGGCAGCGGTCCCCTGCGCTTATGCGGCTGTCTGTGAAGGATGACGGGTGCGGCATCCTGCCGGAGGACATCCACCATATTTTCAAACGCTTCTACCGGAATTTCTGGAAGCGATAGAAATAAACTGGGTATAGAGAGGCTGCTTTTCCTAAACCGAGATAAGAAATATACAGCAAGAAGTTTTGAAGAGTCAATCACGAGGCAATGCCTGAAGTCCGGCATATTGGGTGGAGAATATGTATTCAAAGGGAACACTTGACCAGATTAAGAGAGAGGTGCGAGATAAAAGTCTGGAGAAACAGGTAGAGTTATATCAAAGGGAAATAAAGAGGCTGTTGGGTGAAAACGAAAATTTGAAGAAGGAGAACCGGAAATTAAAGATAATTTTGCGGTTAAAGCATGATCCGTCACGGAAGTTGACATTGTTCCCTGGAACTGCTATAATTAAACTCAGAGTTTAATTATAAAGGAGACAGGCAATGGCGAGGAGAAAAAAAGAACCCAAAAGCGTACACCGGGAAAAAATCGCTGCTGCTGCGTCAGTATTGTTCATGGATCAGGGGATTGCAGCAACATCTATGGACGATATAGCAGGAGCAGCCGGATACAGCAAAGCAACTTTATATGTGTATTTTAAGAACAAGGAGGAAATCGTTGGAATCCTGGTGCTGGAAAGTATGAAGAAACTTTATGCCTATATCGTTTCTGCACTGGAGCAGCAGGAGACCACAAGAGAACAGTATAATTTCATATGCCGTGGGTTGGTTCAGTATCAGGAAGAATTTCCCTTCTATTTCAAAATGGTACTGGATAAGATCAATATTGATTTTGAAAGCCATGATTATCTCCCTGAGGAAAAAGAAACTTATCAGATCGGGGAAGAAATAAACGGGAAGATAAAGGAATTTTTAACAGCAGGCATGGAAAAAGGCGATTTGCGTGAGGATCTGCAGATCATGCCTGTTATTTTTAGTTTCTGGGGGATGCTGTCCGGGCTTATTCAGTTTGCAGCAAAGAAAGAAGAATATATTAAAAAAGCAATGGGATTGTCTAAAATCCAGTTTCTAGAGTACGGCTTTCAGATGTTGTACTGTTCCATTGCGGACAAGGGGGACTGAAACCTCTGAGAAAGAGCTGCCAAATCAACCGATCAAAAAAGCGGAGAGGTGTATGAAATGAAAAGATCCAAAAAGAAAATAGTTTTAGCTGTTATGATGGTTCTTCTGTGTGCCGGTTTCGTCTGGGGAATGATCTACCTGAAAAACGTTGCAGAGTATAAGCGGGCAGTAAAGGAAACCACTTTTGATGAAGTAAATATTTCGGATATTTCCGACGGAACTTATATTGGCGAATATGATGTGAAGTTTATATATGCCAAAGTGGAAGTAACCGTGCAAAAGGGAGAGATCACAAAGATTGACATTCTGGAGCACAGGCATGAACGTGGCAAGGCTGCAGAAGCCATAACCGACAAGATTGTGGAGGAACAGAAAATAGACGTAGACGCGACAGCGGGAGCAACTAATTCTGGCGTCGTTATAAAAAAGGCCGTTGAAAATGCCCTGAAAAGTAGATAAAATAGACTGTGTAAAAAAGGGAATTAAGAAGAAGGGAAGGGCATGACCATGGACCAACACAAAATCCTGCTGGTCGAGGACGACAGGGAGATCAGTGAAATGTTACAAAATTATCTGCAGACGGAGAACTATGAGGTGATCTGTGCTTTTGACGGGGAGGAGGCCTGCAGGCTTTTTGCGGAAGACAGTTTCAGCCTTGTTCTGCTGGATCTGATGATCCCGAAAAGAAGCGGGATGGAGGTCATGCAGCAGATTCGTCAGGGCAGCTATGTGCCGATCATCATTTTGTCTGCGAAGGACACGGAGACGGACAAGACGCTGGGTCTGGCGCTGGGGGCGGATGATTACATTACGAAGCCCTTTTCCGTGGTGGAGGTGCTGGCGCGGATCAAGGCGAACATCCGCCGGACGATCCAGTATGACAGGGTAAACGCTGATGCCGCAGCGGCGCCGGAGCTGCTCACGGCGGGGGAGTTGTCGATGAATCCTGTCGAGTATACGGTGATGAAGAGGGGCAGCAAGGTGGAGCTGACGGCGAAGGAGTTCGAGATTTTGAAGCTGCTCATGTTAAACCCGAAGAAGGTGTACACGAAGGAGCAGCTCTACTCCCTTGTGTGGAACGACGCTTATTTGAGGGATGAGAACGCGGTGAATGTACATATCAGCAGGCTGCGCAACAAGATCGAGGACGATTCCCGCAATCCGCGTTACGTGGTCACTGTCTGGGGAATCGGCTACAAACTGGGGGAAGGGTTATGAATAGTACGGTTATTATCGTTTTCCTGTCAATATTGGCAGGATTTCTTTTGCTTATCGTTTTGTACCAGCAGTTTGGGTGGAAGGCGGGAATCCGCAGAAACCTGCGGGAGGTAAACGACAGACTGGGGAAGATTCTGGAATCGGACAGTGACGAGATGGTCTATGTCTTTACAGAGGAAGCGCAGCTGCAGGAGCTGGCGGCGCAGATCAACGGACTGCTGGAAAAGCATTTAAAGGTGAAGGCCGATTATCGTCGGTCCGAGATCGCGTCCCGGAAGATGCTTTCGAATATTTCCCATGACATCAAGACGCCGATGACGGTGATTCTGGGATATCTGGAGATCTTACGCATAAACAGCGCGGCGTCGGACGAGATGCTTATGAAAACGGAGCAGAAGGCGAAAGAAGTGATGCAGCTGATCGATCGGTTTTTTACGCTGGCCAAGCTGGAATCGGGGGATCTGGCGCCGGAACTGTCCAGGATCGATCTCTGTGAGCTGTGCCGTAAGGGCATACTGGATTTCTATGAGCTGCTGACGAACCGGGCATTTCAGGTGGAGGTGGATCTGCCGCAGGAACCTGTGTGGGTGCAGGGGAATGCGGAATCTGTGATGCGCATACTCAACAATCTGTTCTCCAATGCGGTGCGCTACGGGGCGGACGGCAAATATCTGGGGCTGGCCATACGGGTGGAGGAAAAGGCGGCCTGTGTGGAGGTGACGGACCGGGGCAAAGGGATCGAGGCGTCCTTTGCGGAAAGCGTGTTTGAGCGCCTTTTTACTATGGAAGATTCCAGAAACCGGGAGATACAGGGCAACGGGCTGGGACTGACCATCGCCAGGGATCTGGCAAGGCAGATGGGAGGCGAGATCACGCTTAAAAGTGTGCCTCATGTGAAGACTGTGTTTACGGTCAGTTTCATCAGGTGTCCATACCCTCAGTGAACAAGGGTGTGTACCTTTGTTCACTGAGGGTAGCCGGGCGCTGGCTGAAAAAGAAAGAATTTCGTAAGATTTGTGCAACAGTTTTGCAACAAGATGCCGTTACAATAGTATTCAGAAGCGACGGAGAGAAAACAAGAATCGTTACCCGCCGCATACAGAAGGGAGGCAGACAAAATGCCATACATGATACAGACCAACCATCTTTCCAAAACGATCGGTGGAAAGGAACTTGTAACGGATGTGAATCTTCATGTGAAGAAAGGAGAGATCTACGGATTCCTGGGGCCCAACGGTGCGGGCAAGACAACTGTGATGAAGATGCTGACCAATCTCTGGAAGCCTACGGCCGGCAGTGTGGAACTGTTCGGGGAGACGCTTACGCCACAGTCCTGCGAGGTGCTGAGACGGATGGGGAGCATCATAGAGTTTCCGATCTTTTATGAGCATATGAGCGGCTATGATAATCTGAAGATGCACTGTGAGTATATGGGGTACTATCAGCATGACAGCATCGAGAATGTGCTGGCCATGCTGGAGATTACGGAGGCGGCAAACAAGCCGGTGGGGAAATATTCGCTGGGGATGAAGGAGCGGCTGGGAATCGCCAGAGCGATCCTGTGCAAACCGGAGCTTCTGATCCTGGATGAACCCACCAATGGACTGGATCCGGCGGGCATGAAACAGATCCGCAGCCTTTTGAAGAGACTCTGTACGGAATACGGTATCACGATCATGATTTCCACGCATATTCTGTCGGAAGTCGAGTCCATCGCGGATACCATCGGTGTGATCCATCATGGCAGGATGGTGCAGGAGATCGGGATGCGGGAGATCGAGCAGATGAGTCTGGCTTATATCGAGCTGACGGCCATGGATCCGAAGCGGGCGGCTTATGTGCTGAGCGATAAGCTGGGAATGACTAATTTTAAGATTCTGGAGCAGGGCGTGATCCGCATCTATGACGGAGCGGTGACGGTACAGGAGTTGTCGAAGACGCTGGCGCTCAATGATGTGGCAATTACGGCGCTGGGCCGGAAGACGGAAAATCTGGAAAACTATTTCCTGAAAATGACAGCAGAAGGAGGAGAACATCATGTGGAAGTTGATTAAGATGGAGTGGAAGAAGAATTGTCTGGGGAAGATGATCCGTAATGCGGCGATCATGACGACGGCGGTACTGCTTTTTGTTCTGCTGACGGCGGGTGAGGCCGGAGCAGACATGGCCGAAATGGGAATGTTTAATAAGAGTTTTATACATGCATCGGTGGAACTGTACACCCACATGTCTTATATGATCTTTACGGGGGTGCTGCTGGCCGGTTTCGTTGTGGATGATTATAAAAAAGGGACGATCCGTCTGTTGTTTTCCTATCCTGTCAAAAGGAAGAAGCTGGTGCTGGCAAAGGTTTTTGCCGTGTGGATCTTCAGTTTTACAGCGATGGTGATCAGTAAGCTGGTGATGTATGCGGCGGTGTTGGCAACGGGACCATGGATCCATATTCCGGCGTCGGATATTCCGTATGGCAACTGGCCTTTCTGGGTAGAATTGTTCCTGAGTGCGGCGGCTATGGTCAGCATATCCTTCCTTACGCTGCCCATCGGTATGAAGATGCGTTCTTCCAAGGCGGCCGTGGTGGCTTCCATTATCATAGTCTGCTTCACCCAGGGGAATATCGGGGAGTTTACACTGACGAACAATGTACCATTCTATCTGTGTCTGTTCGGGCTGGCGATGGTGTCTGTGTTTCTGGCGATCCGGCAGGTGGAACAGAAGGATGTGTGAAGACAAAACAGGTTGAGAGAAGGAGTGAGAAGAGAATGCAGTATACAACCAAATATGAGACGCCTCTTGGCAGTGTGCTGCTGGCGGCGGACGAGACGGGGCTTACGGGATTGTGGTTTGACGGGGCAGGATATTATGCGGCAGGACTGGCGGCGCGGCATGAGGAAAAGGAAGTGCCGGTGTTTGAGAAGGTGCGGACGTGGCTGGATCTCTACTTCTCCGGGAAGCAGCCGGAGTGCCTGCCGCCGCTCCATATGATCGGGTCGCCTTTTCGGGTCAGGATCTGGGAGATGATGCTGCAGATTCCCTACGGGCAGACGATGACTTACGGGGAGCTGGCGGCGCAGATTGCGAAGGAGAGGGGGATCGAACGGATGTCGGCACAGGCTGTGGGCGGGGCGGTGGCGCATAATCCGATCTCTATTCTCATTCCCTGTCACCGGATGGTGGGAACGAACGGCAGCCTGACAGGGTATGCGGGAGGCATCCCGAGAAAGGTAGAACTGTTAAAGCTGGAAGGCGTTGCGGTGGAGAACCTGTTTGTGCTATAGTAGTTTTATGCTGCTGCGCTCTGTCAGTTTGCGGTAAGAATCAGAGAGGAGAACCCGCGTGCAGAAATTATTGCTGTTGGAGGACGATATCAGCCTGATCGACGGGCTGACGTATTCACTTGAAAAAAACGGATTTGAGATAACGGTGGCACGATCGGTGCAGGAGGCCGGCAGGCTTTTGACGGGAGAGGGCAGGCAGTTCGACCTGCTCCTGTTTGATGTGACGCTGCCGGACGGGAACGGGTTTCGTCTGTGTGAGCGGCTGCGGGCGGCGGGAAATGAGACGCCGATCATATTCCTGACGGCCTCGGACGAGGAGACCAGCGTGATCAGGGGGTTAGACTGCGGCGGGGACGATTATATCACGAAGCCCTTTAAGCTGGGGGAGCTCTGCTCACGGATCCGGGCGCTGCTGCGGCGCAGTACGGGCCGTAAGGCGGAAGAGGGAATCTTAAGATCCGGCGATCTTACCGTGTATCTTACGGAGGGCAGGGTGACGCTGCGGGGAGAGCATGTGGAATGTACGGGGGCGGAGTACCGGCTGCTGTGCCTTTTTCTTGCAAACAGCGGGAAAGTGCTCACACGCTCCGTGATCCTGGATAAGCTGTGGGACGGCGCGGGTAATTTCGTGGATGACAACACGCTTTCCGTATATGTGCGCAGGCTGCGGGAGAAGCTGGAGCGTGATCCCTCCGCTCCGGAATATCTGAAAACAGTCAGGGGACTGGGCTACCAGTGGCAGGCGTAAAAGCGTAAGGCGTGAAGAGGAAAATGTGAGCGGAAGGAGCGGGTAAGTTGAGCGCCGGGAATGGTATGAATTTTTTACAGGAGAGACAGGCCCGTGGTCTGTACGGGTTTCTGGTGATGGTCTGCGTTTGGCAGACTTTCTTTTTGGGGATCTGCGGGGTGTGGCATGGGGATCAGATCAGGCATGTGCTGACACAGCGGGAGCTGGCGGCGTCTTCATACCTGTTGGAGCAGGATGTCCTGCCGACAGTGATTGCGGCGGCCTGGAATCATACGGAAGTGACGGAGGCGGGAAGAGGGCTGCTGGCACAAATCGGCCATACGGAGCAGGGACAGGGCTTTTTGCTGCAGCTTATGGGGCAGACGTCGGGGCCTTTTTTGATGACGCTGCTTACAGGGGGGATTCTGTCTGCGGCTGTCCTGCTGCTCGGCGCGGGGTTCTTTTTACAGAAAAGGGAGCTGGCTTATGAGGAAGCAGAACGGATTGTGACCGGGTATGCGGAAGAGCGGTTTACAGAGCATTTGCCCATGGGGGAGACGGGCGCCGTTTACCGGCTTTATAATAAGGTGGAGCAGCTGGCGTTGTCGCTGCAGGCCAAAAGCGAGACGGAGCGCAGGGCCAGGGAGTTTCTGCGGGATATGATCTCGGATATTTCCCATCAGCTGAAAACGCCGCTGGCGGCGCTTACCATGTATATGGAGATCATGGCACAGGAGGCTGACCGGGAAGAGACCGTGCGCAGATTCACGGAGAAATCCATGCGGTCGCTGGAGCGGATGGAGCAGCTGATTTTGTCGCTTTTGAAAATGGCGCGGCTGGACACGGGCAACATTGTCTTCGAGAAGCGGCAGTGTTATGCACAGGAGCTGGTATCGCAGGCAGTCATGGAACTGTCGGAGCGGGCGGCCCGGGAAGGAAAAACGATCTTGCGGGAAGGCAGTCCGGAGGAGCAGGTCTGCTGCGATCCGGCCTGGACGAAGGAAGCGCTTGGGAACCTGGTCAAAAATGCGCTGGATCACACCAGTACGGGCGGCACGATACGGATCGTCTGGCAGCGGTCCCCTGCGCTTATGCGGCTGTCTGTGAAGGATGACGGGTGCGGCATCCTGCCGGAGGACATCCACCATATTTTCAAACGCTTCTACCGGAGCAGGCAGGCGGACGACAGACAGGGCGTGGGGCTTGGCCTTTCTCTGGCCAAAAAGATCGTGGAGGAGCAGGGCGGCAGTCTGTCGGTGGAGAGCCGGCCGGGAGAAGGCAGCGTGTTTCGGATCTCTTTTCCACTGTCCGGCTGAGTGTGTGGATGGAAGTGAACCTGCAGCCTGCAGCTTACAAATTTGTAAGACGGGATTCATCAGGGGGTAAGGTAGGGATGTTATGCTTTTTTCTATACAAAATGAAATGTCTGCGGGGCAGCGGAGAAAGTTCCGTGCACTGACAGCGGGTATCTGTGAAGCGGCAGAGAAATATCTGCGGGGCAGCAGGCATGGACAAAAGTATAGAAGAAAGGCAGGGTAACGTATTGGAAATCGTAAGGGTAGAGAATCTGAGTAAGACATACGGAAAGGGCGAGGCACAGGTGGCAGCCCTTAAGAATGTGTCCTTTTCCATGGAGAGAGGGCAGTTTGGCGCGGTGGTGGGCGAGTCCGGCTCGGGCAAGAGTACGCTTCTTAACTGTGTGGGCGGTCTGGACCGGGCGGACGCCGGAAAGGTATTCATAGGCGACAGGGATCTGTTTGCGATGGGAGAGGAGGAGCGGACGATCTTCCGCAGACAGAATATCGGTTTCATCTTCCAGTCTTTTCATCTGATCCCGGAGTTGAACGTGGAGCAGAATATCATTTTTCCGCTGCTGCTGGACTACAGGAAGCCGGAGCAGACGCGGGTGGAGGAGATACTGGAAGTGCTGGGGTTAACAAACCGGCGTAAGCATCTGCCGGGGCAGCTTTCCGGCGGGCAGCAGCAGAGAGTGGCCATCGGACGGGCACTGATCACGCGTCCGGCGCTCGTCCTGGCGGATGAGCCCACGGGGAATCTGGATTCCCGGAACAGTGAGGATGTGATGGATCTGCTCTGTAAGGCGTCGAGACATTATCAGCAGACCGTCTTGATGATCACCCATAACAGGAATCTGACGTCGTCGGCGGACCGGGTGTTTCAGGTGACCGACGGTACACTATGTGAGTTGGGAGGTGACAGGCGATGAAGCATTATCTGGACCTGATCGCCATCTCGGCAGGACGGCATAAGAAGCAGACGCGCATGACCAGACTGTGCATTGTGCTGGCGGTATTTCTGGTGACGGTGATCTTTGGCATGGCGGATATGGAAATGCGGGCGCAGATGATACAGGCTGTAAAAAGTGACGGGAACTGGCATGCAGGCTTCGTGGTGGACGCGGAGACGGGAGCGCTGATCGGTGAGCGGCCGGAGGTGGAGAGGATTGCCCGGTATGGTGTTGTGAATTACGGCCTGCAGGACGGCTACCGGATCGGGGGAGTTGAGACCTGTGTCTGCGGTCTGGATGCTGATCTTCTGGAGATGTTCCCGGCGGTGACGGTTCTGGAAGGAAGGTTTCCGCAGCAGGACGACGAAGCCATGCTGAATGAGGCGGTCAAAAGCCGGCTGGGTCTGCGGGTGGGTGATCTGGTCAGCCTGACCGTACCCCGGGGAGAGAGCAGACAGTACAGGATCACCGGCATCACGAAAGATATGATACTGACGGCGGAACATGATGCTTTCGGGATGCTGCTCACCGCGGAGGGATATGATGCCCTGCATACAGGAGAGACGGACGCCGAACAGGAGATGGTCTATTTCGTGCAATTCAAAAAGTTTTGCAATATCCAGAAAGCCATCGGTGATATCTCGACACAGTTTGGCCTTGCGCCGGAGCAGGTGCGGCAGAACGCCAAGGTGCTGATGCTCATGTTTCAGAGCGGGGATTCCTATCTGATGAAGTTCTATTTCGTGGCGGCGGTGCTGGCAGTGCTGGTGGCGGTGGCCGGTATCTTTATGATCGCTGCCAGCATGAACAGCAATATAGCCCGCAGGACGGAGTTCTTCGGAATGATGCGTTGTCTGGGAGCCACGAAGAGACAGGTGATCTGTTTTGTAAAAAGAGAGGCACTTGGCTGGTGCAGACTGGCGGTTCCGGCGGGACTTCTTGCCGGTGTGGTGACAGTGTGGGCGGCCTGCGGTATGCTGCGGTTGTTAAGTCCGGGGCTTTTTGACAGTATGCCGGCATTGGGGGTCAGTTTCTTAAGTCTGGTGGCAGGGACGTTGATCGGTCTTGTTACGGTGCTTCTGGCGGCCGGAGCGCCGGCAAAAAAGGCGGCGGGTGTATCGCCCCTGACGGCAGTGTCCGGCAACGCAGGTACGGTGCAGGCGGCAAAAAGAGCGGCCGACACGAGGGTCTTTAAGGTGGACACGGCGCTGGGAGTGCACCATGCGGCGGGCAGCAGGAGGAATTTCTTTCTGGTGACGGGTTCCTTTGCTTTCAGCATCATTCTTTTTCTCGCTTTTGGCACGGCAATTGATTTCATGCATCATGCGATCATGCCGCTGCGGCCGCAGGCACCGGATTTCTATGCCTTTGCCGCCGATTATGCGAATATCATTCCGGCAGAACTGGCAGAGCAGCTGCAGGAGCATCCGGGCGTCAAAAGGGCTTTTGGCAGAGGATATGCGCAGGTGACGGCGCAGCTTGACGGACAGCAGACGCTGTTTACGATTCTGTCCTACGATGCACAGCAGTTCCGATGGGCCGGACGGGGTCTGCTCAAGGGGAATCTGGCGGATGCAGAGGAAGGTAAAGGCGTGCTGCTGGCATGGCGGGAAGAGGGGCAGGTGCCTGTGGGCAGTAAACTTACCCTGTCTGTGGGCGGAGAAGACAGAGAGGTTTCCGTGGTCGGTATCCTGGGGGATGTCCCTTTCAGCCATGGAACGGCAGCCAACACAGGCAGCAGCGAAGTTTTGCTCATCTGCAGCGAAGCGCTGTTCCGAAATCTGACCGGTGAAACAGGGTATGCCGTGCTGGATATGCAGATGGAACAGGCGATTGAGGAGACAGAAGTGCAGCAGATCCGGAAGAAGATCGAACAGGCCTGCGGGACGGGAATCTCTTTTGCGGACAAAAGGCTGAGCAACCAGGAGGTAAAGGGGGCAAGCTATTCCTTATCTGTCTTCCTCTATGGATTTCTGGTGATCATAGCGATGCTTGCCTTTTTCAATATCATCAACTGTATTGCCATGAGCGTGTCGGCGAGAATGCGGGAGTACGGCGTTATGCGGGCCATCGGCATGAGCGTCCGACAGCTGGTGCGGATGATCGTGGGAGAGACGCTGGCCTATATGGTGTCCGGCGCAGTCTTCGGCTGTCTCATCGGCCTGCCGATAAACCGGATCCTGTTTGAGGCACTCGTCACATCCCGCTGGGGAGAGGCATGGGAAGTGCCGGTGTGGGAGCTTGCGGTCATCGTGGCAGTGATGGGATGCGCCCTCTGTCTGGCAGTGGCCGGGCCGGCCAGACAGATCAGGCAGATGACGGTGGTGGATACGATCGGGGAAGCGTCATGAACAAAGTATCGGGAAAGCTGACAATATTTTTAAAGAAATACTGTTAAAAATGATTTTTATTGCGTAACAGGAATCATTGACAGCTATCTGCATAAAATTTTAAGGGAAAGTTTTATTGACTTTCCTCCATGTGCTTGTTAGAATAAAAGCACAAGGAAAGTTTACCACTGACCGATATGTGGTATATAAATGGTCGGGTTGAAAGTTTACCGCTGACCAATATGCGGTATATAAGTGGTTGGGTTGAAAGTATAGTCCTTCGCCGTGAGGTGGGGGACTTTTTCCATAATGAGGACAAGCGGATGAAGAAAACGGGGTTTTATGTTATAAAGGATCAATTTTTTGAAGATATGGCTGATCCGTACCTTAAAGGCAATAAGGCAGGGAATAGACCGCATTATTATTGTTTTGAAGATGCAGATACAGGAATTTACTGGATGATACCTTTGTCCAGTCAGATCGATAAATATAAGCGAATTGTGGAAAAGAAAGAAAAAGAGGGAAAGCCCTGTGATATTATTCATATTGTAAAATTAGATGACAGCAGGCAGAGTGCATTTCTGATACAGGATATGTTTCCGATAACAGATGAGTACATAGAACGAGAATATACCATAGCTGGAAATCATTTGATGCTGACAAGTGAACATACTGTTAAAGAAATTGAACAGAAATCAAAAAAGGTCTTGGGTATGCTGAAGCGTGGCGTAAAATTTACGCCAACGCAGCCCAATGTGACAGCTATATTAGAAAAGTTGAAACAAGTAAAAACATAAAGCGGCAGGGGGGATCATCATGGGAACTACGGCGGCAGAAATAACCTCTGAACTCTCATTATTGTCGGTTGTGCTGCGGCTGGCGTTTGCGACTTTCATCGGGGCGCTGGTGGGCGTCGAGCGCAGCAGCAGAGGACGCGGTGCGGGTGTGAAGACGCATGCGCTGGTGAGCATGGGCGCGGCGCTTGTGATGCTGACCAGCGAATATATGCGGGTTAGTTTACATAACACTGGAGACATGGCGAGAATGGGCGCTCAGATCATCAGCGGCATCGGCTTTCTGGGAGCGGGAACGATCATTGTGACCGGGCGTAACCATGTGCGCGGACTGACCACGGCGGCGGGACTCTGGGTATGTGCCTGCGAGGGCATGGCGGTGGGCATCGGTTTCTGGAAGGGCGCAGTGGTGGCGCTCGTGTTCATCATGCTCACGCTGCGGGTTCTGGTAAAACTGGACCAGAACCTGCACAGCCATGCGAAATCTTTTGAACTTTATGTGGAGTTCGACGAGGGAGCGGATATCCGCAAATTCATGAAAGAAGTGAATTCGCGGAATGCGGTGCTTAAGGGAATGGAGATGGCGAGAGGCAGGATCGATCCGAACGACAAGTCGGTGATCGCCAGCTTCGAGATGTACAGGGGTAAGGACCGGCCGGATCTGGTGCAGTGGATCCGCAGCCAGGAGTATATCCTGTTTGTCGAGGAGCTGTAGCCATATCGTATTCGGTTTTTGCGGTCGGTGCCGCGTTCCTCATTCCTCATTCCTCCACGGAATTTCGAAATAAAATCCAGGTACTGATCAAATAGCACACCAGCAGGATCAACAGGACAAGAACCGTGAGGGCGACCTGTGCGGACAGCGTGCCAAGACCGATATAGGCGTCGATCTGCTGCCGGATGGTGGTAAAGAAGAAGGCGGCAAGTACGATGACAGTGAGCACGGCGATCGTCACGGGCAGTCCGAACCAGATTCCCAGCTGTTTGATGATAAGCTTTTCGATGTCGCGTTCTTCTACGCCCATTTTTCGCAGTATGCCGAAGCGGCAGCGGTATTTTGAGGCGTCCAGAAGCTGCTGCAGGGAGAGGATCGTCAGGCAGATCACCATCAGGACGATCCCGCCGTAGAGCATGGCCGCGTGGGTGATGAAGATGCTGGCCTTCGTGCCGTTGACCTGTTCTGTCCTGGTACGCAGGTAGTAGTTGACGCCCTCGCCTCCTGCCGGTTCTTCCGGGTACTGCGCCATGAATGTCTCCTGCAGCTGCAGGGCATCGGCGTAGGCGATGGGCGTCTTCGTCTGCAGGAAGCGGTTTCGCATGACAGGAAGCAGCTGTTCGCAGACCGCATCCGGGAAAACATAGAGCACATCCGTGTACTTGTTGTAGAGTGTTTCACCCAGCGCTTCCGTGTAATAGAGCGGTTTTTGGCCGTCCGGCAGCGTATCATCCGGTATGACAGCCATGGTCAGCGTACCGGCGTCGGTCTGTACTGCGGCATGTTCTGCGAGAAAAGTCTCCCGTTCTTCTTCGGTGGCGATGCTTTGCCACTGTGTCACGAACTCCGTATCCCCAAGCGAAACAGGCGCGTAGTCCTGCATGGCCCGCAGGGCATTATAGTCGGAAAGAGAGATCGCCACTACCGGAAAATCCCATTTTATACGATTGTGGAATTCTTCCCTGCGGGGCAGGTAGAGATGGAAGGTGCAGTCGCTCTTTTTCTCGATCCGGTGTGCTTCCAGAAAAGCGCTGACCAGCTCGTAGTCCTCTCCTGCAGGCAGATCCGATTCCTCGTAGACGTTGTTGTAGTAGGTACTGATCTGCACGTCGTAGCGCGCCCGGAGTGCAAGATATCCTTCGGCCCACCCGGTGAGCGCCGGAGCGGCCAGGAAGAGAAAGAGGGAGAGCACCAGCGTCAGACAGATCAGGGTCATGCTTTTGGCCGTGGTCGTCAGCCGGGAGATGATCTGTCCGAAGAAGAAAAGGTTCTGGCCGCTGTAAGTGTATGCGGGTCTTTTTTCTTTCCAGAGGTTAAGGGCACTGCCGGCCAGATAGTGGAGGCCGCAGATCAGATAGCTTAAGTCTGCCAGCAGGAACAACAGGTATCTGTTGGCGCCGGTATCGGAGCCGAGAGCCGAGGAGCCGAAGGAAATCTGATAGCGGAAACAGATGTGCGGCACGCTGGCAAAAAGGCAGATATTGAGCAGCGCAAACAGCAGTTTTACAACAAGCAGCGTCTGCAAAGACCACCTGCGTTTTTGCAGACGGGCAGTACAGGCTCCTGCGGCGAGCCAGATCAGGGGCCAGACAAAGGCAAGCGCCGGTGAGAGAAGAACCCCGTAGAACATCACCCGCACAGGCAGCGGGAAACGCGGATCGAAGTAGTAGCGCATATTGGAGATGCCCGAGAGTACCGTTATGAGCAGGAACACACTGTGCAGGACGGTGACGACAGGCATATAGCGGCTTTTCCCAAGCTGCGGGTCATTTATCCGGTCGGCCGCCAGCATGTCGATGATCTTGATTCGGCGCAGGGTGCGGACGTTGAACAGACCGATGACGAGCAGGCTCAAGGCAAAGAAGCACAGGGTAAGGAGCGCCGTATCTGGGAACAGCATAAAGGAGAGCCGAAACGGCAGGTCATACTGGGACAGCAGCAGGGCCGTGATCAGCTGGGAGCCGAACATGCCAAGCAGGATGCCGGCGCAGGTGCAGACACCGCCCAGCAGGAAGGTCTCCGCGAAGAAGAGCCGGCTGATGGTATGCTGTTCCATGCCGAGTACGGACTGCACGGCGAACTCCTTTTGTCTGCGGCGGAGCATGTAGTTGTTCACGTAGCGGATCAGAAACAGGATGAGCAGCGTGATGGAAAGGATGGCCAGTTTCATGCTGTCGCCCAGCACGGTGAAATCGTATTCCGTTCCCGTCTGGGGATGATAGTAACGGCTTGTAATGGATAAAAAAGCGTAAAAAAGTGCAGCACAGATCGTGAGCGTGACAATATAGATCAGATAATCTTTGGCGGAACGCTTTACATTCCGCAGGATCAATTTAGCATACATTGGTCTGTCCACCTCCTGACATTGTAAGTACATTTAAGATTTTTTCGTAAAAAGTGCGGCGGGAATCGCTGCCCTTGTGCAGTTCCGTAAAGATGCGACCGTCTTTTAAGAACAGGATGCGGCCGGCGTAGCTGGCACAAAAGGCGTCGTGGGTTACCAGCAGGATCGTGGCGAGTCTCGTCTCGTTGATCATAAGCAGAGTGGAGAGCAGCATCTGGGAAGAATGGCTGTCCAGCGCTCCGGTAGGTTCGTCCGCCAGCAGCAGCCGGGGATTGCCGACCAGCGCTCTGGCACAGGCACAGCGCTGCTTCTGGCCGCCGGATACCTGATACGGGTATTTGTCTAAAATTTCGGCGATGCCCAGGCTTTCGGCGGCTTCCTGCACGCGGGAACCGATCTGCTGCCAGGGCACTTTGTTGATGGTCAGCGCCAGGGAGATATTTTCCCGCAGGGTCAGTGTATCCAGCAGGTTGAAATCCTGAAAGATAAAGCCCAGCTTCTCCCGGCGGAATCTGGCCAGCTGTTTGGGTTTTAAGTCGGTAACGGCAGTCTGGTCCAGGTAAATATGACCGGCGCTGACGGTGTCGATGGTGGAGATACAGTTGAGGAGCGTCGTCTTGCCGGAGCCGGAGGCTCCCATGATCCCCAGGAATTCTCCATCTTCGACCGTGAAGCTGATATCCTTGATCGCCTGTGTGAGATTGCCTTCATTTCCATAATATTTCTGGATGTGATCCAGTGTCAGAACAGGTTTCATACGCTGTCTTCCTTTCTTTTCATGTGTTATGGCTTTATGATAAAGCGAATAAGGATCTGTTTGTATCCTTTTTTCTTACGAAGTTCTAACAGATTTGTAAGAAGTCATAGTAAGATGCGGAAGTTTTTGCAGGGCCGAAAGCGAAATTTCTAATGTCGTGAACTATAACAGGTGCAGGAATGTCCGTTATTCCTGCACCTGACTGATGAAGTGGTTTACATAAAATGACAGTATGATGGTCGTTCCGGTGTTCGGTGCGTCGGGAAAGGGCAGTCTGCCGGAGCCGCTTACTGCGGGGGAATGGGCTTCCAGGCCGATCTCCAGCTTGTCGCAAAGACGTCTGCACAGATACAGGCCAAGCCCGGTGGAACCCTGTCTGCTGCGGCCGTTTTGCCCGGTGAAGCCTTTGTCGAAGATGCGGGGCAGGTCGCCGGCGGGAATGCCGATGCCGTTATCCGACAGAGACAGACGCACGGTGCCGTCCCGGCGCTCCATATGGAAGCGGATCGCGGGGGATGCAGATTGGACGGAGTCATCCCGGCGGTATTTCACGGCGTTTGCGATCAACTGGTTTAAGATAAAACGCAGCCACTTTTCATCGGCAAAGACAGTGAGACCGGATTCTTCCACATCGACAGTCATATGGTTTTGCATGAGCAGGTATTTGTTGTCCGTGACAGCCTGATGGATGACGTCGCAGAGAGTGATCTCACGGACTACAAAGTCTTTCTCCGTGTGTTCGCTGCGGGCGTAGTAGAGCGCCTGTTCCGTGTAGCGGTCGGTTTTTTCAAGCTGCGCCAGCAGTTCCTTCGTGAAGGGGGTGCGGTTGTTTTCGCACAGCAGGCGCATGGCGGTGATGGGCGTCTTGATCTCGTGGATCCACTGTTCGATATATTCCCGGTAGGCCGTCCGCTCACGTTCGATGCCGGCGATCTCTTCCAGCATGGACTTTTCGGAAAACCGAAGGATCTGCCGGTAGACCTGGTCTTCCGCGCGCGGCGGCTGCTTCATCACATCGGCGATCAGACAGCGCCGCTTAAGCTGTTCCGTTATGTGCAGCAGCCTGTCCAGTTCTTTCCTGCGCAGGTGACAGCTGACCGCAGTACAGAGAAGCAGGAGCAGCAGCCAGACGAGCACGATGAACAGGACAGTGTCCGGGCTGCTTCCGGTGGCAAAGAGGAAGAAGGAGAGCGCCAGCATACACAGCACGTTCAGGAGGAAAAAGGGAATCCGGTTTTTCCAGTACAGTCTTGTGTTCATATGGTATACCCCTGCCGGTGTCTGGTTTTGATGAAGTCGTCAAGGCCGATGGCGGACAGCTTCTCGCGGATCCGGTTGATATTGACGCTTAAGGCGTTGTCGTCCACATAGAGCTGGTTGTCCCAGAGATGATCGATCAGGTCGCTGCGGGAACAGATTCTGCCGGCGTGCCGGAAAAGGAAGACGAGGATCTTCAGTTCGTTTTTCGTCAGCTCCGCCTGTCTGCCCTGGTATTCCAGCCGGCTGCTTTCCGGGTGCAGCACGGCCCCCTGCCAGGTCAGGGATTCCTCCTGCCCGCAGGCATAGTGGCGTTTCAGCAGGGCATTGATCTTTGCCAGCAGGATCGCGGTATTGTAGGGCTTGGTGATGAAGGCGTCGCCGCCGAGGAGAATGCTGTTTAACTCGTCCATATCCGTGTTGCAGCTTGTGACGAAGATGATCGGCAGGCCGGAGAACGTCCGGATCTTCGAGCAGAGGGAAAAGCCGCTCTCTCCGGGCAGCCGGATGTCCAACAGGAGCAGATGGGGCTGCCTGTCTTTGACAGCGTCGGCAATGTCGGCAAGCGGATCGGGTGTGAGCGTCACATAGCCGTTTCCGTTCAAAAGTGTCTGCAGCTGGGATCGGATGAGGGGATCGTCTTCTACGATCATGATCTTATAAGGGGGCATGGTTGTGAGTCCTTTCGTGGAGTCGGTGGAGATAGCCGGACGGCCTGACAGTCCGGTATCGTGTTTGCACCACCTTTATTATGGCAAAAAGAAGAGCGGCAGTAAAGAAGTATAGTGCAAAAAGGATGAAAACTGTGTTATACTTAAGCAAAATCAGGGAACTATTGCGAAAGGAGCAGGAGGCTATGGACAAGAGTAAAGCAATCAGGCAGCTGTGCGAGGAGCAGAATATCCGCATGATCGATTTCAAGATGACGGATATCGACGGAAGATGGCGTCATATCACCATTCCGGTGGAACGGTTTGGCGAAGACACGTTTACATACGGCATCGGTTTCGACGGCTCGAATTACGGGTATGCGCCGGTGGAAAAAAGCGATATGGTGTTTCTGCCGGATCCGGACACGGCGTATGTGGATCCGTTTGCGATCGTGCCCACATTGACCATGTGCGGTAATGTGTGCACCATCGGGCAGGGGGAGAACAAACCCTTCGACCAGTATCCGAAGAATGTGAGCCTGAGGGCGGTGGAATATATGAAAGAGAGCGGCATCGCGGACCGCATGATCATCGGGCCGGAATTCGAGTTTTATCTGCTGGACAGCGCCCGTTTCGAGGTGACGCCCCAGCAGTGCGGCTACCAGGTCAACACCAGGCAGGCGGAGTGGAACGGCAGCATGGATGCCTTCCGGCACGGCAACAACGGCTATGAAGTCCCTTATAAGGGCGGCTATCATGTGGCGGCGCCCCAGGATGTGGGGTACGATCTCAGAAGCCGCATGTGCATGATGATGGAGGACTGGGGCATCCGTGTGAAATACCATCACCATGAGGTGGGCGGCCCGGGCCAGATGGAGATCGAGGTGGAGCTGGCGGATATGCCTGCCATGGCGGATAACACCATGATCATCAAGTATATCATCAAGAATCTGGCGGCGAGAGAGGGCAAGACGGCTACCTTCATGCCGAAGCCCATCTATCAGGAGGCGGGGAATGGCCTGCACGTGCATATGCTGCTGCTAAAGGACGGCCAGCCGCTGTTCTATGACGCGGAAGGGTACTCCGGCTTAAGCCGCACGGCGCATTATTTTATCGGCGGTCTGCTTAAGCACATCGCGTCTTTGTGCGCCTTCACCAATCCTTCCACCAATTCCTTCAAGCGTCTGGTGCCGGGATTTGAAGCGCCGGTGACGGTTGGTTATGCGACATCGAACCGCAGCGCGGTGATCCGGATCCCGGCCTATGCCAAGTCGCCGGAGGCCAAGCGGTTCGAGCTGCGAAACCCTGATGCCACTGCCAATCCCTACTATGCTTACGCGGCCATCCTGATGGCGGGTCTGGACGGGATCGAGAACCAGATCGATCCGGAAGCCAATGGCTGGGGGCCTTATGACTTTAACCTCTATAAGCTGTCGGAGGAAGAGCAGAAGAAGATCAAGGGCCTGCCCAGATCACTGGGAGAGGCGCTGGATGCGCTGGAGGCGGATCATGACTATCTGACAAAGGGCGGCGTCTTCCCGCAGAGACTGATCGATATCTGGGTAGCGCGCAAACGCGCCGAGTTAAAGAAGCTGGAGCAGATCCCGAATCCGGCGGAGTTTAAGATGTATTACGATCTATAAGATCGTAAAATTTATAAGATTTATAAGATTTAAAACGGAATATCCGGAAAAAGAGAGTGATATTTTAGGAATCATGAACTGTGATCTGACAGAAGGAAAAATCGTACATAAGCTGCTTCGGTTTGCATTCCCCATCATGGTGGGGAATCTGCTGCAGCAGCTGTATAATGTGGTGGATACGCTGATCGTGGGGCGGTATCTGGGAGAGAATGCGCTGGCGGCGGTAGGGTCTGCCTATACGCTGATGGTGTTCCTGACATCTATCATCATCGGACTGTGCATGGGCAGCAGCGCCTTTTTCTCCATACAGTTTGGCAGCAGGGATCAGGACAGGCTGGAAAAGGGGATCTACATTGCGTTTTTGTCCATCGGGCTGGTGACGCTTGTGCTGAACGCGGCGGTGTATCTTGGAATGGGAGGTATTCTGATATTCCTGCGGGTGCCGGCGGAAGTGACTGCGCTGATGCGGGAGTATCTGGTATGGATCTTTGCCGGGATCGTGGCGGTGTTTTTGTATAATTTCGTGGCCAATCTGCTGCGGGCGGTGGGCAATTCCGTGGTGCCGCTGTTGTTCCTTGGCGTCTCGGCGCTGGCGAATATCGTGCTGGATCTGCTCTTTATCCGGGGATTTCACTGGGGCGTGGGCGGCGCTGCCATAGCGACCGTCATCTCCCAGTATCTGGCGGGAATCGGGATCGTTCTGTATTATCTTGGAAAATATCCGCAGCTGCGGGTCTCCGGGCAGAATCGCTGTTTTGATCTGCAGATCTTAAAGGAGCTGGCGGGGCTTTCTTCGCTGACCTGTCTGCAGCAGTCCATCATGAATTTCGGCATACTGATGGTGCAGGGGCTGGTGAACAGCTTCGGGCCGGTGGTGATGGCGGCTTTCGCGGCGGCGGTGAAGATCGATTCCTTTGCCTATGCGCCGGTGCAGGATTTCGGCAATGCCTTTTCCACCTATGTGGCGCAGAATTACGGAGCGGGCAAGAAGGAGCGGATCAGCAGGGGCATGAAGGATGCGGTCCTGAGCGCTTTTGTCTTCTGCTTTGTGATTTCGACGCTGGTGGTGGGCTTCGCAAAGCCCCTGATGGGTTTGTTTTTAAAGGAAGAGAGTGCGGAAGCGATCGCCATCGGGGCGGGCTATCTGCATATTGAGGCGGCGTTCTATTTCGGGATCGGCCTGTTGTTTTTGTTTTACGGTTATTACCGCGCCGTGCATAAACCGGGAATTTCGGTGGTTCTCACGGTAATCTCGCTGGGAACGCGGGTGGTGCTTGCTTACGCGCTGTCGTCGATCGAGGCGGTGGGCGTGACCGGCATCTGGATGTCCGTGCCGATCGGCTGGGTGCTGGCGGATCTGGCGGGGGCGTGGTATTATTTCCGCCGGAGGGAGTAAATTTCCTGTGTTCTGTCATATAATAAGGCAAGGCCAAAATTTTGACAGACGGAGGTAGCAGTATGTGTACAGCAGCAACTTACAGGACGAAAGACTTCTATTTCGGACGGACGTTGGACTATGACTTTTCTTATGGGGATGAGATCGCGGTGACTCCCCGCAGATACCCGTTCCGGTTTCGGAGCATGGGGATCATGGAAGACCACTATGCGATTATCGGTATGGCGCATGTGGAGGACGGCTTTCCGTTGTACTATGACGCGGTGAACGAGAAGGGACTCGGCATGGCCGGCCTGAATTTTACAGGAAATGCAAAGTACGGCGGCTGGGTGCAGAATAAAGATAACGTGGCGGGGTATGAGCTCATTCCCTGGCTTCTCGGGCAGTGTGCTTCGGTGAAGGAAGTGCGGGCGCTGCTTGAGCGGATTAATATTACCGACGAACCGTTTAATAAGAGACTGCCGGTGGCCCAGCTGCATTGGATGATCGCGGACAGGGAAGGGGCGATCACGGTGGAGGCGATGGCCTCCGGGCTGAAAGTGGAGGAAAACCCGGTGGGGATTTTGACCAACAATCCGCCTTTTAGCGAGCAGATGTTTTATCTGAACAATTATATGGCCCTGTCCCCCAAGCCGCCGACCAATCATTTCTGTGACAAGCTGAAACTGCAGACTTACAGCCGCGGGATGGGTGCGATCGGGCTGCCGGGGGATCTGTCCTCGCAGTCGCGGTTTGTCAGGGCGGCTTTTGTGAAGATGAATTCCGTCTCGGGGGATACGGAGGCGGAGAGTGTGAGCCAGTTTTTCCATATCCTCGGGTCGGTGGACCAGCCGCGGGGGTGCTGTGTGCTGGAGGACGGGCAGTATGAGGTGACTCTTTTTACCTCCTGCTGCAATGCGGACAGGGGGATCTACTACTATACGACCTACGGGAATCACCAGATTACGGCGGTGGATATGCACCGGGAGAATCTGGACGAAACTGCGCTGGTGCGGTATACGCCGGTGGAGACGGAGCAGATCAGGATGCAGAATTAGACTTGCTATCGCAGGGAAAATTTGCTATACTCAACTGTGTGAATGAAGCGTTGCCGCGATCTTTTGCGGCGTAAAGACAGTTGTTTAGGAGAGGATTAAAATGGGGAATATAGTCATTGTCTCAGAAGTGCAGAGTTATCTGATCATGTCGTTAAAGAGCTGGTTTGAACAGGCGGAGTATGATGTGACGATGGTGAAGGCCGATATCAATGCCATCAATAAGATAGAGGAGACGCCTTCCGCCATGGTTCTTTTTGTAGATGAGAATCTGCTGGAGGAACTGCAGGCGCTCAATTTTATTAAGGATAAGGCGGCGGAGGGTGATATCCCGATCTTCACGGTGGGAGATATGGACGAACTGAACTCCGCGGAGAAGATCATAACGAAGAATCTGATACGGCAGAGATTCCAGCGGCCGATCAATGTCAATGAAGTGGTGAGCTCCATCAGCCATTATGAGAAGAAGCACGGCCGCCACAATAAGAAGAAGATTCTGGTCGTGGACGATTCCGGCACGATGCTGCGCAATGTCAAGGGATGGCTGGAGGAGTCTTATCAGGTCAGCCTGGCCAATTCCGCAGCCATGGCGATCAAGGCCATATCCACGAACCGGCCGGATCTGGTACTGCTGGATTATGAGATGCCCATCGTGGACGGCAAGCAGGTGCTGGAGATGATTCGCAGCGAACATGATTTTGCCGATATTCCGGTTATATTCCTGACCAGCAGAGAAGATCAGGAGACCAGAGACGGTGCGATGGCGCTGAATCCGGAAGGCTATCTGTTAAAGAGCATGGAGCCGGCTGAGATCGTGCAGGCGATAGATGATTTCTTCGGCGGTCTGAGACGGAAGGAGCTGGCCGGATTATAACAGTGCCGGGCGGCTTCCGGAAATGTGCGGCAGATCAAACAGAGAATAGAGAAAGGGCATCCGCCTTCGTGACGATCGTCAGTCACGGCCGCGGATGCCCGTTTTGCATGTTGTACGATACCGGTCGGGGATCAGATCGTATAATCGAACCGTCCGCCCGGTGTGGGAACGGTGGTTTCTTCTTTGATCTCGTCCCAGTCCACATTTTTGATCTTGTCTAAAAGTTCTTCGGCGGTCGATGCGTACAGGGTCGTATGTTTGCTGTGTTCGTAGTCGTATCTGCCGTTGGTTTTGGAGTCGGCTTTTCCGGCTGCCTCTTTCTTGTTGTTGCGGATCTTCTCCACGAATTCTCTGCGGCGTTCGCCGGCTTTCTCCAGTTCGGCAAAGTAGGACACTTCACCGTCTTTGCCGATGCTGATACCCATACGGATCACATCGTTTTTGCTGTCGCCCAGCTGTCTGGTCATATCGTCCAGCTTATCGACTGCTTCGTCGAGAATGGAAAGATTCTGCTCTTTCACATCTTCATCGGCAGCCATGCGCTCAAGCTCTTCGGGATCGATCAGCACGCTGTATTCTTTGGAACCGCGGGAGAGACAGGAAGCCGCCTCCTCGTCGGTCTCGTAGTCTGCGACCATGAAGTCCATGTTGGTGTAGGTCTTTTGAAGCTCCTTCAAAAGAGCTCTGGCTCTGTCGCTTAACTGTACGCTGCTGTCAGTCTTTTTCGTGCCGTCTGTTTTGGAGGTACCGGTCTTTGACGTTTTGGCCGTGTCCTTCTTGTTGACGGTATTGGTGTGGTAACTGTTCTGATACGCGCCGTATCCATTTATCCTGTTCATGTTTCCCCTCATTTCTGCACGGTTTGACCGTGCCAGTGTTGTCCCGTAAATCCGTTTACCTGCGGATAATTCTGGTACTGTTCGCTCTCTGTCATATATATCGTATGCCGTGGAAGTTTTCTTAACGCCTGTTTTTACAGTTTACGGCTAATCGGCTGCGGGCGGTAACGTCTTTTCGGATGAGAAAATTGAAGAGAATATGGCTTGCGTTTTTAAGCAGAGTTATTGTACAATAAAGAAGTGTGAGAAGAAATTTTCGCGCAGTGAAATACATATTAAAGGTGTCAGGGTAAGGAGGTAACATTTATGACAGAGTCACAATACAGGAGATCGAACAGAACGGTGCTCGCGCTTATTGTCGTCATTCTGGTGTATTTCGTTATGGTAATGGGAGCAAGGACTTTTACGCTGGATGCGGATCTGGGTACGTATCTGAGGGTCGGGGTGCCGGTATTGATGCTGGTCGGTGCGGTCGTTTCCTATGTTTTGTGGAAGGATCAGAAGAAGGGGGCGTTGGGTATGATTATCTGCGCTTCGATCGCGTATGTGGTGGTAGTACTGTTCGGATCGAGTGTGGGTACGTATGCCTATGCTTTCCCGGTACTGTTCGGTGTTATGGCATATTATAACAACAGGTTGATGGTCTGCGGCAATATTCTGATCGTGGTGATCAATTTCACAAGAATCTTTTTGTTGGATAAGACTCACCTGGAGGATTCGGTAGCGGCTCTGCTGACTATTTTGCTGGTATCGGTTTCGTCTACCGCGATCTGCAGACTGCTGACAACATTTAATGAAGAGAATATAGCGGCTGTCGCAGAAGGAGCGACCAAACAGGAAGAAGCGCAGAAGAAGATGCTGAAGGTGGCGGGCAGCATCATCGAGAACTTTGACGGTGCCATGAACAGGTTAAGCGATCTGCAGAGCAGTGTGGATACGAGCAATTTTGCCATGAGCAATATCGCGGAGAGTACCGATGCCACGGCGCAGTCCATCCAGAGGCAGGCGGATATGTGCGTGGATATCCGCAGCAATACGGACGCGGCAGAAGCAAGTATGCAGGCGATGATCGCGGCTTCCGGCAGGGCAGGCGATATGGTCGCACAAGGATCGGAGGTTATCTCGAATCTCCGGAAGCAGGCGATGAACGTGGAAGCGGCCAGCGGCGCGACCGTGGAAGTGAGCAATCAGCTGAGCGTGAAGGTGGAAGAAGTGAAGAACTTCATCGGTGCGATCATGACGATCTCCAGCCAGACGAACCTGCTGGCGCTGAATGCATCCATCGAGGCGGCGCGCGCAGGAGAGGCCGGCAGAGGATTTGCGGTGGTGGCAGAGGAGATCCGTCAGCTTTCCGAGCAGACACAGGAAGCGTCCAACCATATCACCAATATCATCAACGAGCTGATCCACGATACGAAGAGCGTGACCGAGAGCGTGAACAGTGCGGCGGAATCCGTTGCCAGACAGAATGAACTGATCCAGGCTACGGAAGAGAAGTTCGAGAAGATGGACGAGGAAGTGCAGATCCTGACACAGCATGTTCAGAACAGCGAAGTGACGATCGCCAGCATTTTGGACAGCACGAATGCGATCTCGGATGATATCTCCCAGCTGTCCGCAGCCAGCGAGGAAGTGGCGGCATCGAGTATGGAGGGTCTTAAGAATTCGGAGACGACAGTACAGAACATGCAGGCATGTAAAGAGATTCTGGAAGAGATCTTCAGCCTTGCGAAGCAGTTGCAGTAATCAGAAAGAGTTGCTGCCATACGGACGTACAGCCCGCGGCAGTGTAGAGATAAGAACAGGAAAGCCGGTGCACCCTCAGTGC